>OBJA01000237.1_pt1 | contig 52144 bp, 37 predicted proteins | sample 1519751 | NCBI WGS metagenome assembly OBJA01 (sample SAMEA3881238, study PRJEB22517) | soil metagenome | biome: lake sediment; feature: soda lake sediment; material: sediment, water from around vicinity | place: India | collected 2013-12-23 | depth 3 m
GAATTACTTGTAGGGCTTGGTGTTGATGGTGGAGGAGTTATGACAATATCTATACTTGCAGGATTGCTTTCGCAGCCTTCAACCGTAACAATTGCAGAGTATGTGCCGGCATGACCAGTTTGAGCATTCACAATAGAAACGGGATGTCCAGTTCCTGAAAAACTATTTGGACCAGTCCATTGATATGTGAATGGCATTGTTCCATAACAAGCATTTGGAGTTATAGGCGACCAGCAATCATCGGTAATTTCGAGGGTTTGACCAACACAAATTGGAGCATTTGAAGAAAGTTCAGGAGATTGCGGTTTTCTAATAACTTGCAGCGTAAATTCTCCCGGGTCACTGGTACAACCATCACAAGTAGCAGTAAGGTAATATGTTCCGGCATGCACAGTTTGTGCATTAGGAATAGAAACGGCATGTCCGGTTCCCGAAAAACTATTCGGGCCAGTCCATGCATAGCTTGGAGTACAGCTACCATATGTACCATGAAGTGCATCAACTAATTGAATAGTTTGCTCTTCGCACACCTGTAACGCTCCCGAGAGTGATACAGGTTGTGGTGTAGTAGGTTTAGGATTAATAACAACAAGTATTTCTGCACGCCCACTTTCACAATTATTTAGTGTTTGCGACACAAAATAAGACGTAGAACCAGATGAACTTGCATCAGGAGTTGGAGCATTAGCAAGCGGGGTTGTGGTACTAGCATTTGCATACCAACGCAATGCCGTACCGGTAGCTGATAATTGCACCATAATATCACCTTGGCAGGCAGTAATTGGAGAATTTACGATTGGAGGTGCCGGTATTTCATGCACAACAACAGTTACACTTGCCGGAGGACTTGCACAGGTATTAACAGTACGCGTTATTATATATTCTCCACTCATAGCTACTGTTGCGTTTGTTCGAGAAATCGTTCTGGTTGAAGCAGTAAATCCGCCGGGACCTGTCCATGCATAAGAAGAACCTGCAATTGCTGGAACACTCAGCTCAAGTGTTTCTCCGGCACATATAGGTGAATTAGTAGTAATAGTTGGTTGAGCCGGGCGAGTATTAACGATAACATTAACTGTTGCTGCGGGGCTTGTACAGCCGGCAATAGTTCTCGTAACTGAATAAATTCCTGCCATTGCCGTTGTTGCGTTTGCACGAGAAACAGTTCTGGTATCAGTTAAAAAGCCAGTCGGACCTGTCCATGCATAGGTTGAACCGGTAATTGCCGGAACACTTAATTCAATAGCATCCTCAACACAAACCGGACTGTTGCTGGTAATTACAGGTTGAGCAGGAGATGCAATAATACTAACGACAATAGCAGCACGATCACTTTCACATCCATCTACAGTTTGAGATACATAATATGTTGTTGAACCCGGACTTGTAGTTCCAGGTGTTGGAGCCGTAGAACTACCAGTACCTCCACCAGTAGGAGTTGTATACCAACGTAAAGCCGTTCCAATAGCAGATAAAGGTGCGGCCACAGCTCCTTGACAATATTGAATAGGAGTTGTTACAATAGGAGGATCCGGACAAGCACTCACACCACATTGCACAACATTTTGAGCAGCAATAGAATTTACGGTATGTCCTCGTAGATTTGCATACGCAATATTTTCTAATAAGGTATTACAAGTATTAACGGTACCCGACCATGTAACCGTAGTTACGGTACCAAATGGAACAGGATTTCCTTTTCCCGAAGGAATATTCCAGGTAACCGTGCCTGCAACATTACTTCCTCCATTTTGTGCACTTCCAAAGGTAATTTCAGAAGGAATAGGATCGGTAATTACTAAATCAAATCCCGCATCAAAATGAAAACGAAGATTACTGATTTGATGAGCGCCATGAGCATCTCCCGGGCCACCATTTGCAAAACCTGCAAAGCCGTTGCCAATTGGTACATTTGTTCGAGTGTAAATTGGACTTTGTGTTGTATCACTATTTATCCATAAACGGAGCAATCCCTCATGGAGATGAACTCGCAAGGTATATGGAGCAACAGCACCCCCATACGTAAGTGTTTGTGTTTGAATAGTTGTAGCACCTTGTATATATGAAATAACTAATTGATGCCCCCATTCTTTCTTAATACTTAAGGCAATTGGCGTAGCTGAACCTTCACGCAATAAAACTCGATATGTTGCATATTCGGTATGTTGTACCGTTGCTTCAATATATCCATTTCGCCCATAGGCATAATCATAGGTCATTTTGTTGGTGTTACTACCAATTGAAGTAAGCGTTCCCCCTGCAGCATTCCATCCGCTGCCTGACCAGTCTGTTGTGTTTGTTAAAGGAGGATTTGAGATTGTACCATGAGTTTGGGTGTATTCTAAAGTATACGTAATATCATCACCTGCAGAATATAATGGTCTATCAGCAGTTTTTGTCATTGTAGTTGGAGGAATAACCTGTGGTAATTGAGCACAGGTAACCGTAACCGTAACTTCACCTGCTACCGGAGATTCTCCCGTACCTTGAATCCATGCACGATTAATAATATCTTCGTCGTCAGTTTGACAATTAGCTCCTGAAGGAAAATCAACACTTGCAGTATACACAAGTTTTCCGGATTGATTAACTTGGAGTTTAGGGATTGACCAAGTTATAACACGTGTTGCTGCGTTATACGTTGGGGCTATTCCAAATGGGTAAGGAGCAACAAAAGATTCGAATGTCATTCCTACAGGCAAGGTGTCTCGAATCACCACATTATCAATATCGCGACCCGGCACAGGTCCGTTCCCGAGAATTCTACGCCACACATAGCCGTCCCACTCTTCTACTAAAATATTATCAATTGTTTTAGTTGCCGTTTGACAAGCTCTCCGGTGCCAATAATTTATTGGCTGTCCGGGATTATAAATATCTGTCCAATCCGGAGTTATAGGATGAAAATTACCATCATCAGCATCTTGTGCTCCCGGATCCCACGACCAGTCGTTAGACCAATCAACATTGGTATATGAATTTGTATGCATTCTCCATTTTGCTCTCAAGGGCTGTGTACCACCTCGGTGAATACGTGCTCCCATACCAAAATAATTAGATAAATGCGGTGTTGTTGTTACCAATAAGGGGGCAAATTGTGCTACAAGACGCTGGTTCCATTCACCACGAAAGTCAGATCCGGCAACAATATTTTCGTGAAGAACTTGAACACCTGCTGCATTACCCCCTTCGTAAATATCATTACTTAAAACCCAACCATTACCACACCCCATTGTTCCTGCCAAACAATTTATACTAGGATTATGTAAGAAATAAGAAATTCTATAATTACCATAATTTATATAGGGTTCCACTGCATCATGGAATAATCTGATTTTAATGGCAGACTGGTTTGCATTAGAAGGGTTTGCTAAGCCATCGTGAGCAACCGATACATTAACGCCGGGGCGACCACCATCAATCCAGCCCGCATCAGCTGAGTTTTCAAAGTCAATAGTAAATGTTACCAGATTTCCTTTATTTGCCCGCTCTCTATCAGCAGATTTTTCTATTTGCAAAGCACGTGCAACAACATCTACACAGTTACGCTCCATTGTTGCGGTTATATTATTCGGGTAATCATTTGAAACAGCACCAAATCCATTCGTGCAAGATATTTCCGCCGTTGTACAATAGCGACCACTGGCATCATCATTAATACGAGCGGTATAAGAAACCTGTCCGGTTGTTTGAGCTAGCTGTCCGGTTTGAAAGCCCGGCACGTTACCAATATTCCATGTTACCGTATGAGTTGCGGCATTGTATACTCCACCGTTTGTAGCACTAACAAAAGAAAAATCTACAGGAACTTGTTCAACAATAGTTGCTCCGGTAGCGGCAACTGAGCCATAATTTCTATACGAAAGATGATACGTTATTTGATCACCGGTAAACGCATAGGTAACACCATTTTCAATTGCACGATAGATTTTAAGATTTGCACGAGGAAGCATATTCATGGGAGAATGAGCATTTCCGGTTGCTACAAGCATACCGAGCAAACGAAACCAGCCGTGAAAATATACCGGAATACTGGTTAAGTATCCATCTCCGGGGACTCTTACGTCCCATTCAATTACACACTGGCGATATAATTCTCCCAACAAATCCATATCTTGAACTGCAACCGCAGAAGGCGTTCCTGTTGCCGGTGTCCAGTTTAAGGTAAATGCTCCGGCTCCGGCTCCTTGCGGAGTATACTGCCAAGTAAGTGTTGCCGGACCTTGATATGTTAAACTAGGACCACCACCAAACGCAACACAGGCATTATTCCAAGGCGGACCTTGTTTGTTACGTAAAAAATCAGCATGACGAACAGCGGCATTATATTCAAATGCGTTAGGAGTACCTTGCATAACTTGATGCGTAGTAGGATTCCAGGTAAAATCAGGGTTCCCATGCCATACATAGTTTAAAATAGTACGCCATGGTAAACGAAAATCTTCACCGGGTTGAAATGTTCCGAACTGAGGGTTATTTCCAACAAGATTCATATTACCAGCAAATGGAATATTTCGAGGGTCTTGTTCAACCCATCTTCCAACAATCCAGTCGCTCGATGCCTCACCACGAAATAATTGGTTTATTTCCCAGGGGTCGGCACCCAAAAGCGTTAAATAGTGGCGAAAAGCTCTGAAATATGCAGGTGCTATATAATCTACATACTGAAACTGAGGGCCACCAAATTCAGGACAAGGATCATGCCCCTGTGCCCAATTTGTAATTTCTCCCCAGGTATTTCCATTTTTAACATATCCGTCAAAACCAATATTTCCACTGGTTGAACGGCATCCTTCACGTGTATCGGTGTATTCCACTAACCCCCGTATTACATTAAATGCAGCATCTCTATAACTAATAGGATTTCCACAGGCGTCATTAATGCCCATATTATCGCCCCACTGATACCATGCCATAAGTAAAGCAAGTGCAATATCAAAGTCTCCATCGGATGCGGCATCACCACCCGGCTCAGCTAGAGTGTTATGTCCGTAATGATATGCAGGATTAGGAACAACACAATCAAAATAACGAGGGTGTTTTACCATTCGCAAATCATGAGTTCGCAACCAAAGCCCATCAAATATTGGTTTATCAGCCATATATGCGGCACCAAGTAGGGCATATCCATCACCCTCTGAACAATCGTAAGGACACCCTATATTTCCGCGAATATATCGGGTACCACCTAATGTTTGTGTTTGATATTCAAATTCATTCGCAAAAATTTGCCAGGCATCAATCATATCCTGCTCCATCTCGGCATGCGTTACACCGGGAGGATTAAGGGTTCCAAGATTATCTAAATAATGACCATTTTCAAATGTATATGGTAAAAATTGCGGGAAGGGAAAGTTTGGATTCCCGGTATTAACAGAAACTACCGGCTTACCGGCAATTTGACAAAATACAGTAAGATGAATAATAAATAACGTAACACATACGACAATCCGTTTCATGAGCATGGGGGGTTTCATAAAAACAATAATTTATTTAATCTGCTATATCCTTTATAGCATCAATATTATATAATATATGACAAAAAAAATGATTAATTAGTTGCATTGTATTATTAATAAAAAGCGTCACATTAAACCTTACCTAATCAGTTTTTTTGTTCTGCAATAATAGAAACAGTTTTAAACCAAACAACCCTTTGTTTAAAAAGGCATTCTCTCAAACACATACACTTCAACGTGTTTTTAATAATAAACTCTTCTCAACAGACGCTCTGTTTTATTTGGTAGGAAGATAATCTTGTTGTATAAAACAGCAATAGTATTTTGTCACACTCAAAATGAACTGATAAAAATATGATTATTTTTTATTAATAAAAAATAAAAAATAAAAAAAAACCTCTCAAAAATTTGAGAGGTTTTTCATTGTTATTGGGGCATTCTATTACCGTTCAACAACACCGGTCATTATGAGACTGTGTTGTGCGGGAGTTGTGTTTGCTGTAACAATTGCTCCTTTTTGAAACTGACCTGCAGAACTAGCATCATACTGAAGTGTAATGACAGCTGTTTGTCCGGGCATAATAGGAGTTCGAGGCCATTCCGGCGCGGTGCAATCGCAGTCTGCTTCTACACGAGAAATTATTAAAGGAGCGTTTCCGGTATTTTTCAATTCAAATGTAGCCGAAACTGCGTTATTTCTTTTTGTTGCACCAACATCTATGGCCGATTGCGTCCACGTAATTCGTGCAACTCGCGTTGTTTGTAAATCATCCGCTTGAATTTGATTATTGTTAGGGTCTCCCCATTGAGCAAATCCTATAAAAGGTAGTGCACTCATCCACAAAAAAAATACTGCTTTCTTCATAACATTTTTTTATTTTGACTCAAAATTAACAAAAAAGGTTGCTTGAACCCTACGAAAAATTTCAAAAAATATTTTCAAACACTTTGCCATTTTTTTTACTTTTGACTCCAAAATAACCTATACGTCTTTTTATATTATGAAATACACAGCAATTATATTCTTTCTATATGTCTGCTTTGCAGCCACATTGGCAACATACAGCCAAGAAATTCCTACACAAACAATACGCGGCACGGTAAAAGATCAGGTAACAAATTATCCTTTGGTGGGGGCTTTGGTTGGAGTTGATGGAGATGTTTCATTATCGGCTATTACAAATTCACATGGGGTGTTTGAAATTCAAAATGTTCCGCTTGGTCGTCAATCTCTTGAGGTAAGTTATATTGGATATAAAACAAGAAGAATTGATAATATTTTAGTAGTAAGCGGAAAAGAAACGGTTTTAGAAATTAGTTTGGAGGAAGAGGCTATTGAAATAGAGGCGATAACAATCCGAGCTCTTCTCCCTAGAAATAGAGGACTAAACGAAATGGCAATGGTGAGCTCACGAGCAATTTCTGTTGAACAAACAGAACGATTCGCAGGTAGTTTAGGTGATCCTGCTCGAATGGTTGCAAATTACGCCGGGGTTTCATCAAAAGACGATTCTCGTAATGATATTATAATCCGCGGCAATTCGCCTTCAGGAGTTTTGTGGCGACTAGAAGGTGTTGACGTGCCAAACCCGAATCATTTTGGTGCACTTGGAGCTACCGGTGGTCCGGTAAGTATGATAAATAATAATTTATTATCAAGCTCTGATTTTATGACCGGTGCCTTTCCTGCTGAATATGGAAATGCCCTAGCCGGAGCATTTGATCTATACCTCCGTCCCGGGAATAATCAAAAAAGAGAATATACCGGTCAAATTGGCTTTAATGGTTTTGAGCTTGGTGCTGAAGGTCCAATTACTACAGATAAAACGGTGAATCCTTCATATCTAGTTAATTTTAGATATTCTACCTTAGAAGTAATGCAAGCAATGGGAATGGATTTTGGCACCGGTGCGGCAATTCCTCAATATAAAGATCTATCGTATCATGTTGTAATTCCAACAGAAAACCACAGTATCATATCATTATTCGGGCTTTGGGGAAATAGTTTCATTCAACTTGGGAGAGATATTGATACGGTTGAAAGTAGTTACAATGCACGTGCTACCGGAACAGACTTTGGTTCAGGATTAGGTGTTTTTGGGGCAAGCCATACGCATTATTTTAATCAGAATGTACGACTAAAATCAACCATTTCTTTCCAACAAACTCGTGTTACAACCGAATTTGATTCAATTAGACCGGGCGATATAACGGTTCCTATTTTCCGCGAAGAAAAAAAGCAAGATAAAGTTTCGTTTCATCAACAATTACGCTATAAACTATCGGCAAATACAAATGTGCGAGCAGGATACAATTATAATTATTTTACTATTGATTTTATTGATAGCGTATATTCTCAAACCTATAACTCTTTTGTAACCGGAACCGATATTTCCGGAAATATGCATCTTGCACGAGCGTATGGTCAAATACAGTTTAAACCAAACAATAAACTAACTACTACAGCAGGAATCCATAGTCAGTATTTTTCTATTTCAAATCAATTTGCACTTGAACCACGTGCAGGTATTGAATATGCGATTACCGAAAAACAATCGGTAAGTGTTGGGTATGGAATTCATAACCAAACTCAAACACACGAGGTGTATTTTCATCAATTTTATGACTCTGTAACAGATTCATATCTCAAACCAAATAAAAATCTCAGATTTACAACAAGCACGCATTATGTACTTGGATATAACATCTTTGTATTTGATAATTGGCGATTAAAAACAGAGCTATATTACCAGTCTCTCAAAAATGTGCCGGTAAGCAAACATTTTGATGTGTATTCTATGATAAATGCCGGGGCAGATTTTACGACGCCGCGAATAAGAGGTTTGGAAAATAAAGGAACCGGCACAAATAAAGGAGTAGAAATAACAATTGAGCGTTTCTTAGATAAGGGATTCTATATTTTAACTACGGCGTCATTCTTTGACTCAAAATATACCGATTATAATTCTATAGAGCGAAACACTGCGTTTAATGGAAATTATATTTTAAATTTTTTAGGTGGATATGAAATAAGCGTATCACATAATAATATTATAACATTTGATATCAGAACTACCTATGCCGGGGGAAAACGGTATATTCCTGTTGATTTGGAAGCATCACAAGAACATAATGAAATGCGATATGATTGGGACAATATTTTTGCAAAAAAATATGATCCATATTTTAGAACAGATGCACGTATTGGTTTTAAAATGAATGGAAAACGAATAACACAAGAATGGGCACTTGATCTTCAGAATCTCACAAATTACAGAAGTATTTTTATGGAAGCCTATGATAACGAAAAGAATGACATATATTATTTCTATCAACAAGGGTTTATGCCGATGATGTTATATAGAATTAATTTTTAACGGAACTTTTTAGCTCAGATTCCCCACTAAAAGACCTTTTGTTACCCACCATCTAAAGCGAAGCATCATACCGGCTTTTGAAGCTTGTAATAAAAACAGATAAAAAAGACTAATAAAAAGACTTACCCCCCATTTTGCACATTCTTTTACAATACTACCGGCAAATTGCCAAGAAGAAGATTTTGTACGAAAGCGTTCACTTACGCCAACCCCACAAGCTTGTGCACGAATAAACTCTTTTGTCATGCGTTGTTGTGGAATGATATGATATACCCACGCTTTTGCCACATACCACACCTGAATATGTAGTTTTTGAATACGATAGAATACATCTTTTTCTTCGCCCCCCATCATGTTTTTCCCGGTTCTTCCTAAATCGGTATTAAACATACCACAATCGGCAAACACCGATTTTCTGAAAGCCATATTTGCTCCAACCGGATATTTTCCGGCAGAAAAGGGCTTATTACGTTCGCCTAAATCAAGTATTGAAAACAAGGGCGTTAAATAATATGGCATCCAATGCGGTAGCGGAGCTTCATATTTGGGGAATATTCTACCGCCAATAGCTCCAACGAGTTGATGCGTGTCAAAAAACGAAACAATTTCAGCAAGATATTCTTTTGCCGCAACCGCGTCATCGTCAATAAACACCACATATTCTCCTTGTGCGTTCTCTATACCGGTATTTCGAGCATAAGAAAGCCCTTGTTTTGTTTCTTTATAATAATGAAATTGCACATCACCTTTATATTGAGCAAAGTCCATACAAAGTAATGGTGTAGCATCGGTTGAGTTATTATCAACCAATAGTATTTCATACAAAGAAGACTCGAGTGTTTGGTCGCTCAAACTTGTTAGAACATCAAGAATATACTGTTCTCTATTGTATGTGCAAACAATAGCTGATATTTTCATGAATCAGTAGAATCCTAATTACTAATAATTCTAAATTCAACACGTCTGTTCAACGCACGTCCGGCTTCTGTAGCATTATCAGCAATTGGCTGATCAAAGGCATAGCCCTTATATTGCATACGAGACATAGGAATTGATTTAGAAATATAATTTACAACAGATTGAGCACGATTTTCTGATAATCGTTGATTAAACTGATGTGAGCCCGAATTATCGGTGTGTCCCCCTATTTCAATAATCATATTCGGATTATCCTGCATAATTTTTATTAAATTATCTAACTCCGCATATGATTTTGGGTCGAGTGTTGCACTTCCGTATTCAAAGAATACATTACGCAATACGATACGAGAATCCTTTTGAATTTTCATTAATTTGATATTCAAAATAATTTCTTGATAATCAGAAGTTTCAGGAATATCAAAATTCTCTGAATGGAATAAATACCCATCTTTTTTAACGGCAATACCATAATTTTTCCCGGATGGGAGCGGAATAAGATATTGTCCCGTTGAAGAGTTTGACTGTAAGGTTGAAATTACTTTCCCGGAATGATTATCTGTAATTTCGATTTCAGCACCTAAATACGTTAGTTTTTCGGCAAAAGCATCGGTAATTACTCCTTTTACAATTGTTAAACGAGATGTTCTAATATCAACCGCTTGTTCAATAACTACGGTTTGACGAACCGGTTGCGACTGGCTTGCAATTAACAAGTTTTCGGTCATCATTTTTAATTTCTTTTCAGGACCCAAGAAGGTTATTTCATAAATATCATGTCGTCCGAATCCACCTTCTCTACTCGAAGAATAATAGCCAATTCTACCACTTCCCGCAAGTACAAAAAACCGTTCGTCACCGGGAGTATTAATTGGATATCCTAGGTTTACCGGTGTTGACCACGTTCCATCATCTTGTAATTCTGTTTTAAACACATCGTAACCACCCATAGTGTTATGCCCGTCAGAAGAAAAGAACATGGTTCTTCCGTCAGGATGCATAAATACATCAACCTCATCATAGGGTGTATTAATAACCGGACCAAGATTTATGGGATTACTCCATCTGCCTCGAACATCAAGTGTACATTTAAAAATATCGTGTTTTCCGTAATTTTGAACTCCATCTGAATTATTGCTTGCAAAATACACCGTTCTTCCATCATGAGAAAAGGACGCCGCAGATTCATGTCCGTCTGAACGGATAGGGCGGAAATATCGAGGTTTGGTCCAAGAATCACCTTGCAATTCTGTATACATTATATCACCGCCTTTTTTTCCAAAATAAGTAAACATTTTTTGACCATCAGGAGAAATCCCAATTGTTGCATCATTATGCTTAGTATTTATTGGTTTTCCAATATCCTTTGCGGGCGACCATGTTGTTCCTGTTCTGTATGAAACCCAAACATTCTCATCATATTCACCAAATCGGTCTCTTTTATTATTATATCGATTAGCACGTTTAGAGGTAAATACCATCATACTTAAATCCGCCGTAACTGCAGGGGCGTAATCAGAAAATTCTGAATTAATATTTGGCCCAACATTATCAACAAAGGCACGCACAGTGTCTGCCATTAATTCTTTACCAACATTACACTCAAATATTCTTCGCTCAATAGATGCGGTTAATCGTCTAATTTCTTCAGGTGCCAAACTAGCCAAATATCTACGATACGCATTAATTGCTTTGTCAAACTCATAGTTAGAATGATACGCTAATCCTAGTTGATATAATACATCCGGAGCTATCGTTGGATTCAAACGCTCTGCTTGAATTAAATACGGAATAGCACGAGAACGACTCGAAGAGTTCACATAACACACCCCAATTTTATAATTTAGAGCAGCATTATTAGGATTAAATGCCTGAGCTATTAGATAATGCCCCAATGCTTCTTCAAAATTAGGGAAATCACTAAAAAATATCTTATCACCTCGTTTTAGTTCTTTATTTGCACGACTAAACTCAGATTTTTTATCTTTAAAATTTGATTTTCTAAACTCAACATTTTGCTGTGCACTTGAAATAAGAGAAGCAAACAACAAAACAATAGTTACAATATAACGAATTTTTCTCATATCATTCAATCTTATAACATTCATACTTAGTTACAACCGGTTACATATGAAGCCGGGACCGGAATTCCCTTATCACGAGCTTGTACCCACTCTAAACAAGCTTTGTCAAATTTTCGCAAAAGCTCATATGACGCACCCTTATTATAATGTGCAATACCTAATTCAGGATTTATCTCAAGTGCTTTTTCATACATTGTAATTGCCTCTGTATGTCTATTTTGACCGGCATATAAAATCCCAATATTATTATATGCAAAAGCATAATTAGGATGTAATTGAATTGCTCGCTGAAAATCGGCAAATGCCTCTCCTATTTTTCCGGCTGCAAATTTTGCTTCACCTCTATTATTAAATGCAATATAAAAATCACTTTTCCACTTTATGGCTAAATCATAATTTTTTATAGCCGATTCAAAATCACCACTTTCAAAATATGCTTTTCCTAAATTATCAAAAGCAGCAGCAAATTGAGGCATTATATTTACAGCCATTTGATAATCTGCAATAGCTCCTTTATAATCTTTAATCATCATTCTGGCACTACCGCGATCATTAAAAGCAAATGCATACTTCGGATTAAATGCAATTGCTCGAGTAAAAGCGTCTATTGCAGGTTGATACTGCTCCGTAAAAAAGTAACTTACTCCTAAATAATAATACAATTCCGGTGTACGATATCGTTTATCTGCTGCTTGTAAAAAATCGCGAACTGCTTGTTCGTAAATTTGTTGCGAATAGTACAACAATCCTCTACTATAATATACCTGACCTAATGTTGAATCTATAGCAAGTGCCTGATTATATGCTAAAACCGCATTTCGCAGACTTCCGGCATAGGTATGAGCAGCCCCTAAATTTATATATGCTCGTATAAACTGGGGGTTATACTGCAAAGCAAGATTGAATGATGCAATTGCATCTGCATACTGCTTATTATTCAGATATGTTATACCCTGATTATATGCAAGTTCAGCTTCCTGATCTTGTTCAACAACAACTGTTTGTATGGTGTCTATTTCTTGTGAAAAAACCTGCATAGTACAGGCAAGAGCAGCACCAAGAAAAAAAATTCGTAATCGTTTCATTCCGATAGCTTTTTGAGTTTGTTCAAAAATAGAAAAAAAAATTGAATTCACATGTATGTATATTCAAAGAAAAGAAAGAGATAGGTATATGGGTATAACAGTAGGGGTAACCCTCTGTGGTTACCCTATTATACATACATGTATAATAGGAAATGTATTAAAATAAAACACATTATTTTCTAGTAATCCGTGCGGTATAATCATAATGATTTCCTTCGGCTATGCAAACACAGGTAAAACCGGATTGCTCTGCGGCATACCGGAGTGTTTCAAAATCTACATATACCCAAAAATATGGCTCCGAAATATATGTTTCAAAAGCGGTTCTAAAATCAACTTGTCCGTAATATGTTTCTTGCAGAGGAATTAAAAATGATCCGTCTTCTTCTTCAAATAGATATTTGAGATCTGATGAGTCTAATAAAATTTGCCCCCCCGGCTTTAACAACTGAGATGCATGAGCAAAAAAATCGGGAAAATTATCAATAGAGGAAATAAGTCCTATACCATTCATGAGAAATAAGAGGGTATCATATTGTGCATGAGAGAACTTCCAGAAGTCTTCACACACCACATCGCGTACACCTCGTTTTTTCATAATATCTACTGCCAAAGGTGAAATATCGAGGGCTGTAACAGTATATCCTTGTTCTTGCAAATATATGCTGTGCAAACCGGTTCCTGCACCTACATCCAGCACGCTTCCTTTACATTGAGCCAGAGCTTCTTTTTCTAAAAATGGCATTTGCTCATACGTTCTAAAAAAATATTCAACAGGAATAGCATCAGGGTCAAACATATCTGAAAATAGAATGAATTCTGCCTGAGAATTCCCCGAAAAATAACTCTCATACGCCAAACCTAAAGGGTCGGGATGCAAAGAAAATTGAGCAAAATTATTCATCTTTAGTGCGATTAGAAATATAGTCTCGCCATTTTTGAATTACAGATGTCATATCATCCGGCAATTCTGAAGTAAACGATAAGTGTTCTTTTGTTCGAGGATGAATAAACCCAAGTGTTTTTGCATGTAGTGCTTGACGAGGGCAGGTTTGAAATGCATTATACACAAATTGTTTATATTTTGTAAAGGTAGTTCCCCGTAGAACTTTATTGCCACCATAGGTTTCGTCATTAAAAATTGGGTGACCGATAGATTTAAAATGTGTTCGTATTTGATGTGTTCGTCCCGTTTCCAAATTACACTGAACAACAGAAACGTATCCAATTTCTTCAAGAACACGATAATGCGTAAGCGACCACTTACCATAACTATCGTCCGGGAACATCTCCATAACTTTTCTGTTTTTTAAACTTCTAGCAATAAAGCCGGAAATTGAACCTTCTAATTCTTTTGGCACGCCCCATACAAGAGCTATATAGGTTCGTTCCGTTGTTTTATCAAAAAACTGTTTTGCCAAAAAAGTTTTAGCTTCCTCATTTTTTGCAATTACTAATAAGCCCGACGTGTCCTTGTCAATTCTATGTACCAGTCCCGGACGAGGGTCTCCGGATGTAAACAAAGGATTATCTTTTAAGTGCCAAGCCAATGCATTTACCAGTGTGCCGGTATAATTGCCATATCCCGGATGCACCACCATATTAGGGTCTTTGTTTATTACTATAATATCTTGATCCTCATACACAATAGTAATAGGAATATCTTCGGGTATAATTTCAAGTTCAAGTTTCGGAAAATCTAGTTCAATGCTTATAACATCTAAAGATTTAACCTTATAATTTGATTTTATTGCTGAGCCATTGGCAAACACAGCTCCATTATCGGCAGCATCTTGGATTTTACTGCGAGAAAAATTTTCGATTCTGTCGCTCAAGAATTTATCAACACGAATAAGTGTTTGTCCTTTATCGGCAATAAATTTATAATGTTCAAACAGTCCGCGTTCGTTTTCTTGCAATTCTTCCATATAAAACTTTTTGCAAACATACAAAAAAGCTGTGAGAACAGATATTGGAATTTTATGGGGAGAGGAGTATTGTGAATACTCTCTTTAATAAAATCATTCCGGTATGTCCAAAAAAAACTCTAAAATGTTATACCTTGGCATATGCAAGCAATGAGCTACATCATTCTTTTTGAGGAGATGTGTTATTTTTTTAAAAAATTACCAACTCATTGAAACATTCAACCTAGCGTATTGCGTAAAGTTTTTTATACATGCTTTAAACTTTTTATATATGAAACGATTATGTATACTCTTTGGAACTCTTTTTATTATGAGTTCAGTTGCTGCAAGAGATTTTATTGAAACAAATACTACTATTAGAATTCTTAAACTTGATAGTAGAACACTTGCTGATATAAGAGCAATTGAAAATAAAGAAGAAAAAATTATTTGTATTGAACCTTCAATTTCTCAAGAGGATTTTAATACTATCTGTTCTCGTGCTCGCTGGATTACCAAATTACGCATTGAACCGGAAAACCAACACATAACCGACCTAAGCGGACTGCGTTCTCTGAGAGCTCTTGAATATCTCGATATTCGTTCTTTAAAAATTACTGAAACAAATCCACTAGATCTTACTGTTTTAGAACGTTCAACGAGTCTTACCGAATTACATGTTCATAATACGGCGATCACAAATACTGAAATTTTGCAGCTTTTAACCGGTTTGCAAAAAATCAGTTTTAATTCTACGGGAAATGTATCGTTAGATTTTTTAGCGTTCTTACCTGAAATTACAGATATTTCCCTTGATGGTCTTACGCATGTAAGCGATTTTTCGCCTCTTGCACAACTTAGCAAGCTTCGGAATCTTTCAATTCAATCAAACTCTCAAGCTACCAATGAGAATTTGATTGTTTTGAACGAATCCAAATCATTACAATCAATTAATATTAGCAATAACACAGGCATTACCTCTCTTTCATTTTTGTCGGCAATTCAAAGTCTGCGAGATATTACCGCTCAAAATTGCCAATATCTTACCAATACCGATGGTCTCAAAAACTTGCCAAATTTGAGAAATCTGGCATTCGACAACTCCCCTATCCAAAGTATTGCGTTTGCTCAGGGTAAAACAAGGTTACGCGATCTTTCTATTTCAAATACTCAAGTTACGGATATACGTCCGTTACAAAACTGTGGCGGACTCGCCAGATTAAATATTTCTAATACTCACATTACTGATATTTCGGGCTTGTCTGAATGTAACAGTCTGCGAAGAATTGATGCAAGTTACACTCCTATTACTTCTACAATTGGATTTACACAATTAAGCGGATTACGAATACTTGATATTTCCAACACTCCTATTACAGTATTTGAAGGTTTTGAAAACAGCCGACAAATTGAGGAGATTATCTTTACAGGAACTACAATATCAGACATTTCTCCTTTATATGTTTTGCAGAGAATAGCATACTTACGTATGCCTAATACTATACCTCAAGCACAGATAGAAGCTGTTAGGGTTAGATTCCCCAATATCAGAATTGATACTATGGAATAAAGAGAGTTAGGGTCAGAGGAAAAGAGGATGCATGTACTATGCATCCTCTTTTTTTGCAATTAAACGCGGTTTACATTACATATTTCAACAAATTTTGCTATTTTTGATAAAAATTGTAAGTAATACGAGAATATATGTCATTTCAAATTGATGAAACAGATAAAAAGATTTTAAATCTTTTAATGAATAATGCACGAATTCCGTTTTTGGAAGTTGCAAGAATGTGTGGAGTTTCGGGTGCTGCTATTCACCAACGAGTTCACAAACTCGAAGAAGCAGGTCTTTTTAAAGGATCTCGATATATTATTGAAGAACGTGCTCTTGGATATACAACCTGTGCATTTGTAGGTGTTCACTTAGAAAAAGGCAGTGTGTACCAACAAGTGTTAGACTCAATAAAAAAAATACCTGAGGTTGTTGAATGTCACTACACAACAGGTTCATACGGACTATTCCTGAAAATCTACGCAAAAGATAATCATAATCTTATGCAGATTTTAAATCATACAATTCAAGAAATTGACGGGGTTGCAAGCACAGAAACATTCATTTCTTTAGATCAACCAATTGAACGTCAGGTAGCAGTTTTATAATGTTTATTTATGACAGGTTTTTCATCTGAAGCCATACAAGAAACTGCGGTTTTAGTGGGCATTATTACACAAGAACAAAACGAAGAAAAAGCACGGGAGTACCTTGACGAACTCATGTTTCTTGCAGATACCGCCGGATTACAAGTGGTTCATTCTTTTTTTCAAAAACTCACGGTTGCTAATTCTAAAACATTTATTGGCACCGGAAAGGTTGAGGAAATATCTCAATATATTACCCAACATGGGGTTACTGTTGTGGTATTTGACGACGAACTAAGTCCCTCGCAACTACGAAATTTAGAGAGGGAATTGCAATGCAAAATTATTGATAGAACCAATCTAATTCTAGACATATTTGCTCAGCGGGCACAAACGGCTCATGCAAAAGTGCAGGTTGAACTTGCTCAATATCAATACTTACTGCCGCGACTTACGCGAATGTGGACACACCTTGAGCGACAAAAAGGAGGTATTGGCTTACGCGGACCGGGAGAAACAGAAATTGAAACCGACCGCCGGGTAATTCGCGATAAAATTTCTTTGCTTAAAAAGCAACTCGAAAAAATTGATGTGCAAATGGCAACGCAAAGAAAAAACAGAGGAAAAATGATACGCGTTGCCTTGGTTGGGTACACAAATGTTGGCAAATCAACTATTATGAATGTTATTAGCAAATCAGAAGTATTTGCCGAAAATAAATTATTTGCAACTCTCGACACAACGGTTCGGAAAGTTGTAATTGACAACCTCCCCTTTTTACTTTCAGACACGGTTGGGTTTATTAGAAAACTGCCTACTCACTTAGTAGAATCTTTTAAATCTACCTTAGATGAAGTTCGTGAAGCTGATTTATTACTCCATATTATTGATGTGTCTCATCCACAGTTTGAAGACCATATATCTGTTGTTACACAAACAATTGCAGACATTGGAGCAGCCGAAAAACCAACTATTTTGGTGTTTAATAAAATTGACGCATTTGCCTATACCCCAAAAGACGAGGATGATTTAACTCCTAAAACACGAGAAAATATTAGTCTTGATGAGTTTAAAGCTATGTATTTTGCTAAGAAACAAGCATGTATTTTTATTTCGGCTAAAACAAAAGAGAATTTAGAAGATTTTAAACTACTTGTGTACGAAAAGGTTAAAGAGATGCATGCGATTCGGTATCCATATAACAATTTTTTATTTTAAAAAAAACTCGCGTTTTTTACATAAAAGGCTACTTGTTACTCCTTTAATGGAACTTGAATATAAAAGCTTGTGCCGTTACCCAATTCTGAGGTAAACCAAATTTTTCCATTCATTTGTTCAATAATTTTTTTGCAAATAGATAAGCCCAAGCCGCTTCCGGTTGTTTTTGTAGTAAAATTGGGCTCAAATAATTTATGTTTATTTTCTTCTGCAATACCTCGTCCGTTATCGGTAACGGTAATAAGAAGCTGGTTATCAACCGTTTTTTCGGCAGAAACTGTAATAATTCCCGAATAATGTTTGGGTATTGCTTGAATAGCATTCTTAATAATATTATTACACACACGCAACACTTTTTCTTTATCAGCAAAAAGGATAAGAGTATCCGATGAAAATCTTGAAATTATTTCAATATTCTGCTCCTGACTAAAGAGTGTAATAGTGTTTTCTAAAAGATTCACAATATTAATTTCTTCGGGTTTACCTTCAGATATTTTAGCAAAATTAGAGAATGAATTAGCAGTCTCGGCAAGTGCTTCAATTTGTTCAATAATACTATTAGAAATATGTTTTAATCGCTGTTCAAATTCAGGATCTTTCTTTTGCCATGCTTTATGCAGTAGTTGAATATTAAGTTTAATTGGAGTAAGCGGATTCTTAATTTCGTGTGCAATTTGTTTTGCCATTTCGTGCCATGCCCCTTCGCGTTCGCTTTCTGCAAGTTTTTGAGCACTCGACTCTAATTGGTCAATCATTGCATTGTAATTTTGAATTAAGTCGCCTATTTCATCACTGGTTTGCCATGATATTTTCTCGTTACCATCGCCTACTTTAACCAATTTCATCTTATCGCGAAGTATTTGGAGCGGATAGGTTATTTTATTCGATAAAAATGCTGCAAGTACCGCCGAAAGCATAATAAGTATTACAAAAATATTTAATATGGCAACTATGAGTGAACTTATCTGTTGGGTTAATTCAGCTTGTTTTGTAAAAAAAGGCAAATTCAAATAGCCGATTATTTCATTCGAATTATTGGTGATAATTGCATACGCAGATGTGTATCTGAGCTTCCCGATAGATTCTTTATGAATAAATTCCGGTATTTTTTGGATGGCTAAATTATGAAATGCCTGTGGGTGAATTTTTGTTCCGGTTAACTGAAAATTAAAAATTTCGGGACGAGAAGAAACAAGCAGCTTACCCTCGGGACTATACAAATTGATATCAGTAAAATATATGTTAGAAAACCGAACTAATGCAGAAAATAAGACATCATGCAAATCTTCGGTAATACGAGTTTCATCTTTAATGTAATCATCTAACTCTATAATGATTGACTGCATTTTTTCTTTCACATTTTTTTGCTGTGCTAAAGAATATTGATGGATGTTTAAAATAACCAAACTTACCCCTGTTAAAAATAAGGAGGCAAACACCACCGAAAATAAGGAGAGTTTAATTTTATCGGTAAATGTTTGTTTCTCCAAAATATGCTTAAATGAACGGGTGTGTCCAACTTCATAGGTAAGTAATAAAATAAAGAAGAATATAAAGAGATATGAAAACGAAACTAAATGATTAAAATAACTTGGTTTTTTATAACTTACTAGAATGGTAGTTCTATCATTTGCTTTATACACCGTGTGAATATGATTATTCTCTTCAAAGTGCATATACATGTTGCTCGGCACAATTTGCAATTCGAGAGAGTAAGGATAATTCCCATTTTGACTCACCAATTTACCATCAATATACTTTGCATAAGGCACCTCAATATTATCACTCGTTCTAATATTCTTATCAAGCAGCAGCTCCGGATACCCTAATTCTTGCGTAATTCGTTTAGAATTTAACTCTATATATAAGGTAGTTACAGAATTATCTGCCCACACAAAATGGAGTGAATCAAAATAACTAATGCTGCCGTTTTGATTATTCATAAAATAATAATCATTGTTTAATAAGCGAATTCCATATTGGGTAAGAATATCCGAAAAATAGCGTTCACAATTATCAAACTGATTAGATGCACTAAAAAAATCGGCAGTTCCACACACCGTACTTTCTAAATTATACCTATTTAAAAAGCCACTAAAATATTTTTGCTGTAAATAACGATGAATGTCTTTTTCTGCATCTATAGGATATTGTAACAAATTTCGTAATTCATTATCGGCTCGCATGTTTTCTTTTACTTCTTGCAATAACATTTCCGCTACCGGGTCTTGTTCATTCATAACATTTATTGCAATAATTCGAGAAATGTTCTGATTCTTGTTCTGAATATGATAGTTGAGATAAAGTTGCGAAAATACTGTAACAACAAACAAGAGTAAAAAACGAAATCCTCTACTAAAAAAAGGATGTTCTCTATATTCCTTAATAATAAATAAGCTGTGAGCAATAATTTGAAAAAGAATAAAATACCAAACATGAGAAATAATGCCGGTAGCATAAATCAGAATAGAACTAGAGCTAATAAACAATAAAACCGCAAAAGATTTCCGAATAGTCATTTTATTTCTAAATGCAAAATATCCCGAAAAAAGAAATAGGAAATATGCATACATCATAATACCAATAACAGCCAGAGCAACAAAAGTGAGAAAGGATGAATCAAGTAATTTAAAGAGTTCTAAATTAATAGTTGAATCATATACAACAGACTCATAGGTTTTTATAATAATTGTGAACAAAGCGGTGCTAAGCACAGAGAATAATCCCAAACTGGCATAGTTCCACAGTCGGGTTTGCGGACGCCAGTCTCTAATACGTAACTGCAATTGGTATACAAAATAAAGAAATATGAGTATATGAATAAACAAATCGCCTAAAGAAGGCACAAAAAAAGAAGCGGCGTAATTACTTGATTTAAAAAGCTCTGTAGTATAACAAACATAGGGAACGTTATTATGTATCATCCATAAACGAATGAAAAAAAGGATGAATAAAAACAGAAAATTTATACTGTCTCGCACAAAGCGTTTTTTGATTTTTGTAAGAAACCGATGCATAAAAATTAAGAGAAAAATAATGCCGGTGAAATACAAAAAAATTGCAAAATAACGCTGAGCAACATTGTCTGTTCTGCCATGTAATTTTGTTAATCCAAGTAAGAACCTATTATCCGGCAAATACACATTAAAATGGTCCTCGGATTCTTCGGGAACTATTTGAATACGTGGATTAATTCCAAAATCTTGATGAAACCTATTTTTAATAAACTTATTTTCAAACGGATACTCGGTTTTTAAACGAGAAAATAAAAATACGGAAACACCTTCGTTTTCTCCGTAATTGAACATATACCAACTATTATCTATAAAAACTAAAGGAGAATCGTGCGGGTTTTGTATAATAGAATCCGGTATCGTAAAATGATTATCACTCCAATATATAATTGCATTGTTCTTATATACAATAAAAGAAATTTCCTGGTTTGTTAGCAAGCGTCGGTTATCAAAATGCAGATTTCTATACGATTCAAAATCGGCATCAGCAATGTCTAATATTTTTTGCTTAAAACTGTTTGAGAATTCAAGCTTAGCATGCGTAATAGACTCAAAAAGAACCACATGCTTTTCTTTAAATTTTTGATTAAAATAGTTGGTTTCAACTAATACTGCCGAAAAAATAATAATTGCAGATAAGAGTAAATACTTGTATCGCTCTATATATGTATTAATTTTCACTGTGTACCAAAATGTTTAGTTTTTGCAAATATACATATTATTCATGATGATATGGACTCCCATTAATTATTGTAAATGCTCGATATATTTGTTCAAACAAAAAAATACGAATCATTTGATGAGAAAAAGTCATATGAGAAAGTGATACTTTTTGATTTGCTTTTTTATACACCTCATCACTAAACCCATAAGGACCGCCAATTACAAAACAAATTTCTTTAACAGCGGTTGCGGTACATTGTTCAATAAAATGAGCAAACTGAACAGAGGTATAATGTTTCCCTTTTTCGTCGAGCAATACAACAAGACTTTGAGCCGGGATTTTTTCAAGAATTTTCTCGCCCTCTTTCTTTTTTTGTTCTTGAATAGATAGTTTTTTAGATTTCTGAATATCAGGAATTTCTATAATTGAGGGAGTACAATAAAATTGAATTCTATTACAATATTTTTGAATTCCTGTTTGAATATAATCTTCATCTGTTTTTCCTATTACAATACATGTTATTTTCACAAGCAACTATTTTTAATTTAGGGTACTAAATGTACCGAAATATTTGTTTTTAGCATACATTTTTTTATATAAAAAAACAGTATTGTCCGAAAAAGAAAAATTAAAAAGATTTCACCACTACGTGGCTTTGTTCAATTTTTTATAACAATTTGACTACTAAGATTCCACCACTACGTGGCTGTTCCAAAAAGGGACGTTAGTCCTGAAATCTTTGTAAAATAAAAATATAAGCCCCATCAGAGGCACGTAGTGCTGATATCTTGCTGTTATTAGCATATAGGTCATTGTATCTTTTTTTATCGGACAACAGTAATAAAAAAAACAATATTTGAGATATGGCTTTTATTTTGTATTTTTACAAAAAATCTAAAAATCTATGGCTATGAAATTTCGTACGGTTTTTTTCTTTCTTTTTTTTATTCACGGCATTACATTCGCTCAAAATCAGCAAGAGATTCACGCAGCTTTTGAACGTGGAGATGTAGACGGACTCGCCGCATTCTTTGACAGTTCTATAGATATGACGGTACTGCAAAGTGAAGGAATATACAGTAAAACACAAGCCCGTGTTATTTTACGTAACTTTTTTGCGGAAAATTCACCGGGAACATTTACCATGCAGCATCAAGGAGGAAATGATAATGCTAAATATATTGTTGGAACTTTACAAGTCCAAAATGCAGTATATAGAGTATATTATCTCTCCAAAATATCTAATAATACCATGACAATTCAAAAGTTACGCATAGAACATGACAGATAAATTAATTGACGATCTTATTGCCATTGCTTTGGCAGAAGATATAGGGGAAGGAGACCACACAACATTATCTTGTATTGACACTACTATTACCGGAAAAGCTCAACTATTGGTTAAACAACCGGGAATTCTTTGCGGTGTTGAGCTTGCAAAAAAAATTTACGCTCAATTTGACTCGAGTCTACAGATTAACGTCTTATTAGAAGATGGCACCGAAATTAATCCGGGAGATGTTGCATTTACGGTTAGCGGCAAAACCGTTTCTATTTTACAAACCGAACGTCTTGTTCTAAACTTTATGCAACGTTTAAGTGGAATAGCAACACAAACACGTTTGTATGTTACCGCTCTTGCCGGCACTAAAACTAAAATTCTTGATACCAGAAAAACCACGCCGGGTATGCGATTACTTGAAAAGTATGCAGTACGTGTGGGTGGCGGACATAATCATAGAATAGGATTATATGATATGATACTAATTAAAGATAATCATATCGATTATGCAGGAGGGGTAACTGCAGCTATTAATCGTGCAAAAACGTATTTACAAAATCTTGGCAAAAATTTACTCATAGAAGTAGAAGCTCGCACATTTGATGAGATTAATGAGATTCTTGCCTGTGGCGGAGTGCATCGTATTTTAATAGACAATTTTACTCCTCAAGAAACGGTAGAAGCAATTGCTCTTATTAATGGCAGATGCGAAACGGAATCATCGGGGGGCATTACCATGGAAGGTATTAGAGCATATGCTGAAGCCGGCGTTGATTATATTTCTGTTGGAGCACTTACGCATCAAATAAAAAGCTTAGATCTTAGTCTTAAAGCATTCTAAAATATACCCTATGCTACGAGTGTTCTTTGCGATAGTGCTTAGTCTTGTTCTTTTCACCTCTCAAGCTCAAATTCCGGATAAACCAAAACTTATTGTGCATGTGGTTGTTGAACAAATGCGATACGATTATATTTTTTCATTTTACTCATTTTTTGGACGAAATGGTTTTGCTAAATTGTTGCGAGAAGGTTCGTTTTGCTCTCAGGTTCATATACCATTTGCTTTTCCGCAAACAGCACCATCATATGCCAGTATAGCAAGCGGAGCGCCACCTTCGGCTCACGGTATTATAGGAAACAGTTGGCATAACAGATTATATAAGGTTCGGGAACATGCAATAACTAACCACTCATACTCTTGTGTTGGCTGCTCCCAAGCGGCATTATATCAAGTTGCTCCAACTCAATTCTTTGTATCAACATTTACCGATGAATTAAAAAAAGCAACGCAAGGAAGAGCAAGAAGCTTTAGTGTAGGGTTAACTCCCCTGTCGGCAATTCTACTTTCGGGGCAACAATCAGATGGAGTATATTGGTTAGATGATATGACCGGTGCCTGGGTTACCAGTTCCTTTTACACAAACGCCTTACCCTCATGGTTACAGGCATTTAACAGAAAGAAATTCGGAGACATTTACCTTACTAAAGAATGGACTACACGCTATCCTATTTCTCAATATACGCAAACCTTAGCCGATGACACCCCCTTTGAAATAGGGATTTCTAATAAAAAAACTTTTCCGTATAATCTTTCTAAGTTGCAAAACAAATTTAGTCCGTATACCATTCTTAAACAAACTCCTTTTGGAAACACATTTACCAAAGATATTGCCTTAGAACTTATTGAATATGAACGACTGGGAAAAGGAAATTATACCGATTATATTACTATTGCATTTACCGCATTAGGAGAAATTGGAAATAGATTTGGCAGTATGTCTAAAGAGGTACAAGATTGCATGATTCGACTTGATTTTGAAATTCAATTTCTCCTGCAATATTTGGAACGAGAGATAGGGAAAGATAATTTTTTATTGATAGTTTCATCAAATCATGGAGTGCAAACTCCTGCCCCCTATCTTGAACAGCAAAATATATCAACCGGCATCTTTCGTCATGTTGAGTCTATGTATATTCTCAATAAATATCTTGAAGTAAAATATGGAGAAGGAACCTGGGTAGAGTATTATTTTGCACAACAAATATATTTAAACAGGGATCTTGTTTCTCGCAAAAATCTAAATCTTGCTGAAGTTCAAGCAGAAGCTGCCGATTTTCTTATTCAATTAGCCGGAGTTCATACTGCTGTTACTGCCCATGCAATGAATACGGGTAATTTTTTTGATGAAGGCAAACGAAAAATGGCATTGTCATATAATCAAAAACGTTCGGGTGATATTTTTATAGAACTGTTACCGGGATGGAGCGAACAAATTACTGATGTTGTTGCTCAACACATTTCATCATATTCAGAAGTTACGCATGTGCCTCTTTTTTGGTATGGGTGGAAAGTGAACCCCAGAAGTAGAATTTCACAATCATATTATACTACCGATATTATTCCCACCTTGTGTGATATTCTCGGAATACCTCGACCAAATATGGCGTATGGAACTCCAATAGATGGTATTTTTTCTTCTTCACAATAAGTTTTGTATCTTGCATAAAAAAAGATGAAAAAAAGATGAAAAAAAGATATACATATACTATCATTACATTACTTATGTATGGCGTACAGGTATTTTCTCAATCCTATACTAACAGTCATGAATCTAAAAACTCATTTCAAAAAAGTGTATATACCGTAAGCACCTTAGAGTTATTACTGCAACATGTTCCATCTGCAATAGTTGATGAGAAGTTTGATAGAGGGGTTCACGTAAATTATTTTTTTAATTTTGTTGGAAATGCACATATTGATTTTAGCAGATATGTAGGACTCATGCCCGGAATTTCTATTCGTAATGTTGGCATTAAAACCATGCATGAGACTGTTCAAGACATCGAATACCAAAAAATAATTAGAAGAGCATATATGGCAGGACTTTCGGGTTCATTAAAATTTGGGAATATCTCCAAATTCTCATTTGCATATATTGGCGGAGCGTATGAAATTCCATTTCATTATCGCCAAAGATATTTTCAAAAAAACATAAAAATTATTAGACGTGAATGGGGCGGAAATGCTACGGAACAATTACACCCCTCTCTGTTTGCCGGATATCAATTTTCAAATGGTCTTAATATACAAGTCCGACACTATCTCCGTAATTTTTTAAATCCCACATATAACGGAGTATATGGAGATTTCTCGCAATTTACAGACAGCAAATTATTTCAAGTATCTATCTCTGTTCACATTCGAGAATCAGATAATAATTCAGGAAAAATTCGTGATAGAATTTTACAGCCATTAACAGAGATATAAAAAAAACTCGGAATATAATATCCCGAGTTTTCTGTTTACATTATGGCACATGTATACAGTTTCTTATAACAAATTCCCAATTCGTAAACCAAAGTTTAGAGTTCTCGGCAAATTTGGACCGTAGATATATCCCGGGTCGCGGTCAATACCTTCATCAAAATCTTTTTGATACGAATTAAATATATTTTTTACTCCAACAAACCAAATCAATTGAGAACCATTAATTGCTTGTTTATATTCTAATTTAATACCGGCATCAAAAAATAGATTTGATGTTCGCAACTCGCCATCTTCATCAGCAGCATCTTCACCAAAATAGGGAACTAACATACTGCCCGTATATGTGCCGGTTACAGAGAAATTGAATTTAGGTGTAATATCCCAATCAAAGCTCATAAATCCATAATTATTGGGAGATCTAAAAAAGCGAACCTCATCAAATTCTTGTTCTTCGTCGTACTTACTAGACTGAATTGTAAAACCCGAATTTATTGATATATTTTGAGGAAAACGTATTTGCAACTCCATGTTAACGCCTTGCACGGTAGCCCCATCATCATCGTTTGTGCGTGTGTAAATTACAAGGCCATTATCATCGGGTTCTCCAAATTCATTTACAAAAGGATCTATGAGCCGAGTATAAAATCCTTCTACTATAAGATTTGCTTGAATATTTCCAAAGCTTTTTGTGTAATCGAGAGACCCTGTAATACCATGACTTGTTTCTTGAATTAAATCTGGATCATTCTCATGAAGCACTTGTCGAGCTCCTGATGTTTCAATATGTAAATCTTCGTCGAATAATTGGGGAGCACGATATCCTTTTGCATATCCGGCACGAGCAATCAGAGAAGAAGTAAGGTCTTGTTTTATACTAATACGCGGAATAGCAACAGTACCGGTTTTAGTTTCATTTTGTTTTGCACGGTCATAAATAGAGTATACATCATAACGAGCACCAAGTGTTATTTTAGTTTTTTTGAATTGTTGTTCATATTGGGTGAAAAAACCGGTAGTAACCGCAGCCTGGTCAGTAACAATCATATTTTCAACATGCGGAATATCTAATTCTCCGTTAACCATTGTTGCATTTTCAAGATCAGGGTATCCTAATTTAGTATCTGTTAAGAAATTTCCGGTATTATCTATACCAACTAATAACGATGCCGCATTTTCAACAAACTGAGCTTTATACTCAATACCGGTATTATAGGTATAGTCTTGCGAGTTTCCATAATCACTGAGTGATTGTTCTGCACCATAATAAGAATCTCTATTTAAAAATTGCCCCGCTGCATACACAGAGAATAAATCATGAGAACGAAAGAAACGCTCATAGGTAAGAGCTGTTGTATACACATTGTGTGTTACACCTTCGGCTATATCACGTTCATGATAAGGATAATCAAACATATTACCCCCAACACGATCTTCATAAATCGAAAACGCATCAAGACTTATTTTTGAGCGATCTTTTTTGTAAAAGAAGCGGGTTCCTAAAGTATTATTTACTAAAGTAGAAATTTCAGAAAACTCATCACCATTTGCATCAAAAGCATTTCTTCTACGAGTAAAACCATATATAGAAAGTCCTATATTCCGACTTTCAGAAACGGTTGAAGAATTAAAATAAGCACTAAAGTCAGGTGCCGGATTATTCATCCCCAAACCTATAAGAGATGCTTGCGTACCAAACTGATATGAATTTGAAATAGGATCTTGCAAAATAATATTAATTGTTCCGGCAATTGCACTACCGCCATATAAGGAAGAACCTCCACCACGAACAACTTCAACTTGTTGTATCATATTTGCAGGAATAAGCTCTAAACCGTATACACCGGCAAGTCCGCTAAAAATGGAACGTCCGTTTATAAGAATTTGCGAATATGCCCCATCTAAACCATTCATACGTACTTGTGTAAAGCCACAATTCTGACAATTATTTTCTAATCGTAAGCCCGGAGAAAAATTCAATCCATCTGCCAACGTAGGGGCTTGGGCAAGATTAAATAATTGAGGCGAAATGGTTGAAACTACAACAGAAGCATCGCGTTTAGCTTGTTCGGTTCTATTTGCAGAAACAATAATTTGTTCAATAGCTAAAAAATCTCGTGCCAGTTCAAATTGAATAATGAGAGGTGTTTCCAATACGGTTATTTTTCGCTCTTGTTTAATATACCCTAATGATTCTACGATAATAGTATAATGACCAAATGGAACATGTGGAATAGTAAATGTTCCGGTTTCATCTGCAAGAACTGCAATATTAGTTTCTTGCAGGTGAATTTTTGCATACGGAATAGGTTCCTTTGAAGAACCGGAAATTACTTTACCCGCAACAATACCTGTTTTAGTTTCTTGTGCTAAGATAGCTGTGCATGCAAGACTTGCAAGCAAGACGAAGATTAGTTTTTTTGTATTCATATGTATTATATTTTTTGATTTGTTTTTTGTGTAGCAAATCACGAAATTTTAATACAATGAAACAATCCCAAAAAATTATGATTTTAGGATCATATATTCTTCTAGAATCACAAGTATTAGGGATAAAAAATGTACAGAAATTAAAAACTATACCCTAAAGCAATATATAATAACGATTCAAAGGAGTCTTTATTAAAAGAAACCCCAACACCCGGACTAATACTAATAGAAGACAAATCAAGGGTATAATCAAGAGCTATTCCACCTGAAATATCACCCGTTGAAAGTGAAATTTCCGGTCCAAAACCACAGGCAAAATTATATACTAAGGGTATAACCACTCCAATAGCAAGAGCCATTTCATGCTCAGCATCTAGACTGTGTGCAAGAAAAATATATGTAGAAGCGTCTTTGTTCCATGCAATAAAATGATAATCATATTCAACAGAAATACCTCTTTCAAAAGTAACATCTTGAATTGAAAACACATCAAATGTAATAACAATTTCGTGTCTATTATCCGGTTGAGCAAATGTTGCCGTTTCTAACAGTAATATACTGCCTACAATAAGTAAAATATGTTTCATATACATCTGTATTTAATGCAAAAATTAAAAAAATACTCAATCATATTTTTTCAATGATAATTGTAGTCCCGCCGGGAATCGAACCTGGATCTATTGTTTAGGAAACAACTATTCTATCCGTTGAACTACGGGACCATATTGTGCAAATATAGAGAATAAAAAAAGAGGTGTCGCAAATGTATCACCTCTTTTCTATCTTAAAAACTATTATGAACTAGTATCTTATGCCGGCTGTGTACATTCTTTATGTAAAGAGCGTAAAGAAATTGTAAGAATAGTTGCTGCTACAAGAACTCCTGCACAAATATAAAATGCATAGTTAGCCGCTTTATCAGGCATCACGTCGTTCATATATCCAAAGAGCGGTGGTGCAGATAATCCTGCAGTTGCCCAACCGGAAAGAACTAATCCGTGTATAGCCGACATTCTTTTTGGCCCAAACAAATCACTAATAAGAGATGGTATTGTTCCAAAACCACCGCCATATGATGCTATGGTATATGAAATTAAAATCCCGAACAATAATGGCGATGCAATATGTGGTAATAATAAAAAGGCAACAGCAGAGGTACTTAACAATAATATAAATGCTACTACTCGTCCCACAAAGTCTGATAACCATGCCCAAAATAATCGCCCCACACTATTACCGATAGAAGCAGCCGCAATTAAGGTTGCTCCGGCTGCGGCAAGTTCGGTGGCACTTAAGGTAGAATCAGCATTACGTAATACGTTCTGCATCATTGGAGACATTAAACTAATAATACCTAAACCCGCAACACTATATAAAAAGCAAATCATCCAAAGTTTTACACGAGTAGCACGCACATGCTCATATGTTTCTGCAATTGTTGGTTTTAAATTGCTTGCGTTTGCTACAAGCGGACTGTATATAAAATTACACGCTAATACCATGATAGCCGCATATACCCCCGCAATTATTAAGAATGTTAGTGGAATATTGTTAGATGTGATATTCATTGAAATGGGAGCAAACACTTTACTCATAAATAATGCACCTAACCCAAAGCCCATTACAATTACACCGGTAGCAAATCCTTTTTTGTCGGGAAACCAACCTGCAACAGTTGTAACTGCAGTTACATATCCGGTACCTAAACCAATACCGCCAATTACCCCATATCCTAAAGCTAAAACGATAAAGCTAAGCCAGCTTACCCAAGCGGTTTCAATACTACCAATTACGCCACTGCCAAGATATAATCCTAAAGCAGCAACAAGATATCCACTCACAAAAAAGTACATAGCACGCTTCATTAAACGTCTACTGCCTAATTTAGACACAAGTGGTCCGGTGTATAATGCAGCAAAACCTAATCCGGCAACCGCAAGACTAAATACTGCTGATACTTGCATAGTGCTCCATTGATATGCTTCAATAAGCGGCTTTGTGAAAAAACTCCAGGCGTATACCGACCCCAAGCTTGCCAACAGAATAACGCCCGCTGCAAGTATTAAGCGACGGTCAACGGGTTTAGAAGGTACAGGTTCTTGTATCATTTGATTTAAAATTTATTATTAGTACTATATATAAAAATTCTTACTCCGTAAAAAATCAGTCAAAAATAAAAATTTCTTCTTGTAAATATTGTTTGAATAAATTGCAACATAACATTGTTTCACAACAATTTTTTTATATGTTTGTTTTTCTTATTATATTTACATTCAGAAAAATAGATATGCAGTATATATTTTAATATAAAAAGAAACTCTAGAGCATGAAATTCAAAACTCAAGTTGATTGTACTCATTGTAATATTTCTTGCGATATATATTCTATTGCTCGTTCAAAAAAGAAAAAGATTCTTTCTGAAATTCAACCAATTCAGGTTGAATATAAACGCCACGAGATTATATGCAAACAGGGTAAAGAAGTTACACATGCAATATATCTGGTAAGTGGTTCGGCAAAATTATATATTGAGGGAATTAATAATAGAAATATAACTCTCTATATACTTAATCCAAACTCGTATATCGGTTTACTATCATTTTTTGAATCGGTGTCGTATTCGTATTCTGTAGCTGCTCTGGAAGATTGCAAAATCTGCATGATTGACATCCAGGCCGTTAAACAATTATACATAGAAAATCATGAATTTTTACTGCGTTTAAATAAGGCATTTAGTAAATCTGTAGCGTCAATCCTAAAGAAGTTTATTAATATAAATCAAAAAAATATTCGGGGGCGGGTAGCGGACAGTTTATTGTATTTGTCGCAATTTTATGAGTCTGACTCTTTTACCATGAAACTCTCTCGTAAAGAACTTGGTGAACTTTCGGCAATATCAGAAGAAAACACGGTGCGTTTGTTAACGGAGTTTAAAAACGAAGAAATAATTTCTGTTGAGGGTAAAACAATTACCTTACGTGATAAAAAATTACTTAAGCAAATTGCTGATTTCGGCTAAGTTACGTGGCGTGTTCTGTAAACACAATAAGTTCTCCGGCATCACATACAATTTCAAAACTTGTTTCGCTTGCCTCATTCAATGTACCTTTCCACCAAGAATCGAGTTTCATGTTTTGAAGCGGATATCGTAATCCTTTTGATGAAACCGGGGTATATGCCCCAATAGTAAAAATTGAAACTTGTTGTCCTACAAAAGAGTCAAACCTGTGTGTGTGGTAAATTGGGGTAAAAATACCGTAATCGGTACAGATTTGAGCTGATATTTTTTTTCCGTATTCTGCTAATAAGGCAATATTACCAATTGTATGGTCTTCTCGTTTTCCGCTTGCTCCAATAATTAGCACATCTTGTAAGCCCTGTGTTAATGCCCATTCTATTGCTTTTGTTTGGTCGTTTATGTCTTGGTCTGTATTACACACCAATACATGAGCATATGCTTCTGCTACTTCAGGCAAAATTGAGTCTAAATCGCCAATTACAACATGAGGTGTAATCCCATTTTTATAGAGAGTATTTGCGGCTCCGTCGCAACAGATGATTGTTTCGGCAGAACATAATGCCGAAATTGGAATGTGATGTTGTGGAAATTCTCCATTACCTACAATAATATGTTTTGAAAGTTCTTTATTCTTCATTCGGAATCATTGTTTTTTTCCATGCATAATACCCATATATTGCGAGCGTAAAATACACAAAAAATAATACTGAAGTTGGATATAATTCTTTATACAGATACAGTCCTAATGATAATCCATTAACGCCTATCCACACCAACCATTGTTCAAGATATTTTCGTGCAAGCATCCATGTAGCAACAATACTAAATGCGGTGGTAATGCCATCTGCTATTGGAACCGGAGAATCGGTATAGTGATATAAAAAAACTGCAAATACAAGGGAAAGGACAAGTGCAACTCCGGTAAGAATATACGCTGTTTGCTTTGGTGTATGCTGCACGGGAATTTCTGTTTCATGCGATTTTTTGCCGAATATCCACCAGTACCACCCATATATACTAATGAGTATATAATAGAATTGTAGCGACATATCTGCATAAAATTTTGCTTGAAAAAATACGATTACATAAAACGTAGATGTGGCAATGCCTACCGGCCACAATAATATATGTTGCCGTATTTCAAGCATAATAAACAAAAGCCCTAATACTGCTCCTGTTAATTCTATCCAATGTGTTACAATCCAGTGTATCATATATAAAGCCGACAGGAATTACCCTGTCGGCAGACATATTAAAAGTTAAAGGTAAATTTACACATATAATGTAATCCTGCTTGCGGAAAATAGAATCGTTCCATTTTTTCTTCTCCTTGCTCATACCAATTCCATCCGTAGGCATTGCTTACATATAAATTATTAAGCAAATTATTTACAAATAATTGAATGCGTAAAGATTGGTCTTTTTCAAATGGGATTCTATATTCGAACTTAAAATTATGAACAATGTATGCATCTAATTTTCGCTCTGCATTACTTGTGTTGTCAAAATATTGTTCTCCAACATATTTGCTTACTAAACCAAAACTCATATTTTTTTCGGGATAAAACATAAAACTACTTCCTCCTATCACATTAGGTGAGTACGAAATATCTGTTGTTCCTCGCTCAATAGCATAGAGCTCTTCATTCCAGAATTCATCATAATTTGTAGCATATTCTACATAGTTTCTTATTTTATTTTGCGAAAGCGTAAGATTAGCATTCCATGCAAATTGTTGAGACGGACGAGTTGCAAGAACTAACTCAACACCTCGTCTGTAACTGTCTTCTACATTCTCTTTAATTGGATTTCCTACATCATTTAGTTTACCGGTTAACACCAACTGATTTTTGTACGACATGGTATACAAGTTTAATCCAAAGGCAATTTTTTGTGAACGATATTGATATCCAAACTCAATATTTTCGAGTGTTTCATGATGTAATTTTTCGCCATCGCGTTTATCACGTAAATCAGCACGAGTTGGTTCTCTATTAGCAATTGCAAATGATGAAAAGAAGCTATGGTTATTATCTATTTTATAATAAAATCCTGCTTTTGGATTTGTAAAATTCCATGTGTAGGTAGAGTCAAGCACAAACAAATCATCGCCAATACCTTTCATAGAATATTCAATGTTTCTTTGTTGAATATCACCATATATAGATAGTTGTGGCGTAAGTTGATATTGGATTTTCCCAAACACATTAAAGTCGATTTTTTCGCCAACATTAAAATACCATTCATGTGGCTCCATATCCGGATCATATTGTAACCAAGTAACATATCCAAAATGATCGCCACTATAGATAGAATATGAATGTCCGATAATAGCAGATACCTTATCTTTTGTGTAGGTTGCGTTAAGAGTATAGCCGTAAAACACATTATCTAACCATTTTTCGCGAATTAAATCACTTCTGGAAATACTGTTTGAATTAAAACTGTAGAGCGTATTGCCAACCTGCAAAGTAGAATCAGGAATGCTTATAGGAGTTAATCCGTATCTATTAAATCGGTGATTTCGTTTGTATTGCTCATAATAGCCCTCGCCGGTAATAAGAAACGTGCTCGACGAGATATTCAGATTTTTTGAAGCTGCAAAAGTATGATGTAAAGAATAATGATTTTGCCAATAATTGTCGGTTTCATTTTCATAGAAACGCTCATTACCTTCGTTATCAATGTATCGTCCGGCTTGGTTATATGTTCTATCTATTGCCATATTTTCGGGAGTTATACCTTCCCAGGTTATACCGGTACGTTGTTTTCCCAGTAAAACATTAGCCGTAAGAGTATTCCGCTTAGTAAAATAGGAACCCGTAACGTGCATTGACTCATGGTCAGAAAATGCTCGTTGTATATATCCGTCAGAAGTAAGTTTACTATAACGAGCCGAAAATGAAAATAAACTATCGAGAAGCCCTGTATGTCCCGCAACACGAGTTTGAACCGTATTAAAAGACCCTATTGTTGATGACAGCTCAACACCTTTTTTTTCTTGAATACCCAGGGTTTCAATATTTACTGATGCACCAAAAGATGCCACCCCATTTGTTGATGTTCCTACCCCGCGCTGTATTTGAATATTATCAACAGATGATGAAAAGTCTGTCATATTTACCCAAAAAACTCCCTGAGACTCAGGGTCGTTTAGCGGCACCCCATTAACCGTAACATTTATTCGAGAAATATCTGTTCCGCGAATACGCATATTGGTATATCCTAAGCCCGAACCTGTTTCTGAGGTTGCAACAAAAGAAGGCGTTTGCTCAAGTAAAAATGTGATATCCTGACCAACATTCTTTTGTTCTACCTCATTCTGAGTAATATTAGTTTGAGCAAAGGGCATCGTTTCTTTTGCTCTAATACCCGTTAATACAACCGGGTTAATCTGAATATGGCTCTGATGAAGTTGTAAAGACACCTCCGTGTTTTGAGTGATTAAGACTTCCGTTTGAATTGTTTCATATCCCAAAAACGAGACCTCCAAATTGTGAGTTCCTTGTGAAACTCTTGAAAAATTAAACGCTCCGGCTTCGTCGGTAAACGTACCTAAAAATGTGTTTGTAATAACAACAGATGCATGTTGAATTGGTTTTCCTTGAGTATCTGTAACAACTCCGGAAAGTGTAAAGTTTTGTCCGAAAACTACAAAACTCATTACTGAAAAACAGAAACCTACTACATACTTTTTCATACTTGATAATTTTTAAATTAATACTAAAAAAATATGAATAGGAATGTGATACTGAATTGTATCTGCTTTTGAAAGACTTTTCGAATTTCCTACGCAGGCATTATCCCGTTCAGGTTCGAGGGTCTAATCTCAGCCATAAAGGCACCCCTATTCTGTGCTGCAAATATATATAAATTTTTAATTATGCAAAAAATGCGAAAAAAAAGATAGCGTAATTGTGATTTTTAGGGCAGATACATTATGCCTGCCCGTGCAGGCATAATGTGTTTTCATTTTGCAAAGCCCCTGCTTTTACGTATTTTTGTCAAAACATTTTTTTGCGTCTATGCACATTGTTTTACCATTATTGTATGTTGCGGTGTTTGTATATATCATATACAAACATCCCGCATTTGCAAAATTGCACATTCCTTTGTGGGTATTGCTCGTTGTGTTTTTCCTTAAAATTATTGCCTCCGGGGTATTACTGTGGCTATACACATATTATTATCCGAATAGAATTGAGGCAGATATTTTTAAGTATTATGATGATGCATTAGTTATATATTCTTCTTTGCATGATTCGGTATGGCATTTTTCACGATTTATTACGGGTATTGATATTTCTAATCCCGCACTTGATGTGTATTTTGATGATATGCAATTTTGGGATAGAAAAATTGATTATGGTGTAGGTAATGATAATAGAACAATTATTAGAGTGAATGCTCTTGTTATGCTCTTTTCTTTTGGTAATATTTGGGTACATAATGTGTTTGCCTCTTTTGCATCCTTACTGGCATATCTTATGATTTTTTCAGTTTTCAAGCAACAGTTACAGCAATACAATTATGTACTTTTTGCTGCGGTGGTACTTATTCCTTCCAGTATCTTTTGGACTGCAGCTTTATTAAAAGAAACTCTGGTAATGTGCGGTGCCGCTTGTTTTATATGGGCATTACATAGATTTGTTACACATGGCATGAGAGTTTCTTACGTGCTTATATATCTACTAGGCTTGTATATTCTATTACAAATAAAAATATATGTCTTAGTAGCACTTGTTCCAGCTGCCATATCATTTTATATTGCCGGCACCGTTTCTCGATTTCGAGTTTCTCATATATATTTATTTATATATGGATTAAGTATATTAGGAGTTGTGCTTAATCATACACTTATTCAAGCAGTACCATTTTTAGAAACATTTGCCTATAAAAGAAATGATTTTATTATGGATGCAGCATATTATGCTCATGCAAAAAGTTATATTCCAATTGGATTTCTTGGCACGTCTCTTATAGATTTTATTCAAGAAACCCCTCATGCCCTGTATCGTGCTATATGTTTGCCCTGGATATGGGATGTTAGGTCGTTTTTAGATGTATTACCTGCAGCAGAAAATCTTCTTGGTATAATCTTGCTTTGCGTAAGTATTATGTATCCAAAGCGTCAAAGCCGTGGTGCTGCAAATCTTATATGGTTTTCTGCATTATTTTCTCTTGCTGTGTTTTGGATGGTAGGAATAACTACTCCGGTAGTTGGTGCAATTGTTCGATATAATGTTCCAATTTTACCATTTTTATATAGTACTTTTGTGCTCCTTATTGATTGGAATAAACTTACAGGATTAAAAAAATATGGAACCGATTTATTTTGATTACAAACGTTTGCAAACCTTTACCGCTTCTGTATTAGAAGCAATCGGTCATTCTGCAGAACATGCAGCACTTGCGGCAGATGTGCTTGTTTCGGCCGATTTACGTGGTGTTGATTCTCATGGTGTGGCTCGACTACGTGGATATATAAATCTGTGGAAAAATAAGCGAATGAACCCTAATCCTCAGATTCGTATTGAACATGAAACACCTTCTACTGCAACCGTAGATGGCGACTTGGGACTTGGCTTAGTGGTTGCACCTCAGGCAATGAATATTGCTATTGAAAAAGCAAAACAAGTAGGAACCGGATGGGTTGCTATTAATAATTCTAATCATTACGGAATTGCCGGATATCATGCAATGATGGCTTTAGAGCATGATATGATTGGATTCTCGTTTACAAATGCAACTCCCACAACAGCTCCTACCTTTGGAAAAGATAGAATGTTGGGCACAAACCCAATAGCGGTTACGTTTCCTACAAAACAGCAACCTCCGTTTGTGGCAGATTTCTCTACAACTACCGCAGCGGTTGGTAAATTAGAAATTTTACAACGAAAAAATCTTTCAACTCCTACCGGATGGATTCAAGATGCGGATGGTAATCAAATTCAGGATGCTCATGGCTTAAAAAAAGGTGGCTCTTTACTTCCGCTTGGCTCTGATCGTGAGCATAGTAGCCACAAAGGATATTGCATGGGGGCAGTTGTAGATATTTTATGTGCGGTTCTCTCGGGAGCAAATTACGGTCCTTGGGTTCCTCCATTTTTGGCATTTATTGAACCGGCTCAAAATCCGGTAGGAAAAGGAATCGGACATTTTGTGGGGGCAATGCGAATTGATGCGTTCCGTCCCGCAGATGAGTTTAAAAAACATATGGATAATTGGATTGAAACCTTTCGTAATTCTACGCCGGTTTCTCCGGATGAACCGGTACAAATACCGGGCGACCAAGAACGAATATTTACTGAAATTAGAATGAAAGAAGGAATACCCTTACTGCCTATAGTAGTTGAGGATTTACAAGATATTGCTTCTACATTCTCACTAGAATTATAAATACCTATGAATATAGAAGAAATTACCTTAGCTGTATTAGCCGGAGAACGTGTTACCTATAAAGTTGGAGTGCAGCTGATTCATCATCCTAACAAGGAAGAATTATATGCGGCTGCCGATAAAATTCGCGAGCATTTTTGCGGAAATAGTATGGATTTGTGTTCAATTACAAATGCAAAGTCAGGAAGATGTAGTCAAAATTGTAAATGGTGCAGCCAATCGGCACATCATAAAACAAATATTGAAGAGTATGAACTCATTGACAAAGAACAAGCTGTTCGCGAAGCTCTCGAAAACGCAAAACATGGAGTAAACAGACATTCCTTAGTAACCAGCGGAAAGTCTATCAGCGATGAAAATCTTGATGATTTATTAGATATTTATGCTGAAATTAAACAGAAAACTAATTTGCATTTATGTGCATCTATGGGTTTGGTAACGGTTGAACAGTTACAAAAACTGCATGAAGCAGGTATTACTCATTATCATTGTAATTTAGAAACAGCTCCCTCTTTTTTCTCTCAGGTATGTTCTACGCACACGCAAGCAGAAAAAATTGAGGTGATTAAGGCTGCACAAGCTCTTGGTATGCGTGTGTGTTCGGGTGGTATTATTGGCATGGGCGAAACCGCTGAACAGCGTGTGGAACTTGCATGTGCCTTAGCCGACTTGGGAATTATGTCGATCCCTATTAATATTCTTACTCCGGTTGAAGGAACCCCCTTGGCTAATGCTCACGACCTTACAGAAGATGAGGTGTTATCTACAATAGCCGTATTTCGTTTTATAAATCCAAAAGCAAATCTGCGTTTTGCCGGCGGACGTTTAAAAATTAAGTCGTATCAGCATAAAGCATTACGTGCCGGAATAAACTCGGCACTAACCGGAAATTATTTAACTACTGTTGGCTCTAATATATCCGAAGATATTACTGATTTTACGGCAAGTGGTTTTAGAATTGATCCCAATGTATGACAAAATCTGATATTTTACACATTGATAATCAACACATCTGGCATCCTTATGCCTCTGCCGTAAATCCGCTTACGCCTTTTATTATTACGCAGGCAAAGGGTGTATATCTGTATACCGATGAGGGCAAAAAACTCATAGACGGAATGTCGAGCTGGTGGTCGGTTATTCATGGCTATAATAATCCTCTATTAAATAATGCAGCGTGTAAACAACTAGAGTCAATGGCTCATGTTATGTTTGGGGGATTAACGCATGAACCTGCTGCTGCTCTTACAAAATCATTATTAGCAATTATTCCTGCTCATCTTACACGTGTTTTTTATTCTGATTCAGGCTCGGTAGCAGTTGAGGTTGCATTAAAAATGGCAATACAATATTGGCATGCACAAGGCAAACCTACAAAACAAAAATTTATAACAATACGAGGCGGCTATCATGGCGACACCTGGCATGCAATGTCGGTTTGCGACCCCGAAACCGGAATGCATGCTCTGTTTTCCGGTGCATTACCGCAGCAGTTTTTTGTGCCTCGTCCGAGCTCAACATATGGCAGCACGTGGAATCCGCAAGATATTGTTCCTTTTGAGGAAATGTGTGCGGCACATCATTCAGAAATAGCCGGGTTTATTTTTGAGCCCATTGTACAAGGAGCAGGGGGAATGTATTTTTATCATCCTCAGTTTTTGCAAGAAGCAGAACGCATCTGCAAAAAATATGATATTCTGTGTATTGCCGACGAAATAGCTACCGGTTTTGGAAGAACCGGAAACATGTTTGCCTGTGAACACGCACACATAGAACCCGATATTCTCTGTGTTGGAAAAGCGATTACCGGCGGATATATGAGTTTTGCCGCAACAGTATGCACACATGAAATAGCTGCCGGTATTTCTCATGCGTCACCCGGTGTGTTTATGCACGGCCCAACATTTATGGCAAATCCTTTAGCTTGTGCTATTGCTCATACAAGCATTGGCTTATTATGTAGTTCCGATTGGAAACAAAAAATAGCAACAATAGAACAGCAATTACAAAGTTTATTACATCCTTTTGCTTCGCAAGAATCAGTTGCAGATGTACGCGTTATTGGAGCTATTGGAGTAATTGAAATGAAAGAAGCTGTTGATATGAAATCTATTCAGCCACGCTTTGTTGAAAATGGCGTGTGGGTTCGTCCCTTTGGGAAACTTGTATATATTATGCCTCCCTATATTATTAGTAAAGAAGAATTAGAAGAGTTGGTAGCAGGCATCGCAAAAACCTTGTTTACAAATAGATAGCTCCTTTAGCAATACATCTTTATTAACCCGCATGTTGTGTGAGTTTTCTCATATCAGGTATTTGAATATGCTTACCTTTTGCAAAAATCACCCCTTCATCGTGAAGTTCTCTAATTACACGTGCTAAAGAAGGACGAGCAACGCCAAATATTTCTGACAATTCTTGTTGCGTATGTTGTAAAACCAGAACATCTGTCTTTTGTGCGGTATGCAATTCTAAAAGATGACGAATAAATTTTGAACGCAAAGTTTGAAACCGTAACATCTTCATTTTCTTTGTAAGAAATTGTAGTCTATTTGAAAGAATACGAATAAAATTACTCATTACGATTGGATTAACCGCCATTATTTTTTTCACTGATTCTTTTGGTAATAGAAGGGCTTTACTTTCTTCTTCAACAACAACCGTAACCGGAATGCGAGCATCTGAAGAAAACAGTGCTGCCGGTGCAAGTGCTGCCGGTGCTTGTAGGTGTTCAACTACAAGCACTTGGCCATCAGCATTCATTATTTGCGTAGAAACTTTTCCATTCAGGATAAAAACTAAATTTTTATATTCTTCATCTTCATGAATTATAATTTCTCCCTGATTATACATCCGCACCTGATGATGCACCGAACGAATTATCTCTCCCACTTCCTCTTTTGGAATACCGGAAAATAAATGTTCTTTACTCATTACATCCGCAAATTGCAAAAAGCAAAAGCTACACTGTTCGGTACAAGGTTCTATCATCAGTATTATTTTTTAATAAAAACACTTTTTGTAACATAGGTTACAAAAATAAGTTTTTTCTGCATATATGTTTGTATAAAATTAAAAAACGAACAGTTATGATACGAGAAATAGTAACAATAGACGAAGAATTATGTAACGGATGTGGCGATTGTGTCCCAAACTGCCACGAAGGAGCCTTACAAATGATAGACGGCAAAGCTCGTCTTATTAGTGATTTATTATGCGACGGACTTGGTGCCTGCATCGGGCATTGTCCGGTTGGTGCTATAACCATAGAAAAGCGTGAAGCCGAACCGTATAATGAAACCAAGGTAATGGAAATAATGGTTGAAAAAGGTAAAAATACCGTTATTGCTCATCTTCAACATTTAAAAGATCATGGCGAAATTGATTTCTTGAAAGAAGGTGTTCGCTTTCTACATGAACATGCAGATAGCATTCCATTTGACATTACCGAAGTTATTACCGTGGTACATAATCATGGCAAACAGCAGGCAACACATAGTCATGCTCATCACGCTTCACCTATGCAACATGCCGGCGGTGGCTGTCCGGGAAGTAGATCTATGAGTTTTGAACCGGGAGGAATGTCTATTGATGCTCCTCAGGTAAGTGGACAATCACAGCTTCGCCAATGGCCGGTACAATTACATTTAGTAAATCCGCAAGCGGTGTATTTCCAAAATGCCGATGTAGTTCTTGCTGCTGATTGCGTTGCATTTTCGCTCGGAAATTTTCACGATGTGTACCTCAAAGGAAAAGGATTAGCAATTGCCTGTCCAAAACTTGACCACGGAAGTGATATTTATATTGAAAAACTCACAGCAATGATTGATAATGCCAATATAAACACGCTTACGGTAATGATTATGGAAGTGCCTTGTTGCGGCGGATTGTTACAAATGGCTCAACAAGCTGCTCAACGAGCAAAACGACGTATTCCGGTAAAGCTCGTTGTTGTTGGAATTAAAGGAGAAATAATTGAAGAACAGTGGGTGTAATTGTTAATGCTTAATGATGAGTGATGAATGCTTAATGATGAATAATCTCTTTGCCCAAAACCTTTAAAAAATTATAGTTATGAAAGCAATAATTGAAGATGGATGCATTGCATGTGGATTATGCGAAGAGCTCTGTCCACAGGTGTTTGTTATGAAAGATTTTGCAGAGGTTAAACCCGATGCTGATGTAGACGGTAATTTAGAAGCTGCTGAACAAGCTGCGGCAGATTGTCCGGTTGAAGTAATTAAAATTTTAAAATAATTGAGAGAAATCTCTCAGAGTAAAAAACGATAAAAAAAAGAAAAAATGAGTATGTTTTGTTTTCAATGTCAAGAAGCTGCACGTGGCACAGGTTGTACAATAAAAGGAGTATGCGGCAAAACCGAAGAAGTATCTAATTTACAAGACTTATTAGTTGCTGTTTCAAAAGGAGTATCCTTTTTTGCAACAAAAGCACATGAACAAAAAATTTCCTGTGAATTTGCCGACACGTATGTGTTTGAGGCATTATTTGTAACCATAACGAATGCAAATTTTGATGACACCAAAATCATCGAAAAAATTCAAGAGGGACAAGAAGTGCGGCAAAAAGTAAAACAGTTATTAGAAGCAGGGGGAATTGTTTTTGCCGAAAAACTTCCAATAGAAGCAACACTCACCTCAACATCAGTTGAACAATTGATTGCTCAGAGTTTGTTAGTGAGTATTTTAAATGACACAAATGAAGATATTCGTTCTCTTAAATCATTAATCCTTTTCGGATTAAAAGGTATGGCTGCCTATGTAGAGCATGCACATAATTTAGGAAAACGAAGAAATTCCGCATTTGCATTTATGCATAAAGCACTTGCGGCAACTACACGCACCGATATATCAGCAGATGAATTAATTGCTCTTACGCTTGAATGCGGTTCGTATGGCGTAGAAGTTATGGAATTGCTTGATAGTGCAAATACCAGTGCATACGGAAATCCGGAAATAACCAAAGTAAATATTGGTGTACGTAATAATCCAGCAATTTTAATAAGCGGACACGACTTAAAAGATATGGAAGAATTGCTGGAACAAACAGACGGCACCGGAGTTGATGTGTATACCCATAGCGAAATGCTTCCTGCACATTATTATCCGGCATTTAAAAAATATTCGCATTTTGTAGGAAATTATGGAAATGCATGGTGGAAACAAAAAGAAGAATTTGAAACATTTAACGGTCCGGTTTTATTTACCACAAACTGTTTAGTGCCACCAAGCGATAGCTATAAACTGAGAGTATACACAACCGGAGCTTCCGGATTTAAAGGATGCGTTCATATTCCCGACCGAGTAAACGGTAAACCAAAAGATTTTTCGCAGATTATTGCACATGCAAAACAATTACCAGCTCCAACCGAAATAGAACAGGGAGAAATTATTGGAGGATTTGCACATAATCAAGTTATGCAATTAGCCGATAAAGTAGTAGATGCTGTTAAAACCGGAGCAATTAGAAAATTTGTGGTAATGGCAGGCTGCGACGGACGAATGAAATCGAGAGAATACTATACCGAATTTGCTCAAAAACTTCCTGAAGATGTAGTGATTTTAACTGCCGGTTGTGCAAAATATCGATACAATAAATTACCTCTTGGCGACATTAATGGTATTCCGCGAATATTAGATGCCGGACAGTGCAACGATTCATACTCGCTTGCAGTAATAGCACTTAAATTAAAAGAAGTGTTTGAATTACATGATATTAACGAGTTGCCAATAGCATATAATATTGCCTGGTATGAACAAAAAGCAGTTATTGTATTATTAGCATTACTTTCATTAGGAGTTAAAAATATTCATCTCGGACCAAGTTTACCGGCATTTTTATCGCCGCATGTTGCAAAGGTTTTAGTAGAAAACTTTGGCATTGCAGGAATTGGAACCGTAGATGAAGACATAAAAATTCTTGTGGAAGAAGGAACCGTTGTGTAAGATATATTCGTCTGATAGTAGGGGTAACCCTTGTGGTTACCCCTACAATAAATAACAAACGAATAAACGGAATATCCGGTAACCACGAGGGTTACCCCTACAACCCATAAACCTATAAACCCATAAACCCCTAAACCTATATACCTATGACCCTTTCATTAGACAACAAAAACATTGGTTTTGAACATTCAAAATCGTTCAATTTAGAAGAATCAGTACAATATGCACAAGCTGCAATTGTGAGTAAAATAATTAGTAAAAAAGATACCGGAAATGTTACGCTTTTCGCCTTTGATAAAGATCAGTTTCTGAGTGAACACACCGCCCCCTTTGATGCGATTGTTCAAATAGTTGACGGCACGGCACGTATTAGTATTGAAAAAGAAGAATATAGTGTGTCAAAAGGAGAAATGATTATAATGCCGGCACACATTCCGCATGCAGTATTTGCAGAGACACCTATGAAAATGATGCTTATTATGATTAAAAAACAGTAAAGAAGCAAAGATCTTCTTTACCTTTTTTAAGATATGTAAGCTATTACATTAAAACAATATTTTATATTTGTATAATTATAATAGCTTTTGCATGAGAGTATTTGTGTGTCTTTTCCTTTTTACGGTCTTGTTTTCTTTTCAGAAACAGAGTTTTTGTCAAGTTCAAGAAGAAATGCCCCCTACTCGAGTACTATTAATATTTGATGCTTCTCGAAGTATGACCGCGATATGGGAAACACAAACTCGTATGGAAGCAGCCAAAAAAGTTCTTGTTCCTTTTGTCGATTCACTTTCAAAAGTCCCTAATCTAGAACTTGCCTTAAGAATTTTCGGAAATCGCAGTCCGGTTCCCCCTCAAGATTGTTCTGACACACACTTAGAAGTTCCCTTTGGAAAAGACAATGCCTTACAAATTATTAATAAAATTTTAGAGACAGAACCCTTTGGCACTACACCAATTGCCAATTCAATAGAACAAGGAGCATTTGATTTCCCGAAAGACACCACATACCGAAATATTATGTTTATTATAACAGACGGTATTGAAGCATGTGACGGGAATCCTTGTGTTATCTCAAGAGAATTACAACGACGAGGGGCTATTTTAAAACCTTTTATTATTGGTGTTGGTAATGAAATTGATTGGGAGCGAGAATATAATTGTGCAGGAAATGTGTATAGTGCAAATACCGAAGCAGAATTCATGAACATTTTAAATTATGCTATGAAAATGGCTCTTTCTGCAACCCCTCTTCAGGTATATTTAATGGATACCTATCAAAAACCAAGAGAAACAAATGTTCCTATGACGTTTTATGATAATGTAAGCGGATTTATTAAATATAATTTTGTTCACACACTTATTCAAAGCGGAGAACCCGATATTATTTACATAGACCCACTTATTTCATACACCATTAAAGTTCATACTATACCTCCGGCATATTCAGACACGGTAAACCTTGAAGCCGGGACTCATACTATTGTTCCTGTAGATGTTCCACAAGGTTATATAGAAATTGAACGACAACCGGGAGTGCCAAACACCGTACTAATTCCCGGCATTGTTCGCCAATCAGGAAAAATGGAAACCCTTCACATTCAAAATGCAGGAGAAAAAATAAAATATATTACCGGTTTATATGACATTGAAGTCTTAACACTCCCACGCTCCTATTTTTATGATGTTAAGGTTGAACAAAGCAAAATAACTAAATTACAAATTCCAAGAGCCGGAAGAGTTACTATTTCTCGACCATCGCCATCGGGATACGGGGCAATTTATATTGACAGAAATACTGATTTGGAATTAGTTGTTGAAATGCCGGAAATGATACGTGACACTGAAGTATATAATTTACAACCGGGCAGATATGTACTTATATGGAGAGAACGACGAGAAACTGATACTGAAAAATCTATTAGCAGGCGTTTTGAAGTAACATCAGGAGGAAGTATTTTTATTAGATTATAACAATTTAAACCCTATAAAAAAATGAGACACACTATTACCCTTGCATTAGTTTTATCATGTTTTGTAAGCTTTGCACAACGCCCAACAGCTACAGCAGAACAAGTAGAAGCATTTTTTTCTACTACAACCTATGTTATTCAAAGAGATGATTTAATGAATGGGTACAATGCTTTTATGAAAAAAGCCTTTGAAGAAAACTGGAAGCTTACATCATTTGAGTTTATCACGCACGAACAATTTCAAGAAAAACGAAAAGATCCAAAAGCATCTTTTGTACTTCTTACAGAAACCAGTTTCTCTAACGACCCTACACCTGCTCGCTATAGTTTTGTAAGCGTTGTATTAGGAGGTGATTATCCAAGCATTAACGATATGCCAGAAATTTGTGCATTTCCACTCTTATATACAGAATCAGACGATATTGAAGTAATGACATTCTTACCTGCTATTATGAATTTTATCACAAATCACATTACAAACATTAAACAAAATCCAAAATTATTGCGAGATAAAAAATATAGCTTTTACACAAAACAAAAAAAAGCTATTGCCAACAAAACACTCTATATCGTTACAGAAAATCAGTTACCTGCATTTCAAACCTTAGAAGGAATATCTACCATATATCCCGGTAATGTTAGATTTGTAGAATATGAAGACATTGCGGCTGCAATAGCAGAAAAAAACGCACAAATTGTATTTCACCTTAAAGTTGCATCAGAAAAAGCAATTGAAGGAACTCGTTGTTATACAATCATTATGGGCACCGACGGAACCTTATATTATTTTAACTTTCATAGAGTTAAAAACACAGAAAGCACTAATGGAATTTTAGCTAAAGAATGGAAACAGTTTAAAAAATTTGTTAAATAATTTCATTGAGTTGCGTTTGTAACAACAAGATGTGAAAAATAAATCCCGATATGCATCGGGACGCTCTAACCATCTGAGATATAAACAAAAAAAGCCTGATATTTCTATCAAGCTTCTAAAAGTAGCGAGAGCGGGGCATGATCCCGCGACCTCATGATTATGAATCATGCGCTCTAACCAACTGAGCTACCTCGCCATTATTTTATATTTATAAGTAATCTACTTTAAGATTACAGTCTCGCGACCTTCCCGATATGTATCGGGACGCTCTAACCAACTGAGCTACCTCGCCATTACTTCAATTTCAAAAACATCATACATGTTTTTCGGTTTGCAAAAATAGAAATTTTTTTAACTTATACAATTCTTACATCGTATTTTTCAATTATAAATTATTGAAACAAACTTTATCAATTTTTATATGTAAAATGCTTTCATTTACAAGCATCACTTTAATTTTTTGCCGTACATTTGCTTAAATTTTTTATCACATATTATGAGTTTACTTAGCACTATTATTAAACTATTTGTCGGCAATAAATCCGAAAAAGATATACAAAAAACACTTCCAATTGTAGACATAATAAAGTCTTTTGAACAAGAATACTCTAAGGAATCGGCTGATGGGTTGCGAAGAATATCAAAAGAATTACGACAAAGAATCTCAGAAAGCATTCAAAGTCTCACCGACCAAATAGCTGATAACCAGAAAAAACTAGACGAAAACGACTCCCTTTCTTTTTCTGAACGAGAAAAATTATATGATGAAATTGATGAAATAAAAAAAGAAATTGATAAAAAAACCGAAGAAACATTACATGAGATTCTTCCGGAGGCATTTGCCTTAGTTAAAGAAACAGCAAAACGTTTTGCAAATCAAACTACAATTGAGGTTGATGCTACAGATTACGATCGTGATTTAGCTGCATATAAGGATTTTGTTACTATTAATAACACAAGAGCTATTTGGAAAAACTCATGGCTTGCCGGCGGAAACACCATAACGTGGGATATGGTACATTACGATGTGCAGCTGATAGGTGGGGTGTTTTTACATCAAGGTAAAATTGCCGAAATGACTACCGGTGAAGGTAAAACCTTAGTTGCTACCTTACCGGTTTTCTTAAATGCCCTTACGGGTAATGGTGTTCATGTGGTTACGGTTAATGATTACTTAGCAAAACGTGACTCGGAATGGATGGGGCCAATTTTCCAATTTCATGGCTTAACGGTTGATTGTATTGATAAACATGAGGCATATTCTGATGGTAGAAGAAAAGCATACTTGGCAGATATAACCTATGGAACAAATAACGATTTTGGATTCGATTATCTGCGCGACAATATGGTTTCTACGCCTGAAGATCTAGTGCAACGCACTCATAATTACGCCATTGTTGATGAGGTTGACTCTGTATTAATTGATGATGCCCGTACTCCGCTCATTATCTCCGGTCCGGTTTCTAAAAAAAGCAATGGAGATGAACTATTTGTTGAGTTTAGAGGAAAAGTAGAAAAATTATTTAATGCACAAAAAACACTGATTACTCGTCAGTTTGCTGATGCAAAACGATTAATAAATAGCACCGACAAAAAAGAAGCTGAAGAGGGTGCAAAGTTGCTTCTCCGATGCCATAAAGGTTTACCTAAAAACAAACCTCTTATTAAATTCCTTAGTGAACAAGGAATGAAAAGCTTATTAACAAAAACAGAAAATTTCTACATGTCTGAAAACAACAAGAACATGCATCTTGTTACGAGCGAGTTATATTTTATTATTGAAGAAAAAAATAACTCTATTGAATTAACAGATAAGGGTATAGATTTTCTATCAGAAGATACGAATGACAAAAACTTCTTTATTCTTCCTGATATTGGTGCTGAAATAGCTGAAATAGAAAAATTGAATCTTTCTCCAACAGAAAAAATTGAGAAAAAAGATGCTCTCACACAAGATTATTCGGTTAAATCTGAACGTGTTCATGCTCTTAATCAATTACTCAAAGCATACACCTTATTCGAAAAAGATGTTGAATATGTTGTAATGGACAATAAGGTTAAAATAGTTGATGAGCAAACCGGTCGTATCATGGAAGGGCGACGTTATTCTGATGGCTTACACCAAGCTATTGAGGCAAAAGAGCGAGTAAAAGTTGAAGCCGCTTCTCAAACGCATGCAACTATTACTTTGCAGAACTATTTTAGAATGTATAAAAAGCTTGCCGGCATGACCGGTACGGCAGAAACCGAAGCAAAAGAATTTTGGGATATTTATAAATTAGATGTAATTGTTGCTCCTACAAACAGACCTATTGTTAGAAAAGATAATAATGATAAAGTTTTTAAAACTCGCCGAGAAAAATATAATGCGGTAATTGAACAAATAAAAGATTTAGTTTCTCAAGGCAGACCGGTTCTTGTGGGAACAACCTCTGTTGAAATTTCTGAATTACTTTCGCGTATGTTAAGTCGCGATAAAATACCTCATAATGTACTAAATGCTAAATTGCATCAGAAAGAGGCAGATATTGTTGCCGCGGCAGGACGTCCGGGCACGGTTACCATAGCTACAAATATGGCAGGTAGGGGTACCGACATTAAATTAACGCCCGAAGTAAAACAAGCGGGTGGTTTAGCAATAATTGGTACAGAACGCCATGATTCTCGTCGAGTTGACCGTCAGTTACGTGGTCGTGCCGGCAGGCAAGGTGACCCGGGCTCCTCTGACTTTTATGTGTCACTGGAAGACGACCTCATGAGAATGTTTGGTTCTGATAGAATTGCTCGAATTATGGATAAACTAGGTTTGGAAGAAGGCGAAGTTATTGAACATCCTATGATTTCTCGTTCTATTGAAAGAGCTCAAAGAAAAGTTGAAGAAAATAACTTTGGTATTCGTAAACGACTTCTTGAATATGATGATGTTATGAACTCTCAACGAGAGGTTGTATACACAAAACGTAAACATGCCTTACATGGAGACAGAATAGGTGTTGATTTTGCAAATATGATGTTTGACACCTGCGTAAGCATTGTTGAAAATGCTCATGGAAATATTGAGTTTCCTGAATTCGAAATGGAATTACTACGAGTACTCTCTCTTGAGTGCCCAATTTCAGAAGATGAATATCTTAAATTATCAACAGATGATATTATCGAAAAAATATATGAACATCTGCTTCAAATTTATGATAGACGTGCAAAAACAATAGCAGAACAAGCATATCCGGTTATTAAAAATGTGTTTGAAAAACAAAGTGCTACCTATAAAAATATTGTTGTTCCAATTTCTGATGGAAAACGGGTGTTTAGCGTAGTTACCGACCTTGAAAAAGCTGCTAAAACTGAGGGAAAAGAACTTGTTCGCTCTTTCTTAAAATCAATTATACTCGTAAGTATTGATGAAGCGTGGAAAGAACATCTTCGTGAATTAGATGATTTAAAACAGTCTGTTCAAAATGCATCATACGAGCAAAAAGATCCTTTGTTAATTTATAAGTTTGAGTCGTTTAATCTATTTCAAACTATGTTAGAAAATGTTAACAGAGACGTGGTTTCCAGCGTTTTAAAAGCACATATTCCTATGCAGGCAGAAGCTACTGAAGCTCGTGAACAACGCCGAGATTCAGGGAAATTACAAACTCGTAAAGATGATATTTCTCAGGTAATGTCTCGTAATCAAGACCCTCGAGAACGCCCAAAAGCTGAACCGGTTAGGGTTGGTCCAAAAGTAGGAAGAAATGAACCTTGCCCCTGTGGAAGCGGATTAAAATATAAGAATTGTCACGGAAAAAGCGGAGTAGAAAGTTAACAAGCTATGCAATATAAAAAATATGCTACAATAGTATCTTCTTTTTTAATAATGGTTTGTTTAGGAGGTATCTATGCTTGGAGTATTTTTGCCTCACAACTACAGTCTTTGTATGATTTTTCTGTTTTTCAAACACAAATTATTTTTGGCACTACCATTATAGTTTTTCCGGTAACCATGATTTTTGCCGGAAAAATTAAGCATCTATCTCCTCGTATTATTGCTATTATATCCGCCAGTTGTTTTGGAATGGGCTATTACATAGCCGCTATTTCATCCGGCAGCTTTGCCCTTATTATTCTTGGCTTAGGTATTCTTGTGGGCATTGGAACCGGACTCGGATATGTGTTGGCAATTACCTTACCTGTTTCTTGGATGCCACACAAAAAAGGACTTATAACCGGAATTTCTGCTGCCGGATTTGGTATTGCGGCAGTAATACTTGCTTTTTTTACCGAAACTTTATTATTATATGGCTTTTCTTTATTTGAAATCTTTACATGGATTGCTCTACTCTATGGCTCAACTATTTTTTTAAGTGCGTTTTTTTTATTCGCACCACAAACACACTATAATATTCAACCATATTCTTCTATTAAAATATTTCTTCGTCAGAAAAAATTTAAAATGTTACTTTGGGGAATATTTTTAGGAACATTTGCAGGATTACTTATTATTGGAAGTTTAACCAGTATTGGCGGAACATATATTCAAGATAATCATATTCTTATTCTTGGTGTCTCGGCCTTTGCCTGCTCAAATTTTTTAGGAAGAATTACATGGGGTATTATTAGCGACAGAATAGGAGGTGCAAAATCAATTAGTATAGCATTATTGTTTCAATCTTGTGCCATAGCTTTATTGGCTTTTTTACAGGTAACCCCTCCTATTTACTTACTTCTTGCATTTTGTATTGGCTTTGGTTTTTCCGGAAATTTTGTATTGTTTGCAAAAGAAACTGCACATAGATTCGGAATAGGAAATTTAAGCACAATGTATCCCTACGTATTTTTAGGATATGCAATTGCCGGCATTTCCGGACCATCTATCGGAGGTATTCTTTACGATATATTAGGGCGATTTACCGAAGCTATCATTCTTGCGGCAATCTTAAGTTTTATTGGAGCATTATTATTCTATAATAAACAAAGCTTTACTCGGGAAGGAAAAAAACTATTCGGTAACTCGTATTGCTAAATAACGTGAATTCGATATAATTTTTGAGTTCAGGCCGCTTATAAATAGTAAGATTCGATTTAAAA
>OBJA01000238.1_pt1 | contig 52091 bp, 37 predicted proteins | sample 1519751 | NCBI WGS metagenome assembly OBJA01 (sample SAMEA3881238, study PRJEB22517) | soil metagenome | biome: lake sediment; feature: soda lake sediment; material: sediment, water from around vicinity | place: India | collected 2013-12-23 | depth 3 m
AGTGCTATAGTATGTATTTATTTTATTAACCAATACTTGTGCTTCAGCAGCTGATTTTACAGGGAATCTTCCTACTCCCATATCCATATCTTCATTCCCTGTTACACCGCCCTCACCATCATCAAGAAATACATAAAAATCGTCGGATACAAAAGATGTAGTAGGAGCTAATGACGATTGTGACTGATAAGTAAGAATGAAGTTCGATACAGAAGGGTCGACCGACTTATTGTCGTAACTGCCGTCTCCAATTAGAAGAAGATTTCTTGGAATTTCATTAGGACCAGAAGCTTTATCATAAATCATTTTCACGAAGTTTCTTATGGCTGAAACATCTGGTGTTCCTGATGAAAATTCGTTATATATTTGCTGGGGAGTTACTATGAATGAACTGTAGTTATCGTATGTATCGTGTATTGTTTGAATCTGTTGCGCCTGACTATAAAAGGCAGGATGAGTCACTATAATTAAATCCACAGGATTAAGAGCATGAAGATTTTGATTTTCAATTAGTCCAACATTATCAGCATTACTTATGATAGGAGATGGAAAAGTAGCTCCTGAATTAAAGGCAATATATTCTCTTATATTTGTGGCATCAGCTATAAAACTAATCATATTCCCACTTAAATCAGTTTGCATTTTTTGATAATTTATTCTATCGGTAATATCCCATATTATTGTCGACGAACCTGCGTTTGAAATATTAAACTTTGCAATTTTTCCACTACCTGCTGATTTTGTGTCGCGAAATTGTAAGTAGTTGTTGTTTAAACTTAAGAATCTTCTACATTCAAAAGAAATATAATCTAACCATCCCTCTGAGTTTGAACTGGTTTTATGATATGTAAGATTTATACTTTGATTATTTGATTGAGGAAGTATTGAAAATGTGTTAAGGGAATTTGTTCGAGCATAAATTGCAGTGGGTCCTCCTGATACGTTTGAAATATTTATGTTCTGTTGAGCATTTCCATTAATCGTAAGGCTGAAATAACTTGGAGATGAAGAACGTGCTGCCAGAAAAACTTTGACCGTAGCAGTGTCGGTAAGCGAAATGTTTGGAACGGTAATAGTAAAATTGTGAGTTAGGAAATAATCAAAATGTTTCCAATACCATTGCCTTCCAGATTTTATAAGATTTAAGGAATCTTTCTCTAAAAACAAATAGTCATCATATTTAGAGACTTCGGTATTATGGTTTGAGGGAGGATTATAGTTTTGAGCTTGTTTCCATGTTCCTCTGTCCGAAACGAAATAATAGGCATAATCAGAATATGAGTGAAACTCATGAAACGCAGCGAGATTATTGCTGAAAACTTTTTTATGAGGTCCGTCTGCATAAAATAAAATATAATCACCTGCATTAAAAACCCCGTCACTATTAGCATCAACTTTCAATAATGGCCGTTCCGGAATATCATCAATATAATTACTGCTAATTACTTTAGGCAGTTCACCTCCATATCCAAATACCCCGATGTTGCTAAAATTAGCAAATCCCATTTCGACAAGTTCCTCATATGATAGTTTATATATTCCTTCATTTGCAACTTTTATTTTATACCATCTCCCAGAATTTAGTTTTGAATTAGTTGTATAGGAACGAGAAGTTTTTATTCCCGGTTTTTCCGAATAAGATATCTGTACTTCAAAATATGTTAATAATTCATAATTTCCGGTATTTGGATTTTTTCTTATTGGAATCATTTCAAATGAAATATTGCTTTGTTTTCTATTAATTCTATTGTATGCTTTGACATAAATCTTATCTTCAACTTCTTTCAAGTGTTTTAAAATATTCTCATCTTTATCTGTTAATGCTATATATTCTGATTTAATTATGCTTATATTATTAATATTAATATTAGAGGCAGAAATATTTTCTTTTCTAAAATATAATGGTAAGTAATCTGAATTTCTGTGAAAAGCTCCAATAAAATCAAGAACAATTATAGACTCGTTTTTATAATTCAAAATAGTTTTATTATCAATCCACTTAATTGAATCGCGGATTATAATAGTTTGAGATACAGAACAATATGATAATAGAAGTAATGTAAATAAGAAGATTGTATTTTTCATGTTTACTAGAATAAATTTGTGCAAAAAGAGCAATAATTAACTAATTTTAAAACTAACGAATTTATAAAATAAATATTATGATTCAGTGTGTAAAAATATTGTGTTTTCAAAACATTTCAATATAATTTATTATAAATTTTCATTCTCTATAAAATTGAAATAAACTATTTGAGGATGTAAAATAAATTGTTAATAACTTATTGCCAAGTGATTAAGTGTTGTATAATTATTATAAAAGTATTTTTTTTGTAATCAAATATTACAATAATAAAGGATATTAGAAAAATAAATCTGCCTAATGAATTGTTATTACTTAAAGAATTATATATTTGTGAAAAAATTACGATCTTTGAGGCTTAGAAAAAATTATAATCTTGATTTATTTATTATTTTTTTTAACTGTTGAAAATTTGTTAATAACTTGTTAATTAAATAGTTTTCATCAGATATTTAAAAAAAAATAAAAAAAATGCGAAAAAATTTTCGTATAAGTTAAAATTAGTTTATAATTGTAGTCTGTATTGTATAATAGAGAAAATAGTTTTAATAGCGCATTGTCGACAACAAAAGTGATATGATCAAACGTTTATTTTTAGTTCTAATAGCCTTATTTATAGGCGGTTATGGTGTAGTAAAGGCACAAGATGCTCACTTTTCCCAGTTTTATGCTAATTCTTTGTATCTAAATCCAGCTTTCGCTGGTGCAGAAAATTGTCCTAGAGTTAGCTTAAATTACAGAAATCAGTGGCCTGCACTTGGTCCAACATATGTAACTTACAGTGTTTCATATGATCAGCACTTAAATCCTTTACAAGGAGGAGTGGGTCTTCATATTATGAAAGACAAACAAGGAGGTGGTACAATTGAAACGGATATGATTAGTGGTATGTATGCGTACACTTTGCCCGTAACACGCAGATTTTATGTTGCAGCAGGATTTCAGGCATCTTACATTATGAAAAGAATTGACTGGAATTTTGTTTTTCCTGATATGATACATCCACTATATGGACCAATTTTTTCAACCACAGAAAATCCTGAAATTATTAATGACCGAAGAAATTATGTTGATTTCTCTACAGGTTTAATCGCTTTTGGGGAAAGAACATTTTTCGGACTTGCAATTCATCATTTAACTCAGCCATCAGAATCTTTTCTCCGTGGCAGTGACGCAGTTCTACCTCGTAAATATACTGCGCATTTTGGAACCGACGTGACAATCAATCATAGTGCATTTAAAAGAGGAGATTTAAAAATTTCACCTCAGTTATTATTTCATCAGCAAGGACAATTCCAACAGTTTAATTGGGGCTTGTATGTTAGTAGAGTTTCTGTTGTCGCTGGATTCTGGTTGAGACAAAACTTTAATTTCCAATACGATTCCTTTATTATGTTGGCAGGTTTTAAACAAGATAATCTACGTTTTGCTTATAGTTATGACCTAACAGTGTCAAGATTACAAAACTCAACATATGGTGCTCATGAGGTATCTGTTGCATTTACATTTGAATGTCATGGGCCAAAAACAAAGAAAACAACAATAAGTTGCCCAATGTTTTAGTTATTATGTTTGAAAGATTATTATATTAATTATAATATTTGAATTATGAAAAGAATAATTTTCTTATGTGTAGTTTCAATCAGCCTCTTACTAGTGCTGAATTCCTGTAAAAAAGAAGTTTCATCAACTACAGGTTGGAATTACAATGATCCAAGATTTGGGGGATTCCAAAATCATCCCGGATATGAACAAGAAACCGGTCCAGGACTAGTCTTCATTGAAGGTGGTACATTTGCAATGGGTAGAGTCGAACAAGACTTACTTTACGATTGGAATAATATGCCTCGAAGAGTTACTGTTTCATCATTTTATATGGATGAATCAGAAATTCGTAATCTTGATTACAGAGAGTATCTATATTGGTTAAGACATGTTTATGCCTCAGATTATAGGTTCCTTTATCGTCAAGCTTTACCGGATACATTAGTTTGGAGAGAAAGACTTGCATATAATGAGCCAATGGTTGAATTATATCTCAGACATCCTGCATATGAACAGTATCCTGTTGTTGGAGTTAGTTGGGTACAGGCTACAAAATATTGTGAATGGCGTACAGATCGAGTTAATGAACTAATTTTAATGAGAGAAGGTATTATTGATCGTTTTCTTGCTCCACAAGATCAGGCGAAACACTTTAATCTTGATGCATATTTAATTTATGGTGAGAATCTAGATTTACCTATTGATGAAACTGGTAGAGGTCCTGATGGAAAAATTCATAATCTTTATGTTGATCCTGCCGTTATGCGTCAAGGTAGAAGTGCATCTAGAATGAATACAGGTGAAGATCGTCGTTGGGTTAGAATGGAAGACGGAATATTTCTTCCTAGATATAGACTTCCAACCGAAGCAGAATGGGAATATGCAGCTTTAGCACACATAGGAAATCATTATAAAGAACGTATTTACGAACGTAGAATTTATCCTTGGAATGGACACTATATTAGAAACGACACAAGAGGTCCTGAAAGAGGACAGATGATGGCAAATTCAATGCGCGGACGTGGAGATAATATGGGTGTAGCAGGAGCTCTAAATGATGGTAACGCTATTGCAGGTCCTGTTAAATCATACTGGCCAAACGAATTTGGTTTATATTGCATGGCAGGTAATGTTAATGAGTGGGTGATGGACGTATATCGTGATGTAACTTTCGATGATATGGAAGAATTCAGACCATTTCGTGGTAATGTTTTTACTGATTATCAAGTTGTTGAAGACCCAAGAACAGGAGATATTGAATTAACACCTGAAGCTGAAAACTATTTTGACTATACAGGAAAAATATTACGCAAACCTGTTAGAGACGAAGCCGTATTCAGTAGAGAAAATTACACAACAGCAGACAATCGCAATTTCCTTGATGGAGATTTGGAATCATTAATCCCTGCTGGTGGCGAAGGATGGTGGAATATGCCTGAAAGACATACTTTAATTAGTAATGAAGCCAAAGTAAATGATCCTATAAGTCCGGACATTACTCCTGAAAATATCGGTCAAATATATCCGGGAGCTACATTAATTTCCGGTGGCAATGAAATTCTTCTTCCAAATGGAATCAAAGTTGATTTGCAAAATATGACATACATTCTTCCTACAGGACATGAAAGAACACCTGAGGGAACTATTATGATGCCTGACGGATCATTAATTATGGAAAATGGAGCACTGCAACTTGCCGATGGAAGTATTATATATCCGGATGTATTCTTCAAAAAGACTACAACAAATATGTATAACGAAGGGGAATGGGGAGAATTTGGAGAGTGGGGAAGAGGTCAATTTAATATGGGAAATCCTAAAGCTAATAAGGGAAATAATATGACCAGTTTGGTGAGTGATCGTTCTAGAGTTTTTAAAGGAGGTTCATGGAAAGATAGAGCATATTGGTTAGTACCCGGAACAAGAAGATATCTTGATGAAAAAATGGGTCGTGCAGATATTGGATTTAGATGCGCTATGGACAGAGTTGGATCACAAACTAAATCTAAATAACAAATATTTAAATTTCATTATTATAACCCCTATTATAATAGGGGTTTTCTTTATAATATGAATGATATCGATAGGATATATAGTCTTTTTAGAGTTCACAAAAAAATCTGTATTGATAGCAGACGAATTCAAGAAAACGCAATATTCTTCGGGATTAAAGGTGAAAACTTCGATGGAAATACATTTGCTATCAAAGCTTTAGAAAGTGGTTGCATTGCTGCTGTTGTCGATGATAAATCTTTAGAAGGAATCGATAATATTATATATGTAAAAGACAGTGTTCAGGCATTACAACAAGTTGCAAAGAAACATCGAGAAGCCTTAAATATCCCAATTATCGCCATAACAGGATCTAATGGAAAAACTACAACGAAGGAACTCTTAGCGGCTGTTCTTGCCAGAAAATTTAGAGTTAGTTATACAAGTGGGAATAAAAATAATCATATTGGAGTTCCCTTAACTTTGCTTGCAATGAATCCTACTATGGATATTGGTATAGTTGAGATGGGTGCTAATCATATAGGTGAAATCAAGGAATTATGCGAGATAGCTTTGCCTGATTATGGTATTATTACAAATATTGGAATCGCTCATATTGAAGGATTTGGATCTCTGGAGGGAGTTAAAAAGGCTAAATCTGAACTTTATCAATATATAGAAAAGAACAGAGGATTTATCTTTGTCAACAATGACAATCCTAAATTAATGAAGCTGATTGCAAATCCTAATAATACGATTACCTATGGTAGATCTGAAGGTGTCTATTGTAAAGGTGAATATGCTGAGAATTCATTTTGTGCAGGCGTCACTTGGAATTGTGCAAAAACTAATGGTTTTGCAAAATCAAATCTTATAGGAGAATATAATTTCGAAAATATCCTAGCAGCCATAACAATTGGTAATTATTTCGGTATCCCGCCATCAGCGATTGATAGTGCAATAGCATCATACAGTCCTAGAAATAATCGTTCCCAACTTGTTGACGGACATAGAAATAAAGTGATTTTAGATTTGTATAATGCGAATCCAACTAGTATGTACGCCGCAATTAATAATTTTTTAAAACTTGGAAATGGAAACAAGTGTCTTATATTGGGTGATATGCTTGAATTAGGTGATTATACTTTTTCTGAACATAAAAAACTGCTTGATTACATTTCTGAAAAGGAATTCCGAAAAGTATATTTGGTCGGAAAACATTTTTATCAATTAAGAAATTATTATGAATTTGATTTTTTTACTGATGTTAATGAGTTGGCGAATAGACTTATAAAGCATCCAGATGTGGGGAAATTCTTTTTAGTTAAAGGATCAAGAGGTATTAAACTAGAGAAGTGTACAGACTACCTATAGTTATAACTGAATTTTGTTATTTTTAATTTTAATTCCAATTATTAAACTTATTGTAGCAACTAAAGTTGCGGGAACAAAAGCGATTTTTAATATTCCTTCTTGTAAATTAGTAAATCCGTAAACAAAAAGAACAATAATTACTATTGTACCTGACAATATACTTGCAAACGCGGCATACCTATACTTATAAACATCCTTTTTTATTAAAGCGAGTATGCAAATTGGAGCAAATAATATGTTTAGAGTAATTCCGGCAATAAATAATTCCACGATATCAGCTAAATAAAGAGCCATTCCCAGAGCAAGTCCACCGAAAATAACTACTGCATATCTAATTTGCCTAAAGTGTTTGTTTTTTGTATTTGAGTTTTGTTTCCATGAAGAGAAATCTCTTACAACTGTAATTGCAACAATATTTAGAAAACTATCTGCAGAAGACATTAGTGCTGCTAGTAAACCAATAACTGAAAATCCCAACAGAACAGCACCAGTGTTTTTTTCTAGGAAAAGATGAGTTGCTTCATTCGGATCAATATCTGCACCGAAATCTACTCTAAGAACCATCCCAACTAAAGGAAATACTATGTAGAATGGGAGCATTGCGAGTCCACTTATAAGAGCAGTTCTTTTAGCCGTCTTCTCATCTTTAGCAGCAAGAGTTCGTTGCCAGATATCCATTCTTGTTAAAACAGAAGGACTTAATAATAAAGGGAGTGCAATAAGAAAAATCCAACCTTCATGAGTTCCATTTAGAAATGAGTCAGGAAGTAATCTTAGTGTTTCTAATCCGTTGGTATCAATCCATATTCCGGGAATGAAAATGAATACGATCATAAAGCAGATTACAATAAACTGTATGAAATCAGTAATAATAACTCCAGATAAGCCAGCGACTGCAGTATAAGTAATTACAATAATAAACGATATGCCGGCTGCATAGGTGTAACCAACCTCGAAAGCAAAGTGTAGGAGAGTCGCCATTCCAACAAATTGAGCTGCAGTCAGAAAGAAAAAAATTAATATGTTTATACTACTTATTAATCCTGCAAACATTTTTGAAAAACTTGACTGATTATGTGATTTTAGATATGATCTGTTTAGAAACTCTGCAAACGAATATATATTCCTTTTTGCACCTGTTGTTCTTATTTTTCCTGCAAAGAAGTATAAAATGAAAAAACCAATGACATATGAAACTCCAATTGCAATTGCTGCAAATCCTGATGTATAACCCATCGCAATAAGTCCCATACAAACACCTCCTCCAACAAAAGTAGCAAGAGTTGTAAATACGAGAGATATTGTGCCTGTATTTCGGTTATTTATTAAATACTTATCATAATCTTTACTTTTAACATGTTTTAGAGTAAAATATATCAAAATAATTGTATAGATAGATATCCAGAATACGTACCAATTCATTACAGACTTTTTTTGTTAATAATTAGTTTGCATAATATTATAACTGTCTCGAAATTTAGTGCCCTTCTGTTAACTCTCCTCCAAATGATTTAATTATTGTGGTTACTTCTTCAATAATTTGTGATAGTTTTTCAGGAGAATTAGCTTCTGCCAAAAATCTTAAATAAGGTTCGGTATTAGAAGGACGTATACTTAGCCACCAATCCACATACTCGATTCTATATCCATCAAAGTCGTATAAAGCATCAGGATTTTTTATGGTTTTATACTTATCTATTACTGCATCCATTGCTTCTTGTTTAGTGTCAATTTTAAAATTAATTTCGCCAGAATTTTCGTACTTCTTTATTTTACTGATAAGTTCAGATAATTTGATTCCATTTTTCTTCATTTTTGAAATTACATCAAGAATAATAAGACAAGCAAGTATTCCAGAGTCAGAGTAATAGAAATCTTTAAAATAATAATGTCCCGCCAGTTCGCCACCAAAAATCCCGTTTATTTCTTTTAGTTTTGATGCTGCAAAAGCTCTTCCCACTCTCCACATGTGCATTTTACTTCCGAATTGTGCGATATATTCACCAACTGCTTTTGATGTTCTTATGTCTTGTATTACAATCCCTTTTAGTCCTTTTTCTTCTAAAAAATAGTGAGCAATGACCGCAATCATTAAATCAGGAGAAATAAATTCTGAGTTTTCATCCACAAACATTACTCTATCTCCATCTCCGTCGAATATGATGCCAATATCTGACTTGTTTTTTTCTACATGTTTCTGTAAATCAACGATGTTTTTTGCAACCAAAGGATTTGCTTCGTGATTTGGAAAAGTTCCATCAGGTTGTTCATAAAAGTATAGAGGTTGTTCCCCAAGTATTTCGCGAATAAAAAGCCCTGCCATCCCATTACTGCAGTCAATGCTTATTTTGAGGTCTTCTAAGTTTGGCTTATATGATTTTAGAAATTGAATATATGTGTCCCTTACATTTATGTCAAATTGCTTTCCTTTGGTGCTTGCAGGGACTATGTCTTCACTTTGCATTAGTTTTTCAATTTCGTTGAGCCCATTATTATATCCGATAGGTTTGGCATCTGCGCCGGAGACTTTTAAACCATTATACTCTGCAGGATTATGTGATGCCGTTATCATAACGGATGCATTAAACCCAAATTTTGCAGTTGACCAGTAAATCATTGGTGTTGTTGCCAGTCCTGCATAAAAAACATCGGAACCACTATCGATAATACCTTTGATGAGATATTCAAGTATTTCAGGAGAAGATGCTCTGACGTCTCGTCCAATAAGAACTTTATCCGAACTCAATACTTTAGATAAAAAGAACCCTATTTTATAAACGTCGTTTTTATCAAAATCTTTATTGTAGACACCTCTAATGTCATATGCTTTAAATGCTTTCATATAAATTGTTTGTTGCAAAGATATATAATTAGGAATTAAACGGATAATTCTGTTAATTAAATATGCGAAGAATCTGCTTTAGAACTTTGCAGTAAGTTTAAGATTGACTCTTCTACCTGTAAGATAGTTAGGTACGGCATATTGCCATCCTCGAATATCAGTTACCCATGTGTGTGAAATTTTATTACTAATATCAAGTAGATTGAATACTTCGAGGCTTATCCAAATATTCTTAAAGTGTCTGAATGGATTATTTTCCGGTAGTGGCTTTTCGTCACTTATTATTCTTTTTGAAATTCCAATATCTACACGCCTATATGCAGGTCTCATTCTAGCAGTCGCCATATATCTTTGGCTGTTAGGAGGTCCAAATGGTAGAGCAGATCCATATAGTAAGTTCAGGTGCAACTGCCAAGTTGGATTTCCGGGAATATAATCCTGAAAATAAATGCCGAAGCTAAATCTTTGATCTGTTGGTCGAGGAATAAACCCCGGAAAAATCGTGTCTAAATCTCCGTTATCTTGCTTCACAGTGTAAAAATCTCCTTCAATATCTTCCATGGTTTGCATCAGAGCAAAACTAATCCATGACTCAGTTCCAGGAACAAATTCTCCATGTATTTTTGTCTCAACACCAACTACATATCCATGAGCCATATTTTCTCCGTAATATCTTATCCGAACATTATCAATATCATAAGGAATAAGGTTGTACATATACTTATAATAAACTTCAGTTAGAAGTTTAAATGGTCGGTTCCATGCAAAAAATTCATAGTCGCTTCCGATCACAAAATGAATTGATGACTGTGCCTTTATTTCAGTATTTAAACTTCCATCAGGACGACGAATTTCTTTGAAAAATGGAGGTTGATGATATAAACCGGCAGAAAACCTGAAAACATAATTTTTTTTCCAATCAGGTTTTAATGAAATTAGGAATCTTGGACTAATCAAAAATTGTTTATTAAAATCCCAATAATTGAATCTTATTCCACCATTAAATCCCAATTTAGATTTGTCCAGATCAAGCATATATGAATTTTGAATAAATGCATTTATTCTGTTAGTAGCTAATTCAAAAACAGCAGTGTCAACAAAATATAGTAAAACTTCTTCTGTACTATATGGAAGAGAATATCCTGCTGAATCTATCATATTCCATTCTTTCAGACGATAATTAAAAATTTCGTGGCTATATTTCAGCCCCCAACTAATATTATGTCCATTTGTCGAATAATCTCCCAAATGAGATAGTGACGAAACATGCCCGTCGAGATAATTTCTGGCATGATTTAGGAAAGAACCTACTCCTATATTGCTTACACTGTCTCCCAAATTATCAGAGCCTAATTGTCTATCAAGTTCATTAAGGAAGTACTGTCCAAGTATATCAAATGTTTCTTCTTCACTAGTGTAGAAAGATGAAGCAATTAATTTTAAATTAAGATTACTATTCACCTGAAAGTTACTTGTAAAAGCACCCGTAAGAGTGCTAAATCTGTTAAGCTCCTGTCCTCTAAAGTACATGCTTATTTTCAAAGCTTCATTCAAAGTTCCCCAAGATGTTTCCCTGTTCTTTGGGATAAAGCTGTAGGTGTTTTGGCTAAAGTTTCCGAGAAAGCTGAATTCTAAACGGTCGGAATAATCGTATGTTATATAAGTTTGTATATCAGTAAAACTAGGTTCATAGTTACCTTCTGTATCTAGTGTGCCTAATAAGTATTTAGTTGTTTTATATCTTACTCCGGTAGAATGTCGAAATAAGTGATTCTTTGAAACTCCTTCGATATGAGCACTGCCACCGAGCATACCAGCTGATACTGTCCCAGAAAAAATCGTTGGTTTTCTATACCGGATGTCAAGTACAGAGGACATTTTATCTCCATATTTTGCTTGGAAACCTCCTGCAGAAAAAACAACAGATGCAACCATATCTGAATTTATAAAACTCAAGCCTTCTTGTTGACCTGCTCTTACAAGCATCGGTCGGTATATTTCTATATCATTTACATAAACTAAATTTTCGTCAAAATTTCCTCCTCGCACATTGTACTGCGAACTTAGTTCATTTCCTGATGATACACCCGGAAGAGATTTTAAAATATCCTCAAATCCTCCAATGGTAGGAATAGTTTGTGAAATTGCCGGATTTAATCTTATTATATTGAACAATCTATCGCTTTCGACACTTATTATTGCTGTGGGCAGAATTGTAATATCTTCAGTCAACACGACATTCATCTCGTATTGCTGTCCATCATTAAGTCTGATTTTTTTTATAACTGTTACGGCACTGATAAATGAGAATTGGATTTCAATTTCTTTTTCAGAGGGAACGCTAAGTTCATAATATCCGGTTCTATTACTGGTGGTTCCAATAGAATGACTTAGTACACTAATATTTGCAAACTCAATAGCATTGCCTCTTTCATTTTTAACATATCCACTTATTTTGGCATTTTGTCCGAATATGCAATTAGATAGGCTTATTATTAAGATTACTAATATGTATTTATTACAAATCATTATATTGTACTGAAAATATTTAAACTGCTGATTTCATAGGTTTATTGTACTATAGCTTAAATTATTATTTTATACCTGGGTAGTCAATTCTGCTGTGATAAATGTTCTTAATTTTTTCTACAAAGATTTTTTTAGCTTTAGTAATCTGCTTAAGAGTTATATCTACATCACTGTATTGATTATCATTTAACTGTGAGTTAATAATATTGTCAACAAGTTCAGTGATAGTTTGATTATTATAAGATTTCAAAGTTCTGGCAGCCGCTTCAATTGCATCAGCCATCATCATTACAGCAGTTTCGATATTTTGAGGCTTTGGACCAGGATAAGTAAATTTACTTTTGTCGGGTTTTATTCCAGGGTTTTTATTTACATATGAATTATAAAAGTATTTTGTTATTCCAGTTCCATGGTGCATGCATATGAAATCTGTTATTTGTTGTGGCAACTTATATTTCTTTGCTAATTCTAAGCCCTTTGTTACATGCTGAATTATTTTTTCAGCACTTTCTTCATAATCAAATGTTGTGTGGATATTTGTTCCTGACTGATTCTCTATAAAAAAATCTGGATTTGCTACCTTGCCAATGTCATGATACAATGCTCCTGTTCTTGCCAACAAGGCATTACCTTTTAGTTCTCTAACAACTGATTCTGTTAAATTTGCAACTTGAAGAGTATGTTGAAATGTTCCGGGAGCTCTTTCTGCTAATCTCCTTAATGCTTGGTTATTGGTGTCACTTAATTCCATTAGAGAGAAGTCCGAAACGAAGCCGAAAATTTTCTCATAAATATATACAAATGGTAAATAGAGAAGTAGCATAAATGAACTTCCTGCATAATACAAATAATCGCGATAATCTAACTGAGCAATATCAAGGTTTTTCATTAAGTGAAAGCTTGTATGTAAACTTGCATAGCTTATAAATACAACGACAACACTTATAAATATTTGTCTTCGCTTTTGGATATTTCGCATACTAAATAAGGCAAAAATACCAGTGCACAATTGAATGAAAATAAACTCAAAACTATCTGGGACAAAAAAGCCTAACATCATTATTGATGCAAAGTAAGTTAAAAGTGCTGTGTGAAAATTAAAAAAGCTTATAATCAGTAGTGCGAATAAGCAAAATGGAATTACATGTATAGGGATTTCTGTATATTTAATGATAATAATAGTAAGAATAATAATTATAATAATCTGGGCAAAAATATAAGTGACATTTTTAAAACTAAAGAAGATAGATTTTTGATAAAATTTATAGTACAAAAAGAGTCCGATAAATAATACTAATAACAGAAGAGCTATCCCTGTTGTTATTAAAACAAAATTCGATTGAACTAGATTATTTTCAAAAGATTTTTTTAATGAATACAAAATCTGATATGTGTTTTCATCTACTATACTTCCTCTAAGAATAATTAGTTCGCCATTTTGAACAATCCCTGTTGTAACACTTAACGAAGAGAGATTATTATTTAAAATCTGATCACTAATTTCTTCATTATAGATAATGTTGGGAATAATGTTAGATGATATAATATCCTCAAAATAATTCAGAGTAAGAGATGAATCCTCCGCGTAAAACTTACTTGATTTAAGCAAAGAAATCATATCTAATTTAGCATTTTCTACTGATATAAGTTCAGATAGAGAAACTAATTCAAATATGTCATTTTCAACAATATAAATGTCATTTTGATTGATGTATTCATCCTTGGAATATACGCCTATCTGATACATATTATGTAACTCTTTCAATAATGCGTATTCGAGATTCTTATATTGATTTTTTAATCGATATGCGGTCAGAACTTCAAATCCTTTGCTGCTTAGTTTCTCCACAATTTCAATTCCGACATAGTTAATTTCTTTTTCTAAATTAGTTATTACTACGTTTTGAATAATTGTGTCATAATAATAAAATGAAATAAAGTTATTTATTACACTATCTCTTTCCTTAGTTATCTGTTCATCAGTTTTATAAATAGGAAAGTCGAAGTCGGCAATTAAATCCGAATACATCCATGGACTACCAAGCGTGAAATCAAATTTGAATTTAGGCTCTTTGGGAAATAGAAATGTCAGTAAAATTGTACAAATCAGAAATAGAAAAATCCCATAAAAAGGGGCTAATATTTTACGTGTTTTCTTTTGCATTGGATATTATAAAAATTAGTTGTAAATATACATATTTTGTTACAATGGAATATTATTTTTTTATTTGACTTTAAACTGATTTTACAATAATAATATTGTCAATAGAATATATTAACGAAATTTTGTTTGATAGTCAAAACATTACACTTATTGTTGATAAAAAAACAAAACTTAGAAAGAATATAATATTATATTTGGGTTTATAAACTAATTGTTATTATAATGAGTATGGATTTCGGATTGTGTGAAATAGCATTTATACCAATAAGGCAGGGATTATCCGATAAAAGCGAAATGTTAAGCCAGGTTGTATTTGGTGAAACATTTGAAATTTTGATTAATAGAGGAGATTGGATAAGAATAAAATTATATAGTGATGCCTATGAAGGCTGGATTACTAAGGATTCAGTTAGTCTTATTAATGAATCTGAGTTCATCAATTTGCAGATGAATAATACTGTATTTTGTGATGACTTGCAAACTGTATTGATTAAAAATGGAGTCGAAAAGATTACTGTCCCAATGGGAGCTTTGTTTAATAATGTTTCCATTGAGTCAGGTGAATTTACTCTGAACGGAAGTCTTTATAAACTTGAAAATGCAAACCATAAGATTGATGATAATTCAAGTAAAAGACAATTGATAGTATCTACTTGTAAGAAAATGATGAATGCTCCTTACTTGTGGGGAGGAAAAACTCCTTGGGGGATTGATTGTTCGGGCTTTGTGCAACTTGCATACAAAATAGCTGGAATTTCATTGCCAAGAGATTCTTCTCAACAAGTTGAAATTGGAAATACAATCAATTTTATCAATGAAACTCAGGCCGGAGACATTTTATTCTTCGATGACGATGAAGGGAATATTGTTCACGTTGGAGTTGTTTATAATAGTGGAACAATAATACATGCTTCGAAGAAAGTAAGGACTGATATAATTGACCATCAAGGGATTTATAACCGTGAATTAAAGAGATATACACATAATTTAAGAGTAATTAAAAGTATTATATAATGATAATAACAAATACAGATTCAGTAGCAAACAGAGAGATTGCTGAAACTTTAGGACTTGTTAAAGGAAATATTGTTAGAGCAAGAAATATTGGAAGAGATATTTTTGCTGGTTTAAAAACTATAGTCGGTGGAGAGATTTCTGAGTATTCTCGTTTACTTGACCAATCGCGTGAAGACGCAACGAATAGAATGATTCAACATGCTGAAAGTCTTGGCGCAAATGCGATAATAAATGTCAGATATACAACCTCTGCAGTAATGCAAGGATGCTCCGAAATATTGGCATACGGAACTGCTGTTAAACTAAAATAGAAATTATGACATTAGTTAGTATTTCATTGTTGTTAAAAATTGTTGTTGTTGTGCTTTGTGTACTTGCATTATTAGCTTTGTTTTCTAAATCCAAAGTCTGAAAATGTAATCTTGATTGATTTGTTAACTTAAAAAATATAATTATGATTGAATTACCAAAATTAAAATTTGATTTTGATGCTTTAGAGCCTTATATCAGTAAACAAACTGTCGAGTTTCATTACACCAAGCATCATCAAGGTTATGTAAATAAACTTAATGCAATGATTGAAGGCACCAAGTTCGAGATGATGAAACTTGTTGATATAGTAAAAGAATCGGATGGTGGTGTGTTTAATAATGCTGCTCAGGTTTGGAATCATACGTTTTACTGGGATGCGTTCTCTTCAGATGCGAAAAAAGAACCATCAGGCAAACTGGCTGAGCTTATAAATAAGAAGTTTGGATCTTTTGATAGTTTTAAAGAAGAGTTTGAAAACTTTGCGACGGGTCTTTTCGGTTCTGCTTGGGCATGGTTAGTTATTGATAATGATGAACTTAAAATATCTGGAACCTCGAATGCAGGTACTCCAATAACGGAAGGAGTTAAGCCTCTGTTCACTTGTGATGTTTGGGAACATGCGTATTATCTAGACTATCAGAACAGAAGACCAGAGTATTTAAGTAATTTTTGGAATATACTTGACTGGAAAGTAATAGAAGAAAGATTATAGATTAAATCTATTATAAAGGATAGAGAATGCTGAGGTATTTCAATGAAATACTTTTAGCATTTTTTTTATATTTGCAAAAACGAATTATCATGAAAACTAGGATAATATCAATAAACTTAATTATTTTTCTTTGTATTTCCCTACATTCCCAAAATCTGGAATTGTATACAGATGTAATAGTTGAATTGTCATCTGAAAAGTATTCAGGTCGTGGTGTTGTGAATGAAGGAGAGATTAAAGCGTCAGTGTATATTGCGAGCAAGTATCAGGAATTCGGTCTCAAATATTTTGAGGAAGATTATTTTCAAAAATTCAAAATTTCTGTAAATACATTTCCGGGGGATATGACGCTTATTATTGATGAAATGCTTTATCGTCCGGGGATTGATTTTGTTGTAACCGAATATTCACATGGAATTTCAGGAGAATATGATTTATATTATTTTGATTCAACTGTAATGACTTTTGAAAACTTAATGGATTATACTAGGACATCATCACTGAAAAAATCATTTATTGTAATGCATTATTCATATGCAAGACGATTAAGATCTAAGTTTTCAGAATTGTATTCTGCTGATATAAGTGGAATAATTTTGCTTATGGATTCTCCGATAAGGTGGTATGTATCGAGAAGTTATTATGTTTTAGATATTACTGTATTTTGGATTAATAAGGATATTTTCAAAGAAGATATGCAAACTGTAACTGTCAATATCGAAAATGATTTTATCGAAGATTATGAGTCAAGAAACATTATTGGCTATATTGAAGGAGCAATGGTTCCGGATAGTTTCTTTGTTTTTACAGCACACTATGATCATCTTGGTATGTTTGGTGAAAATACATTTTATCCCGGTGCCAACGATAATGCTAGTGGAGTTGCAATGCTTATAACTTTGGCGAATTATTTTTCTGAGCTTGATAATTTGCCTGATTATTCAATCGTTTTTATTGCTTTTGGAGCTGAGGAGTCAGGGTTACTAGGGTCTGAATATTTTGTTAATAATCCTTTATTTCCGCTAGAAAGGATAAAGTCTCTTATTAATCTTGATATGATTGCCGATAATCCTGAAACAGTTTACATTGAATTTAATGAACAAGCTAGAAATGCTTATAATCTTATGAATGAATTGGTTTTGGATAATTCTTATTTTTCAGGCACTGAAACTGCACCTCTAAGAGCAATGAGTGATCACTATTTTTTTGCGGTAGCAGGAGTGCCGTCAATTTTTATTGCTTTGCATGGAGAAGCATTCGATAATCTTCATACGCAATATGATACTATTGATAATCTATATTTAGAAAAAATACTGGGTGTTTTTAATCTATTAAGATCTTTTGTCAAAAAATACAGGTAAACTTATCTTATTTCAGGGTGTAATATTCCGTTCAACATAATTTTTATTAGTCTTTTAAGGATTGGTTCATAATCAAAATCATTTTTTGTGCCGAAAAAAGGCAATTCAAGGCTTTTCAACGTAAGAGCAATGGTTTGAGCTGTTTCAGGTAAATTGTCTATTACAAAGAATTTATTTTCACAGCCCTCTTCAAGAATTTTCTCTATTATTTGTATTTCAATGTCATCGAAATCTTTCCGAGTTTCATTGATAAATTCTAGTTGTTCCAACAAGTCAAGTCGAATTGCAGAATAGTAGTTTCCAACTCTTTTTAAAAAGGTCATTCTTGTATGAACATAATTCTCAAATTTATTGAGAGGACTATCTGCCAAATCAATTTGCTGAATAAGGGTATCATGCAAACATTTAGCTTCCTTTTTTATTACTTCTCTGAAAATATCTTCTTTATTTTTGAAATAATAATAAATTCCGGTTTTTCCGATATTGAGGTAAGTTGTAATGTCTTCTAAAGTTGTTTTTTTATAACCGTATTTCCCAAATACCATGGATGCTGCATTTATTATTGCTTCTCTGTTTAGTGCCTTGTTTTCGGTTCTCATATTGATTTTGAATTATTCTATTGTTGAATATTACTATCTGAATTTACATAAAAAAGGGTAAGCTACTTATATCGCACCGCTACAACCGCCTACCCTTGCTTCCTTCCGGACCTGGGGGAGTTCAGCAGGAGCTGGTCGTATAAGACTTACCCAATGCAAAAATACATATAAATACTGAATTTTCAAAAAAAGAATGATATTTTTTCAAAAAACTTAAATATCTTTGAAAAAAATATTTGTTATGAGCTCAAAAACAAATTCAATAATCAAAAATGGCGCTATTATATGTGTCCCGATGATACTCTTAAGTGTTGTATCATATGTATTTACAATAGAGGAATCCAAACTTTTTGGATGGCTAACAGTTTTGGTCTTTATTGCAACTATATACTTTGTTCAGAGATTCTATAGAACTGAAGTGTATGATGGGAGTGCCTCATATGGTCAACTATTAGGAGGAACAATGCTTATGTTGCTTATAGCATCGGGTATTATGTTAATTTTTACTTTTATTTTCTACAAATTCATTGCTCCTGAACAAATAGATAGGATTCTCGTCCTAGCAGAAGATAATCTTTACGATAAAGGCTTGTCTGATAAAGAAATAGAGCAGAGTATGGTTTATATTTCTAAATTTAACTCTCCAGTAGGATTGTCTATTATGGCATTACTGTCAACAATATTTCAAGGCTTCATTTTCGCATTGATTGTAAGTTTATTTAATAAGAAAAAGAAGGATGCTTTTGCTGAAGTAATGAAGGAAGTTGCTGATAATGAAGAAGAATAGTATGAATATTTCAATAGTAATTCCTTTATATAATGAAGAAGAGTCTTTGCCTCATCTTATTAAATGGATTCAAGAGGTTATGGACTCAAATTCATTTTCATTCGAAGTGATATTGATTGATGATGGAAGTACAGATTCTTCTTGGAAGGTTATAGAATCAATTAAGACAGAAATGTCATTTATTAAAGCAGTAAAATTTAGAAGAAATTATGGGAAATCAGCTGCTCTGCAAGTTGGATTCGAAGAGGCACAGGGAGAAGTTGTTATAACAATGGATGCAGATCTTCAAGATAGCCCCGAGGAAATTCCTGGGCTATATAAAATGATAGTAAATGATAATTTTCATCTGGTTTCAGGTTGGAAAAAGAAAAGATATGACCCTATAATTAAAACTATTCCAAGTAAGTTTTTCAACAGAACAGTAAGATTATTTACAGGAATAAAACTTCATGATTTTAATTGTGGACTAAAAGCCTATCAAAATAATCTTATAAAAAGTATTGAGATTTATGGCGAAATGCACCGATATATCCCTGTAATAGCTCATCGCGCAGGCTTTGTCAAAATAGGAGAGAAGATTGTCCAGCACAGGAAAAGAGAATTCGGAAAAACTAAATTTGGGTTCGAGAGATTTGTCAATGGTTATCTCGACTTAATGACCGTTTTGTTTATTACTGGATTCGGAAAAAGACCAATGCATTTGTTTGGGGTATTAGGATCCCTAGTGTTTCTTATTGGTTTGTGCTCTGCATTGTATTTGGGAATTAGCAAACTAATTGCAGTTTCACATGGTATTCATATGGAAAGGTTGACAGAGAACCCTTTCTTTTTCATCTCTCTTGTTTCAATGATTATTGGAACAGTCTTGTTTATGACCGGTTTTATTGGTGAAATGATTTCTAGGTCAGCTGGAGACAGAAATAAGTATTTAGTTGAAAAATCAATATAACATAATGAAGAATAACGAAATAGATATTATCGGCATTTTTTCTTTGCTAATCAGTTTTTATAGGAAGTTCAAATTACTTATACTCACTTTCTTCCTGATTGGAATAATTGTGGGTGTTACCGACTTTTATTTTAGAAAAAATTTTTATAAGACAGATTTTATTGTTACTAGTCCTGGTTTTAATAGTCGATTGATTGTTGAACTTGCACGTCCGATTCAGTTTTATTTTAAAACAGGGCAAACCGATTCAATTATGATTCATATGAATATGCCCCTTGAAGCTGTCGCAAGTGTTAAAAGTGTAGATTATGACACCACTATTGTTAATATCATTAAGATAAATCTTGAAGTTTATAATTCTGATTATTTAAATGAAATTCAGTCAGGCTTTGTGAAATATTTTAATAGCCTGCCATTTGTTAAAAATAATGTAACTAAAAGAAAAAATGAATTAAATCGTCTTATAACAGCAATAGATAATGAGATTAAGCAGCTCGACAGTTTGCAAAATCTTATTCTAAGAAATCTATCCGATTGTCAAGGTTCTGTTAGTCACGTTAGTAGCGGTTTGTTTAGCGAGTCTGTAAGTTTACATGAAAAGAAGCAGGAACTAATGGTTGAACAAAGCAAAATGAATGATTTTCAATTAATCAGGACAGATAGTATTTTAATCCCTCAAAAGAGTTTATCTAAAAATTTACTGATATTCGGTTTTATAGGTTTTTTTGTGGGAATTATTGTTTCCATACTTCTTAATCTGAGAAAGATTGCAATTTCTTTATTAAATGAAAAATAAAAATATCTGTAAGGATGTTATTATTTTATATGGATTTTGTATTTATTTATGTTTTTTAGTGTAAAAATGCCTTATATTTGTAAATAAATTATTCTGTTTTAATGAATAGATATTTTCTGATATTATTAGTTTTGTTTGGCTTAATGATTATTGCTGCATGTGGCGGAGGTAGTAGTGGAGTTCAGCAGCGTCCTGTAATGTATGCTCTTGTTAATAATGCAAATTGGCGTAGTCCAAGTCCTAATGCCGTCATTTCTGAACATACAATTGATGTTTTTGGAACATCATCGAATGGTCAATCAATTCATATTAAAATATTGTCTGGCGAAACAGGAGAGTATTATCTTGGAATTACTCAGGGTCATTTTGCGAAATATACCCCGAATATGTCTCCTGGAACAGTTCAATTTTCTACAAATGCTAATGAAAACGGAACCGGATTTGTCAGAATATCATCAATAAATGAGGATGCTCGAACAATTAGCGGTAATTTTAACTTTAAGGCATACAGAGCTTCAGATAATACTTTTAGAAATATTGCAGACGGGAACTTTTCAAATGTACCATATCGATTTATTTATAGTTCTGATACTACATCTTTTACGAGTGTTTTAACTTGTATTGATAATGGTAATGTTTGGAATGCAACTAATGTTAATGCGGTAAGAAATGATACAGCGATTGTTATTACTGCTGAAATACCTTCAATTTGGGAAAGCATAAAATTGATTTTTCCTGCCGAAATTTCTGCTGGAGTTCATTATATTTCATCCTTGGGTCCTGTTTATTCATTATTTCAAAAAGGTTTTTATACTTATCTAGCTTCAAACGGTTCGAGTACTATTATTGAGCATAATCCTTCAAATAGAAAACTACGTGGGAGTTTCTTTTTTAATTATGTAAATATCGATAATGAAACAAGATCTGTAACATCAGGACAGTTTGAAGTTGAGTATACCATTCCTGAGGATTAGCTGTATCTGTTTTTTCTAACAGCTTTGAAAATTGACTTTTCTCCGTATTTATTTTTTATTTTATCAAGGCTCATATATAGGTTAATCATTTCTGAAGTATCTTCAAAAAGATTTAACTGGGCAGTACCTCTTACCAAACCGGAGAATTTTACTCCGACTAATCGGATTAATATCCTTCTTTTATAAAGTTTTGCAAAAAGCTCTTTTACTGTTGGAATAAGAATATGGTCGAATGCTGTGTAGGGGATTCTTTTTTGTAAACTATGAGTTTCAAAGTCGGCATATCTTATTTTTACAACAACACATGATGTAAGCCATTGATCTTTACGTAATTTGAAAGCAAGTTTCTCTGTTTTACCGGCTAAAATATCATTTATCATTCTGATGTCAATACTGTCTTGCTCAAATGTTGTTTCACTTCCAATTGATTTACGTTCATTATAATTTATTACAGGAGTATTGTCTATTCCGTTTGCTTTTTCCCATATTATTTTTCCATTTTTTCCTAAAAGACTTTCTAACATATGTAATGGGATTCTTTTGATAGTTCTAATATCCTTTACTCCCATAGAGTTTAATATTTGTGTAGCTTTTTTTCCAAGCATTGGGATTTTACTAATTGGCAGTGGATCTAAAAAACCATTAACCATCTTTTTATCTATGTTAAGTTCTCCAAGAGGTTTAGATTCGCCTGTTGCAATTTTTGCAACTGTTTTGTTTATTGATAATCCGAATGAAATTGGCAATCCTGTATTTTCTGTGATTTTTGATTTTAATTCTTTTGTCCATTTGTATGTGCCAAAAAATTTATCCATTCCTGTTATGTCAATATAGTGCTCATCAATACTTGCTTTTTCATAAATAGGAGATTGCTCTGCAATAATTTCTGTTACCATCTTTGAGTATTTTGAATAGTTATCCATATCTCCTCTTATAAAAATAGCATCAGGGCAAAGTTGTTTAGCCATCCTTGCAGGCATTCCCGATCTTACTCCAAATTGTCTAGATTCATAGCTGCACGAAGAAACAACACCTCTGTCGGAAGTTCCTCCTATAATAATAGGTATATTCTTTAATTTACTATTTTGCAATCTTTCTACCGAAACAAAAAAACTATCCAGGTCTAAATGCGCAATAGATCGGTTTTCGTACATAAAATATTTTTATAGTGATTAGAAAATAATCAAAATATAGATGGTAATATAATCAATTATTTTTTCTTTCAAAATAATTTAAGCGAAAAAAACAAATTTTTTATTTTTGGATAGATTTAAGTAATAGGTTTTGTAATGTAATTACATGTTAAGTCTAGCTTACCTCAGTCATCCCTTCTACAGCATTATATGAGCTACGCACGTATGGACCTGATGCAACATAACGAAACCCTTTTCTTATCGCTATTTCTTTATATTCTTTAAATATGTCGGGGTGTATATATTCTTTGAGAATAGCATGATTATGTGAAGGCGGAAGATATTGCCCTATTGTAAGCATGTCACAATTCACTTTACGTAAATCATCAAGCACTCCAATTACTTCATTGAGATTTTCTCCTAGCCCTATCATTATTCCAGACTTAGTATAAATCTTTGGATTTTGTGTTTTTGTGTAATCCAAAACAAATAGAGATTGGTTATAGTTTGCCATTGGTCTAACATCTTTGTAAAGATTTGGGACAGTTTCGATATTATGATTAAGAATATTCGGTTGTGCATTTATTACAATATCAAGCGATTTGGTATCACCTTGCATATCAGGAATGAGTACTTCGATGCTTGATGTGGGTAAATGTTCTCGGATTGCTTTTATGCAATTCGCAAATTGTTTGGCTCCACCGTCTGCAAGGTCATCACGTGTAACAGAAGTTATCACAACATGTTTTAGTTTTAGTTTCTTTGCTGCTTTGGCAAGATTTTCCGGTTCATTAGAGTCGGGTTGTGTAGTTTTTCCGGTTGGAACAGCACAAAACATACAATTTCGTGTACATATATTTCCAAGAATCATAAATGTAGCAGTACTATTTCTAAAACATTCTCCCATGTTTGGGCATTTAGCTCCCTCACACACTGTGTTTAGATTAAGACTCCTGAGCATTGAGCCAACCTCTTTCATGCTTTTAAAATCAATCTTTTTGTTCAGCCACTCTGGCTTTTTTCCTTTTTTTAACGTCATTTCCCGATTTTGAGACAAAATTACTAAATATTCGAGTTAAAGTAAGAGTAGAATATAAAAAAAGTCCTGTCTAATTTTAATTAAACAGGACTGTAAACTTTCGATCTTAATATGCAAACTATATTAAACTATTTTAACATTTACTGCATTCAAACCTTTTCTGCCTTCTTGGAGGTCAAAACTTACTTCGTCATCTTCTTTTACTTGATCGATTAGTCCGGATACGTGTACAAAATACTCTTTTCCGGTTTCACTTTCTTTAATGAATCCAAATCCCTTGGTTTCATTGAAAAATTTTACTGTTCCTTTATTCATAATATAATTAAAATTTATTTGAGACAAAGATACAGATTTTTTGCAAATAGCAAATTCAAACTGTTTTTTTTTCTATTTAATTCTGTAATTATAAATTAATGCGATATTTAAATATCATTTTTACTACTAAGTATTGATTTTAAAATCATTAATTATTTCTTCTAGTGGTCTAATTTGATGAATATCTGTAATCGAAGGTCCTGCACACCAGACATTCTTATAGGTATTACTGAATGCCGCTTTACCTAGTTTTGTCATTCCCCTTTTCATAATATATGATTTCATTATTTTCTTAATAGCTGGGAATGTTTTTATGACTTTTTCAGGAAAATTTCTTTTAGTTCCGGTTTTTTGAACATATGGAGTATTAATTACTGTAGTAGGAGAACCAGATAATTTATCTGTTAAAACAATATCGGTTCCGGAGTATTCGATTAACGCTTGTTTGTAAGCATCAGATACCGGAGCTTCAGTAGAAGCAATAAAAATAGTACCAATTGATGCTCCGCTATAGCCAATCTTTAGAGCATAATTAAGTTTTGTAGCATTAGATATACCGCCTGCAGCGATTACAGGAATATTACACTGTTGTTTTATCCTGTCTATAAGTTCTTCAAGTGATAATTTGCCGGCATGACCTCCTGCTTGACTATTTACTGCAATTAAAGCATCCGCACCTAAAGTTTCAACTTTTAGTGCATACTTTTCATCAGTTACATCACAAAACACTTTTATGCCGTAAGGCTTAAGTTTTTCAATAAGTTGCTGAGGGTTTCCTAATGATGAAATTACAAATGCAGGTTTTGTATTTACAACAGCAGCAATTTGCTCTTTTAAATTTGAATTCGATTGATTTGCAATTATGTTTATCCCAAAAGCTTTATTGCTATGTTCCTTAATTTCTATAATAGTTCTCTCAAGTTCTCTGATGGTTCTATAGTTCATGGCAGGAATTGCAGCACTGATACCATTATCAAGAGCTGTAGTTACCATTAGTTTATTAGTAACCAAAAACATGGGGGCAAGAATTATAGGAAGCTTTATATCAAGTAGTTGGCAAAGTTTAGGTCTATTCATTATATAACAATTATTCTATTCATTTACTACTTTTCTTGCAAAAACTGACTTTTAATAATTCCTGCTTTGTTAAAAAAGTATTGTAACGAAGTTTTGATAACTCCTAAACCATACTTAACACTCCTTTTGAAGTTAATCGAGGATGCTTCATCAAAATATTTTGTAGGGCATGTAATTTCTCCAATTTCAAATTTATTGAAAAATATCTGAGCAATCATTTGATTATCGAAGATAAAATCATCAGAATTGATTTCAAAATTTATTGTTTGTAAAACTTCAGAAGAAAAAGCTCTGTAGCCTGTATGATATTCAGACAATTTCTGAGAAATTAATATATTTTGGATTAATGTAAGCATTCTGTTTGCAATGTATTTATAAAAAGGCATTCCTCCTTTTAAAGCTCCTTTCCCGAGTATTCTGGAGCCTAAAACTACAGGATAAACATCATTAGCTATCAGATAAACCATTGATTGAATGAGTTTTGGCGTATACTGGTAATCAGGATGAAGCATAACTACTATATTTGCTTCGAGTTCCAAAGCTTTTTTATAGCAGGACTTCTGATTTCCACCGTATCCTAAATTTTTGTCGTGAACTATGATATGTTTAATCCCTATTTTTTTTGCCACTTCTACAGTTTTATCAGTACTGTTATCATCAACAAGTATAACTTCATCCACTATGTCGAATGGGATTTCTGCGTAGGTGCGCTCGAGGGTTAATTCTGCATTATAGGCAGGTAATACAACTATTACTTTTTCGTTATAAATCATTGCTACTATTCCGTTTTTTTCTTCTCGTTATATATTGCAAAATATTTATTCGACTCCAAGGCATTACCAAGTTGCATATAAGTTACAGCTACATTATAATAAGTTTGAACATCGATAGGGTCTATTTCAATCGCTTTTAGAAAACACTCTAGAGCTTTATCAAACTTTTGCATTAAACCATAGCTTACTCCTAAATCGCGATAGAATTGGGGAGTATTCAGATTTAATGATCTTGCTTTTTCAAGGTGAATTATTGCATTTTCAAGATCGTTTTTAAATCTTCCATAAATATTCCCAGCCAAATGATGTCCTTCTGCATGTTCAGGTCTTTTTTCTAAAAGATTTATTATTGAAACCAGTATCTCGTCATAATTTTGCAACTGACCTGAATTCAGTAATCCTTGAGCATTTACTGCAATTATTTTTGAATTATTTATTGCGACGCTGTGAAAAGGCCTATGTTTCAATACTTCCGTGTAATAATAAAGTGATTTGGCTACATTAAAATTATATTGAAAATGCGCATTGCCCAGTAAATTTAGAGCATCAACATATTCAGGATATATCTCTATCGATCTTTCAAGATATGCAATTGCAGTTTCACAATATTCGTCATGTAATGCTTTGTTTTCAATTATATAAGGTTTTTGTGCTTCTTCCAATAGTTTGCCTCCTGCGGAACAAGTGCTTTTGGCTGAATTAAATGAAGTTTTAACATCTGTAGTAAAAAGGCTTAAATCATTTTCCCATGCTCTGTTTCTACTTATAGTTTTCACTGAATAAAGACTTAAAATTACAATAAATAATAAACTAATTAAGTAGTTGCTTGATTTTTCGTCCTTAATAATGCTTGGAACATATTGGTAAATGATGTATGCAATAAAAATTGCAAAGCCTATTGAAGAAATGAAAACAAATCTTTCATTCATAAAAGTCCCGACAGGAAAGAAAATATTAGAGACTACTGAAAGAGGTAATATATAAAACCAAATTGCATATGAGAAAATATCTTTCTTTTTAATCAACCCGTAAACAGCATAAACTCCTAAAATTATATATAACAGCAATGGTAAAAAAGCTTGAGGACTTGACCAACCAATGATTTCAATTTGATGAGGATAATAGTCGTAAGTTAAAGGATGTGGGAAAAATAATAAACGTATATACATCCATAAAGTGTAAAATATTGTAGCATATTTCTCTCCAAAACTTGCATGAATAAATGGATTATTCATGATTTCTTTCGCGATTTCTTTTTCTCCTCCTCCAAATCCCAAAATAGATGCCCTAATTAAAAGGAAAATACCTGACGCCAAAAGTAAAGGGAGTAAGGCTTTAAAGTTTTTCGAAAGGCTATGCTTAGTGAAATAATAAATTGATATAGGTATAATCGCTAGAAAAGTAATCGCATTTTCTTTGGATAGCAGTCCAAGGAATAAACTTAAAGATGATATTATCAAATAATAAAATTTATTTGTATCTAAATATTTTATTGTGAACCATAATGCTAATAATGATCCCAAAAGTGTCATTATTTCGTCTCTTCCTTTTATATTTGCAACGGCTTCTGTGTGTATAGGGTGAGCAAGAAAAATCATGCTTATAAGAAAAGGAAGAGATAAGTACCATTTGCGATTTTTGTTATTTGGAAAAAATCTTTTTAAGATAATGAATAGAACTAAGCTTGTGACAATATAAAGAATAATATTATTAATATGACTCAAACGAGGATTGCCTTTGTACAAAAGATTTCCGGTATGATCATGAATGTCTTTACCAAAATATTCTATTTCCAAAGCAAAACTAACTAGTGAAAGTGGTCTGTATCTGCCTCCAGCTACAAGTTTTTTTTCTTCTTGTATCTGTTCTGCTGTTTTTCCCGGACTACTGCTAAGCCAGAACCCTGTAAAAGTGTCGTACTTAAAAATATCAGAAATCCCTGAAATGCCTTCTTGGGTGAATCCATTTTTTGTGACAACTATAGCATCATCAAGGGCATAATCATGATTAATGGTGTTTGCATAAAGAATAAATCCAAATAAAACTATTGTAATATAAGCATATAAACTTGTGCGAAAATTCAAATCTTTTGTCTTAATCATTTTATTATCAGATTCCAAATCAAGACTTTTTGTTTTTTGTTTTATTTTCTTTTTAGATTTATTTGCCATTGCACATGCTTTTTCTTTTACACAAAACTAAATATTTTTTTTGAATAAAAACAATTTGTAATTTCACTTATTTTAGTATTTTTGCGACTCGGAATAGTTTGATGTTATAATGTTCATTTTTATAGGAGCCATTAGCTCAGTTGGTTTAGAGCACTAGCTTGACAGGCTAGGGGTCACTGGTTCAAATCCAGTATGGCTCACTTAACTTATAAGACTTACATTATTTTAGTTGTAGGTCTTTTTTGTTTAATTTGATTTGAGAGTTTTCAGTCCCTCAAAGCATAGCGAAGATTATAATCTGCTTTTTATGGCATTTGTTTTTTTATTCAAATAAGAATATCATTATAAGAGGTAACAGATTTTTTCTAGCCACAATTTGTCTATTTCATCGAAAGAGTTAAATGCTGTACTATCAATATCAAGTACTCCATAAACTGCATTATTTTTGTCAAAAAGAGGCACGACAATTTCGGAATTTGATGCGGAGCTACATGCTATATGGCCTGGAAATTTATGTACATCAGGAACAATTATCGTTTGTTTTTGATTTATCCCTGCCCAACAAACGCCGGTATTTTCTTTTAATTTTTGACAAGCCAAAGGTCCTTGATAAGGTCCTACCAAAAGTTCTCCTTTTTCAAGTAAATAGAACCCAGTCCAAAAGAAATTATCCATCTTATGGTGCAATAGACTTGTAATTGTTGCCATTTTAGAGATTTTGAAGTCTGTTGTTCTTAGCAGTTCTTTTAACTGCTTACATATTCTGGAATATCTTTCTTTTTTAGAGTTGTTTTCCATAGATTTTTTTCATTTACAACTTAACTTAAAGTCTGTTTGTTTATTCTGCAATCCAAGTTATAATATATTCGAGAGTGCAAATATCGGGATTTTTAATATGCCATTTGCCTTTTTTATTAAAATGTTGAAGGGTAAGGTGAAAGTGGCAAAGAGCTATTCCTAAGTCAATTTTTTGTAAATCAACTTTCTTACTGAAATTCAAAAAAGATCTATTTATAAAAAAATGGTATTTGTTATTCTGTTTTATTACTCTCCAGGGTTGCTTATTTACGGCGGATGGAGCCATTCGAACCATTTCCAGAGCTATCATATAGGGGTCTTTTTCATCATACTTTAATGGATTATTGCAATAATCCTCAAAGAATAATGTTTCAAACAAATACCTTGTGCTTCCGTCGGTAAACTTTAGTCCTAAGCGTTCTCTGATAGTTTTTTTGTTTGCGGCATAGCCAACCGGTGTTACTGCAGGAATAATTTCTTTTTCATTTGTTCTGAGCAAGGTTTTGTAATCTTTTCTATTAAATGTTCCTCCAAGCCAGCATGTGCCGAAATCTTTAGCTGTTAATTCTAAAATGATTTTTTCAAGAATATAACCATAGTCAGTTTCTGAATACTCAAACTTTTCAATTGCACCTGCAATGAAGTATTGGGCATTTGTAATAAACCCATATGTGCCAAGTCTTAGTTTTTCATTGAGTTTGACTACCGGTTTTTCCACAAGAATAAATCTTGCGTTATTTCCAAACGGTCCTTTAAAGGGATTAGAAAGTAAGTTATTTATAATGTCAATGTCAGTTGGTGTTAGTTCTAATCCATCATAATTCCTTACAGAATACCGGGCTTCTATTGCTTCAATTATATTCATCCTTTTTAAAAATCGTATCGCAAATCTAATCGTTTATAAATCATTAAACTGTTAAAAATATTATTTTTTCAATTGATTCTTATCAATGCAATCATGATAAATAATCAAAAAAAAGCTTTACTGAGATATTTTCTCGTGGATATGATTTGGTCCATTACAGCATGAACTATTTAGTCCACATGACTTATATTCGTTGTGTTTTGAACACTGCAAGCCAAGCTTTCGGAGTTCAGGATTTTTGCTTACCGATCCCTCTGGAAATTTTTTCTTTTTGCTGAAAAGTATTCCTATACTCATTCCAAGTACTATAAATGCAAGAATTACTATGGCTGGTATTAATAATTTTATCAACATATACTAATAACAAGTTAATAATGATTTTGTTTCGTATCTTCAGGAAGTTTTTTGCCAAATAAATATAAAAATCCAACAAGAACTAAAATTGATATTGGAAGACTAAACCAGATTTTTATTCCAAATGCTGCTGGTATTGTTCCAAATAAAATAGCCACTATTCCAACTAATATAGCATAAGGCAATTGAGTTCTCACATGTTGAATATGATTACATGATGAGGCAAGGGAAGAAAGAATAGTGGTATCTGATATTGGAGAGCAATGGTCACCCAGGACGGAACCTGCAATAACGGTCGAAACTACATGGGCGAAAAAATTTAAAGCATCCGGTTGGTTCATTCCTGTTTCAATTGCAATAAACCATGTTGCAGGTAAAATCAATGGATACATAATTGCCATAGTTCCCCATGATGATCCTGTACTAAAAGCTACTAAAGCTGAAATAATAAAAGTAATCACAGGAATAAAAAATGGAGAAACTTCTGTGGCTTGGATTGCATTAGTAATAAAGACTGCTGTTTTTAGTTCTCCAATGATTACTGAAAGTGTCCAAGCCAATGTGAGAATCATTATTGCTGTTAGCATTGTTTTAAACCCTGATAACATATGATCAATGCATTTTTGCAGATTTAATATTTTTTGAATAATACTTATAGCCATTGCAACCACCAATCCACTGAATGATGACCATATCAGAGCCTTATATGAGTCTGAGTTTCCAATTGTTATTGATAATTTTGTAAAAAAACCTAAATCATCATTTGTCCATACTTCAGCACTCCACCCGGTATAAATCAATCCAGTTATTGCTCCAAAAACAATTATGCAAATAGGAATTATAGCATTGTAGGCTCTTGGTACAATACTATCTTCAGTTTCAAAGTCTTTAAAGTCGTCTTTTAGGTCTCTTTTTAATTTGGCAATATCGGCAGCGGCAGTAACTCCTTTAGATCTTGATCTTACTTCTGCTTTATACATAGGTCCAAATTCTCTTTTAGAATAAATTACTAGAAACACAAAAATAAGAGCAAGTATTGGATAAAATGAATATTTTAAACTTGCAAAAAATACTGAGTATGCATTGGTCTCTAATCCAAGACTGTCAATTGTTGATTGTACATAGCTTAATTCTGCGCCTATCCATGTTGTTACAAAAGCAATAGAAGCTATTGGAGCCGCAGTACTATCAACGATATATGCAAGTTTTTCTCGTGAGATTCTGAGTTTATCAGTAACAGGACGCATAGTATTTCCTACGACGAGAGTATTGGCGTAATCATCAAAAAATATGCAAATTCCTAATAACCAAGTTACTAGTTGACCGGATCGAGAAGATTTGGCATAAGGCGACAGATAATTAATAACTCCTTGCATTCCGCCGTTTTTACTGATTAGATGTACTGTTCCGCCAATCAGCATGGAGAATACTATAATCGATAGGTGAGAGTCATTTGATAGTGCCTGAATTACGTATGTGTCTAATATAGAAAATAGCCCAGCAAATACAGAACTAAAAACATTCAGGCCCTGGTAGTAATATATTAGAAAAGCTCCGCTGAAAATTCCTAGCATTAGTGCTGTAAACACTTCTTTGAAAATTAAAGCAAAAAGAATTGCAATTAATGGAGGTATTATTGATAACCAAATCGGAATTGGTGTTAGGTAAATCTCCGTAGAACTATTGTCCCATATTAACTCATATGTTTCACTTTTGTTTATGGTAGCTTCTATTTCAGCATAGCCTTCATTAAATATAAGGTCGAATTTTTTATTATTGAATATTACTCTTTTAATACTATTAATTCTTACAATATTTCCTAATGAATCAACCGCGCTAATATTATAAATATGAGATGTTCCTTGAATAATTGGAAATTCGGGCTCTATGTTTAAATAGTAATAGCTGTTTTCCTGACCAATGATTAGCTTATTAAAAAGCAAAAAAACGAAAATCAAAAATATGAGTTTAAATTTAATCATTATATTGAATTAGGAACTCATTCTATTTATTTAAGCAGTAATCCATTCTTTTACATCATTAATGTCAGGATTCTTTAGTCCTAGTTTATGTTTTTTATTCCATCCACATAGTATTTGATGTAATTTGCCGGGATTTGCTTCTTTTAATTGAGAAATTGAAGTATATCCAGCCTTAAATAGAATTTTAGCCCAGTCTGCATCAATGCCAAGTTCTATAAAAGCTTTTTCATCATTTATTTGCGATTTTTTCTCAGGTCTCATTTGTGGAAAGAATAGAACATCTTGAATCGAAGGACTGTTTGTCATGAACATTGTTAGTCTATCAATTCCAATACCCATTCCTGAGTTTGGTGGCATACCATATTCAAGAGCATGTAGAAAATCTTGATCAATAAACATGGCTTCGTCGTCTCCTTTTTCAGACAATTTAAGTTGTTCTTCAAATCTTTCTCTTTGGTCTATAGGGTCGTTAAGTTCTGAATATGCATTTGCAAGTTCTTTCCCATTTACCATTAGTTCGAATCGTTCAGTTAATCCTGAAATTGAACGATGCTTTTTGGTGAGAGGAGACATTTCAATTGGATAATCAATTATAAAAGTAGGCTGTATATAGTGATGCTCACATTTTTCGCCAAAAATAGCATCAATTAATTTGCCTTTCCCCATGGATGCCTCTGTTTCAATTTCCAATTCTTTACATATTTGTCTCAGATCGTCTTCAGTCTTTTCTGCAATATCATATCCTGTGTGATCTTTAATTGCATCATACATACTTACGCGTTTGTATGGACGTTTAAAATCTATTTCTTTATCTCCAAGTTGAACTTTTGTAGTGCCATGAAGTGCTAATGCGACTCTTTCAACCATCTCTTCGGTAAAATTCATCATCCACATATAATCTTTATAAGCAACATAAATCTCCATAACCGTAAATTCAGGATTATGAGTTCTGTCCATGCCTTCATTGCGGAAGTCTTTGGCAAATTCATAAACTCCCTCAAAGCCTCCAACGATAAGTCTTTTAAGATAAAGTTCATTCGCAATTCTAAGATAAAGAGGAATATTTAATGCATTATGATGAGTTTTGAAAGGTCTGGCTGCTGCACCACCTGGAATTGATTGTAAGATAGGAGTTTCAACTTCGAGGTAGCCTCGTTCATTGAAAAAATCCCTCATTGTATTAATTATTTTCGTCCGTTTTATAAAGATTTCTTTTACTTGTGGGTTAACAATAAGATCGACATATCGCTTTCGGTAGCGCATTTCAGGGTCAGTGAATGCATCAAATATCTGTCCGTCTTTTTCCTTAACTATCGGAAGTGGATGTAATGATTTGCTTAGAACAGTAAACTCCTGAACATGAACTGAAATTTCACCCATCTGTGTTCTAAAAGCATAACCTTTAATTCCAATTATGTCTCCAATGTCTAAAAGTTTCTTGAAAACTATATTGTACAGAGTTTTATCTTCATCAGGGCAAATATCATCCCTCTTAAAGTACAACTGAACCTTTCCCTTACTATCTTGTAACTCTGCAAATGAAGCATTTCCCATTATTCTACGCGACATTATTCTGCCTGCTATAGAAATATTCTTTAATTCTTCTGGAAGATTATCATCATTATATCTCTCCAAAATGTGTGTTGAGTAATTATTTATATCATATTCAGCAGCAGGGTAGGGGTCTATGCCTAATTTTTTTAGTTCTTTAAGAGCTTCTCTTCTTAAAATTTCTTGTTCACTTAATCCTATATATTCCATTTGAGTTTATTTTCAGCAAATTTATAAAAATATATTATTTATTTTCAGAATGTTGTATGCTTAAGTATGTGATTTTGTTATAATAACTATTATTTGTTTAGATTCTCAATTTGTTCAGTTAATATTTTAATTTTTGCTTCTGCGTCAGATTGTTTTTTTCTTTCTATTTCAATAACTTTTTCAGGAGCATTATTTACAAACTTTTCATTTGATAATTTTTTAGATACCGACTTCAAAAAACCAATGCTGTATTGTAATTCAATTTCAAGCTTTTTAATTTCTTCTTCAATGTTTATCATATTGCCAACCGGTACGAAATATTCGTGCGATTTTACGATAAAGCTAGATGCTGAATCAGGTTTTGATTTTATTTGTTCTAAGCCAACAAGATTAGCAAGTTTAATAATTACCGTATCTAATTTATCGAAATAATCTCCGTGACAAATAACTTTGAGTTCCAAGCAGTCTCTCATTGGAATGTTTTTATCCTTCCTGACAGTTCTTATTCCAGAAATAATTTCTTTTGCATTTTCAAATTCCGATATGATTTTTTCGTCGGGATTATTTATTTCATTAGGCCATTCAGAAATCATAATACTCTTGCAATCATAGCTTTCATTTTTCATATATTGCCATATTTCTTCTGTAATAAATGGCATAAATGGATGTATGATTTTTGCCAGAATTGTAAAATGTTTAATGCAAGTTTTGTATGTTTCAGAATCAATAGGTTTTTGATACTCAGGTTTTATAATTTCAAGATACCATGATGAAAAATCATCCCAGAACAATCTATAAACAGTCATCAGCGCTTCAGAAAGTCTGAAACTGTCAAACTGACTATTAAGCGACTTAATAGTATCACTAAGTTTAGCCTCAAACCATTTTGCAGCAATGACAGAGTGCTCCGGTCTTTTGATTTGCTCATCTATTGTCCAAGTTTTTACTAGTCGGAATGCATTCCAGATTTTATTTGCAAAATTACGTCCTTGTTCAGGAAGACTATCATCATATAATAAATCACCCCCGGCTGGTGAGCACAACAACATTCCTACTCTAATTCCGTCTGCACCGTATTTGTCAATAAGCTCAAGAGGGTCGGGAGAGTTTCCGAGAGATTTTGACATTTTACGTCTTTGTTTATCTCTTACAATTCCATGAAGATATACATTAGAGAAAGGCTTTCTTCCTTCAAACTCATAACCGGCGATAATCATTCGTGCCACCCAAAAGAAAAGTATTTCAGGGGCAGTTATCAGATCATTAGTGGGATAGTAGTATTTAAACTCATGATTATCAGGATTTCTTATTCCGTCGAATACAGAAATAGGCCATAACCAAGAGCTAAACCACGTGTCGAGTACATCGTCATCCTGCCTGAGATCTATTGCTTTTATGTTCTTATCGCCAGTTTTGGCAATTGCTAGTTCTAAGGCTTCGTCAATTTTATCCGCAACGACAAAATCGTTTGAATTTGGAAGATACCATGCTGGAATTCTGTGTCCCCACCAGAGCTGTCGGCTTATGCACCAATCTTTTATGTTTTCCATCCAATGGCGATAAACATTTTTAAATTTTTCGGGGATAATATTTATTTCTCCGCTTTCAACCGCTGAAATTGCAGGTTTTACAAGATTTTCCATTTTTAGGAACCATTGCATCGAAAGTTTTGGTTCGATAACTGAGTTAGTTCTTTCACTTCTGCCAACTTTGTTTATATAGTCTTCTGCTTTAATTAATAACTCCTCCTTTTCTAGCAATTCGACTGATAGTTTTCTAGCCTCAAACCTATCGGTGCCAATAAAAAGCTCTGCTTTATCATTCAATGTTCCGTCGTCATTAAAAATGTCAATTGAAGCCAAGTTGTGTTTTATGCCAATCTGGTAATCATTTGGATCGTGTGCCGGAGTTATTTTGAGGCACCCAGTACCAAATTCCATATCAACATATTCATCTTCAATTATTGGAACAACTCGATTAACCATAGGAACAATCACATTTTTTCCTTTAAGGTGCTTATATCTTGCATCATTAGGATTTATGCAAACAGCAGTATCTCCAAGAATTGTTTCAGGTCTTGTAGTTGCAATATTAAGAAAACTATCTTCACCTTCAATCTTGTATTTTATGTAATAAAGTTTACTGTTTTCTTCAGAATAATTTACTTCTTCATCTGATACAGCAGTTTTTGCATCAGGGTCCCAGTTGACCATTCTCACTCCTCTGTAGATCAGTCCTTTATTATAAAGATCGATAAACACTTTGATTACAGATTCGGAACGAATTTCATCCATTGTAAAACATGTTCTATCCCAGTCACACGAAGCACCAAGTTTCTTTAATTGTTCTAGAATAATCCCTCCATGTTTTTCTTTCCATTCCCACGCATGATCTAAGAACTCTTCTCTACTTAAATCATTCTTATCAATGCCCTCACTTTTCAATTTTGCAACAACTTTTGCTTCAGTCGCTATTGATGCGTGGTCTGTGCCAGGTACCCATACAGTGTTTTTGCCAAGCATTCTTGCGCGTCTAACCAATATATCCTGGATAGTGTTATTAAGCATATGTCCCATATGTAATACACCCGTCACATTTGGAGGAGGAATTACATTTACATATGCCTCTCTGTTGTCGGGAACAGACTTAAAATATCCATTATCTATCCAAAACTGATAATATTTCTTTTCAGTTTTTCCTGCTTCGTACTTTGATGGAATTTCCATATAATTATTTTTTGACCTGCAAAAATATAAAAATGATTTCAGAAAGCATAAATAAAAGTTAAATGCTGATTTTTTTGTTTTTTTTATAGATGAACTATTGATTTTTATAAGTGTAAAAACGAAAAAGTAATTTTAAAAAATATTATGAGTTTTTATTATGTAATTCCCAAATAAGTTTCTGAGAAATTTAAACAGTTTAGTGAAAATATAATTTAATATGATTATTCCCAATCTTTTACACATCTCACAGAAAAACCGCCGCCTTTGCCTTTATCGGAATTTCTATATGTATTGGTATAATTATAAGCAAGTTTGTAATGGTATGAAATAGAAGGAGAGTACTCCTTTTCTGTCCAAAAATATGCAAATCTGCCTATATCACTAAAATTTCCATTATAATTTCTGTAACCCGCAGGTCTAGCAGAAAATCCCGTAGAATTATCTGCTGGATTAGGGCTTTGCCAATAATCAAGTCCGGTCTCCTTCAGTTTACCTCCTGCAATTGTACTACCACCGAGACTTTCAATAATTGAGTTCCATTCATCATCTGTTGTAACGTGCCATCCTATTGGACAAAGTTTTTCAGAATTAACAGCATACCAATTATATAGTGCTCCATATATATCTTTATTTGCAAGATTATTATCATACCAAGCATATGCTCCTATTTGCATACTACCAGAATTTTGCCAAATAATATTATTTTCATTAGGGAATGATATAGAAGTATTATCAGAATATTTTGTTACTTTTAAATTTTCTTTCATAATACATTTGCCATCAATTACTATTGTATTATAGGCATTTCCATCAATATCGTCTATGGTTTGTGGACAATAGAATACATCTGAAACAGTAGTAAAGCTAACCTCTTCTCCGTATGAAATTCCAATTGAATTAATTGCATACGCACGTACGTAATATGTTGTATTTGGACTTAGACTAGTAATATCGCTGTCAAACTCCATTGATTCCGTTGTGTTTTCGGTTTTATTGTGATAAATAGTTGGGATAGGTTCAGTGTTCCAGCAGACCCCACTTTCTGTAATATTTAAACCTCCATTAAAATTAATAATCCCTCCACTCTTAGCACTTGTTTTTTTTATGTTACTTACTGATTTTGTAGTTATTTCTGGAATCGAGTATGTATATATTGTTAGGTCCGATACGTTGAAACTATAAATAATCTCATTTTCTTCTCTTATAAAAGCTCTGAAATAATATTTTTCATTAGGATTTAAATCTGATATCAAATAACTATACATTCCCATAGTATCAATCATACCAATGATAATAAATTGATTGTCGATGGTTGGTTCTATATTTGCATTGCTATAACAAATACCTAATGCTTCTTTATTCTTATTGCTTAAATCGAAAATGTCAATGAATACATTAACTGAATTGTTTTCAATTAATTCAATATTACTAATTTTGAGTTTTGTTACTCTTGAAAAATCTAATTTTTTACAAGAAAAAATCAGCGACAAACTGATTGTCAGTACAATAATAATAAATAAACGAATATTACTGTTCATATTATAAACTTTAAAGTTCAACTAAAATACGATTTTCGTCACCTATAAATTCAGGAGTTTGAACACCGGATATCTTTTTAGAGTGATCTACAACGTTTTCTATAACGTACTTTTTTAATTCTCCAAGAGTAATTACCTTATCCCCATTGTAGTCTGCTTTGCCTTGCAGTCCGGCGCAAAAGTAATAGGTAAATATTCCAGTTTCGCTATGGTCGTAACCTAATGATGTTTCTTCTCCGCTTGAAGAGGTAATCATTGTAAATGTTTCATTATTCATCCAAGGCTTGTTAGGTCTAACTCTTACTCCTTTTTGAGCGACTAAATTTTCTTCTTTATGAAGGTCTGATTTGCGACTACTGCCACTAAAACAAGCATCCAAAATAACCGTTACGCTTTTTGCTTCTAATTTACTTAAGTTTTGATATAGGATATTTGTATTATAGGCAAAGGTTTCCAAATCTTCTTTTATCCCATCGTAAGGGAAAAGATATGTATTTGATCCTGACTTATCTGGAACTCCATGTCCTGAGAAATATACAAAAATTTCAGTCTCTCCTTTGGTTATAACTTTTTTTAAGTCCCCATAGTCAGGGTTAAACATTCTATTTAATCTACTTATACTGACATCTTTATTAGTAAATAACAGAACTTGTTCTACTCCCAGAATTTTTTCAAAGTACTCCTTCATTATTACTGCATCATTATCTGCGTAAGGTGCGGGAGACATATTTTCATAGTTATTAACTCCAAAAACAACCCCAACTGAGTTTGGTCTTTTAGTCTTAGCAGGTATTACTGAGCGAATATTATGTAGATTACTATTATTTACTTTAAATCTTTGTGAATTATATTCAAATTTTGCCGGCTTGTTCACTGCTAAAGATGATAAATCTGCTTCAACCTTTAATATATTTACTTTGGGAGGTTGAGAGTTTAGTGTTATAGGTAATTGATAATCAATTAAATTTCCCATCTTTTTATTTTCAGTAACTGTTAAAAAAATTGGTAAATACACATCATAATCTACGCGTTTATTAGGACTCAGATTGATATATATATCTTTTGTTTCTCCAACTTCCATTTTGTTAATTAATCCAATTTCATTATTTAAGAAAATATTACTATCATTAGTTTTAATTTCATATCTAATGTTTTCTGCAATACCTTGACCGATGTTTTGTATTATAATTTTTAATATAACCTGTTCTCCGGCTTGCAGTTTTCCATCTTCAATTATTGGTGCAGTTCCTTCTCCAGAATCCAAAATATCATAACCTGAAAAAGATATCTGAGGGAACGGATGTTCATACGTTTGCATGATTAAATATGCCGGTTCCATATCATATCCAAATTCTTCCATCACTTTAATTTCAATTTTGTGTTCGGCAGTCTTTAAGTATAAATCAGTTGTTATTGGAATATTAATTGTTACAGCATCTCCGGATTTTAATCGAGGTATCTTTTCAGTATCACTTATAATAATGCTTTTATCGTTTTTATCGCTTTTTAGGCTAACTGTAAGTTTTCCTGCATCACCCTTTCCTTCATTTGTAATTTCTAAAGATATATCAGCGCTTTCACCTGCTTCTAATATTCCGTTATTATTTCTATCAGTAAATTTTAGATTGGCAACTAAAATAGGAGGTAAGCCTCTAGTATTAATTCGAACTTTTTCTGAACTAGAGGTAAGTACTTTTTCTAAATTTATATTTGAATTTTTAGCATTACTATTCTGCTGTTTAGTTCTTGATATTGTTTTTCCGATTTTATAGTATTCTACAAGCCATGCAGATACACCAATGCCCAAGCTGGCTATAGAAACTAAATTGAATTTTTTCGCATTATTATAATATCTTTTACTCTTCTCAAAATCCGGTTCTATTTTGTATTTTTCTAAGGCATTTATAGCAAAAGTGTTAAATAGTAAGCTGCTCCCTATTCCTGCATATGCTATTAAGCCTGTTGAAAAATTGTTTTTCCCACCAACACTGTTTCTTCCACTTCCTGGATAAACAGTTGTATAAATTAAAGACTTGGCAGTCTTGATGTCTTCTAGTTGTTTTGCGTAAATTATGAACTGAACAAACTCATCTATCATTAGCTTATCTTTATCAATGTTCCAAGTAATCTTTAAGTTTCGCCTTGGTTTGACATGACTAATATCCCCATATGTTGAAACTGGGGTTATTTTCCTTCCATTATTTGTAATAACTTCAACCCATACTTCATAATTCTTACTATCATAATTAACAAATTCATAATACAAATCAATTTGATTTGGATATATTTTTACATCTGTAATATTTACTCGTTGATTTATGACTTGTCCTTGTATATTATTGAAAGATAATATAATCAGGCTCAATAGAAAAAATCTAGCATTCATATTAAAATCAATATAAAAAGTGGAACGTTTATTACACAAAAATATGCATATTATTTAACAAAAAAAAGATATTCTATTTTTTTATCTAGATACTTCCTAACTATTTTTTATCGAACAACAATGTTTAAGGGTGTTATTTTTTTTAGATACTGTATTGTGTAAATATTTTGATTCCTGTATCTCGATATCATGGTCAAATGTTTGTTAAATTCATGAGTTGTAGGAAACCTATTAGAATATAGAATAACTACAATAAGATTGATGGAACCTAATTACAAACGTAATATTGTAGAACAAAAATATTTGTTTAATTGATAAGTTAGCAGCATTTCATCTTCTGTTAATAAAACCTATATTTTGTGAATTAAAACAATCTCTAATATTTTTTTGAAAACATTAAAAAATATAGTTTTAACTTTTTGAATTATAAACTAAAATATAGATAAAATGAATCCATTGATTATTAAAGGTGAAGGTTTAACAATAGAGAATGTTGTTGAAGTTGCAAGATACGGAAGAAAAGTTGAGTTATGCCCAGATGCACTCGAGCGAATAAAAAAATGTCGTGCTATGCTCGAAAGAAAGATTGAGGCAAATGAAATAATGTATGGCGTAAATACCGGAATTGGAGAGTTTTCTGAAGTTGTACTTAATGATGATCAGGTTAAAGATTTTCAAAAATATCTCGTATATAATCATGCCGCTGGAATTGGTGAACCTGCTCCAATAGAACATATTCGTGGTGCAATGTTGGGACGAATAAACGTTCATTCTCATGGTAATAGTGGAATACGTCCCGAAATTACTCTAACTTTGGTTGAAATGCTAAATAAAGGCGTTACACCAATGGTTTGTGAAAAGGGATCTGTTGGTGCTTGCGGAGATTTAGCTCCAATGTCTCAAATTGCTTTGCTTTTAATGGGAGAGGGACATGCTTATTTTAATGGTGAACTGCTTGAGGGAAAAATTGCAATGGAAAAAGCAGGAATTCCAGTGCCAGGATTACAAGCACGCGATGGTTTAGGCACAATTAACGGATCGAATGTTCTAACGGCAATGAGTGCTATTTTCCTTTACGATGCAAATAATTGGCTGAAACAGGCTGAAATTGCTGCTGCGATGTCGTTAGAAGCATTACGTGCAAATATGAAACCATACACAGCAAAATTACATGAAGTCAGAGGTTTTAAAGGAGCAATTCGTTCTGCTTTGGCAATAGAGAAATGTGTAAACGGTGGAGATTTGAAAGAAGGTCGTGAAAAATGTAAAGTTCAGGATGCTTACTCAATGCGTTCTACTCCTCAAGTAATTGGTTCTGCTCATGATGCACTTGCTTATGCTAGATCGCAAGTAGAAATTGAATTAAATGGAGTAGGAGATAACCCAATTTTCTTCCCAGATGAGAATCTACAGCTTTCAGGAGCAAACTTCCAAGGATCGCCAGTTGCTGTCCCGATGGATATGGCTGGATATGTAATTACTATGGTTTCTGTACTTTCCGAAAGAAGAATGAATAGACTAAATAATCCTGCGTTAAGTGTTGGTTTGCCTGCATTCCTAACCAAAGGCGCCGGAATGTTTTCAGGACTAATGCTAAGTCAATACACAGCTGATATGCAGATTGTTGAACAAAGAATTTTATCCGCTCCGGCGTGTATTCAATCAATTCCTGCAGCAGCAGACCAAGAGGATTTTGTATCAATGGGTATGAATACGGCTCTCAAAAATAATCAGATTCTAGATAATGCATACGGTATTTTAGGGATTGAATTTATGGCTGCTGCGCAAGCTCTTGACTTTAGAAAGGAAGAAATTGCAAAATTTGGAAATGGTACAACTAAAGCTTGGGAGATAGTAAGAAAATATGTTGATTTCCTTGATATTGACAGACCTTTATATCCAGACCATAACAAGATGAAAGATCTAGTGAGGTCTTGTGAAATACTTCAAGAAGTTGAAAAAGTAGTTGGAAGTTTAGAATAAAAAGAAAAGTACATGGATTTATATTCAGGGATTTTTTTTGATTAATTTATCTACTTTGATTTTTACACCTAGCATAAGCATAATGCCTGGAACGGGAACATTTCCAATGTCAAAATAATCTGTATTCAAAATATTATGGGCATTTAGATACAATTTAAAAAAGTCTTTTTCGAAAACTAAACTATAGTTTACCAAGCAAACAAATTGATAATTAACTGGTGTTGTAAACGCTTTTAAATCTCTATCATAAAATATAAAGCTTCCGTTTCGTTTGAAAGCATTGATATTGAGTTGTGCGGAAAGATTATTTATTAGCTTGTGGTTAATGTTTAAGATAAGTTTATGTCTTAAATTATCTAGAGTATATATAGACTCTAGTTGTCCGGCGGTCTTGCTTTGTTCAATAAATACATATGACACTTGAAAACTATTCACAAAACACTTTTCCTTAAAGCAGGAATAATAATATCCTGCTTCTATGCCCATAGTATTTAAATTTGTAAGATTTTCAGTTTTCCATAATACTGAATCGACTTCTCTTATCCAGCTAATAATGTTTTGTCCCTTGCGATAGAAAATATTGATGTTTAATCTCGAGTTATTATCTCTAACATAATGTAATCCTAGGTCAAAATTCATGGCATATTCAGGGGTCAAATCAGGATTTCCTTGATTTGTAGGACCAAAATAAAAAAGTTCGGTAAAACTTGGCAATCTCATGCTTCTATTTATTCCTGCGTTTAATTTCAATTTATTGCATAGCTGCCTTTCAAAGTCAAAACCAAAGGAATAATCAAAAGAATATTTTTGATTATAATAAAACAAAACTCCAGCATTTAAGTTATTTCTTCCGAGTTTTAGATTGTAATCTGCAAACCAGTTCAAATTTTGTCTATCAACAGATTTTATATAATACTCATTAAAAACTTGAAAAAGATTAAAACCCAGTACATTTGAATAAATATGTTCATATCTGTATTCAAGTCCTGATGAAATATCCCCATAGTCAAGTTCTTTGCTAAAACTAATGCCTGAACCTGTGATATTTGTATAGTGGTAGTTATGATTATAATTCCAAGGGACAGTATCATTTGTAATATTATTTATCCATTTACCATCTATATGTTTATAGAAGTCTTCATGTTCACGAAAAAGTTCAAACCTGTCCTTCAATATTCTATGATATAATTTGTATTCCCAGTTCAACTTATCTCCCCATTCTAACTTAAATGCAATAAATCCTGTTTTGATTTTTTCATATTGATCAGGAAAATGAGCCGCATAAAAACTTTGTGCTCCAAATCCGGCATCTGTATATGCCAACATTGTTTTAGCGCTTAAAGCTTTATTTCTGATATTGTTTTCGTAAAAAAAAGATAACTTACTATAATCAGTATTATAGTCGAATCCATTTGATTGTGAATGTATTGCCGAAATGTAATGCGTGGACTTAATTCCCTTATATGCAGATGATAAATTTACATTATATGTAAAAAAGCTACCTGCAGATAAATCAATATCAAAATATGATTTTTCCGGTTCCTTTGTAATTAGGTTTAATGTTCCGGCAAGACTATTAATACCTAATTTTCTGGAATTTCCTCCATGAATAATTTCTATAGTGCTTATATTTCCTCCGTGTATAGGAACCACCAAATTATGATGTCCCGTTTGTGCGTCGGACATATTTATTCCGTTGATAAATATTGAATTTTGATTAAAATTTCCTCCTCGAATGCTAAGGTCTGACTGAATATTTCCAAATGACCTTTGCTTGATATCTGCAAAACTATTGTTTTTAACTATAGAACTTACTGTATTTGTCGGGTTATCTAGGATAGTATTTTCGATTTGTAAATCTTCTTTGTAAGGTTTCTTTAAAAGTTCAAAGGAATCATTTAATTTAGGATTTATTGTTATTTCCTTAAGTAATATCGTGTCAGATTGTGCATTGGCAATTAATGCCAATAAAAATAACAGAATCAGACTAAAGCAATATCTTTTCACTTTTATTCGAAAAATAGACTTCGCAAATTTTCATTAAAAAAAGTATAATAAGCAAGAGTTTTCTTGAATTTCTTTGTTCACTAGGAAATATACTTAAAGAAAATACGGAAAAATCCTTATATTTTATCTTTGTTCAGTTGAGTATATTTGTAAAAAATATGCTTATGAGTCTAATAGCCATTAATGAAGAAATGATTGATTCCGGGCTTGCCATGGTTAAGAGTCTATTGATTGATAAAGAATATTATCTTGCCTTGCAAGAGCTTAAATATATAGTAGAACTTCTAGAAGAAATTGTTAAAATCGACAAAGAATATCCATATGCTGAAAAATTACAGGTATTTGCACAATTTAAAAAATCAGCAATGGAGGGACTCCTGAGAGAGGCATGATAAATGGATGTTGCTTGAATATGGCAACATCCATTTTCTATTGTAATCAAACTTATGTAATAAATTTATATAATAAACCAAATTATGAGTTTATTAATGCATTAATGTTATGTAAGCCTTTTTTAAGTGATTCTTCCGGTAAAGCAATATTTATTCTGATGTATTTATTCCATCCAGAACCAAAATGAAAGCCTGGAATAATAGCAGTTTTAGTATTATTATAGAGCTTTATTGCAAAATCTAAACTGTCTTCAATTTTGGGAGGACATTTTGCCCATACAAAGAAACCTCCCTCATGTCCGGGAACTGTGAATCCATATTTATTGAGGCTTGCTGATGCAGTTATAAAGTTTTTAGCTATGGCTTCCCTAAGGATTGTTACATACTCTTCGACTGCATCTTTATCTGTCATAAATTCTGCAATTGCTGATTGCAGTATAGATGGTGAACTTAATCCAATATAATCGTGAATTCTGCTAATTTTATTAAAGTGATTTTTTGAAAACAAAAAGTAACCAATTCTCCATCCGGTTATTGAGAATAGTTTTGAAAACGAATTAACATAAAACACATAATCATTCAAGAGTTTAAGCGGATATTGAGGTTTTTCTTTGGTGTAATATATTTCATTATAAACAGCGTCGACAATCAGGTAACATTTATTTTTGATACAAATACTAATTATCTGTTCGAGTTTATCTTTAGTAATAATCTTTCCCCAAGGATTTCCGGGCGAAGAGATGAAAAATAGTTTAATGTCTTTTTCGATTATTGTTTCTTCTATTGTTTCAATATCAGGCTCTTCATTATTATTTAATTTGATTTCAAAAGACTTATTTCCAAATATTTTAGGAAGATTAATGTAAGACTCGTAGGCAGGAGTAAAATATAAAACATTCATTTTATTATCACACATTCGAAAAATATATGTGTAAATCAGCGAAATTGCTTCGGTAGCACCATTTACAATCATGAAGTCTGATGTATCTTGATTGTAAAGCCCATCATATTTGCTTCTAAGACTTGCCAGTAGCTCTAGTTTCCCAGTCCCTGGAGCATATTGGTGAATATTTTGATCTTTAATTGTTGCAAGTATTTTTATAAGCTTATCTGGAGGCTGAAAACCCGGAATTCCTTGAGCTAAATTTATTCCGCCATAAGTTTTTACCAATGAGCTGAAATAACTAATTAGTGAACCGCTTATGCTTTCTTTGTCTGCGTACATTTTTTATTCAAAATCTTTTCTTACTTCATCTGATACTGTATCAATGTCCAGAATTACAAGTCCGTCAATTGCATAATTGAAATCCGGGTCAACATTAAATTCGATTATTTTTCCGCCCAACGAAACATATTTTTTTATCAATACAGGGATAGTAAAATTATTAGCATCAATACATCTAATAATTTTGTCAAGTTTTTGAATATCCTTCCCGCAAAACTTCAATAAGTTTCTATGATGCCTATTAAGTCTGTATTTAAATGGAAGTATGGCGTTTACATGTTTGCCAAGTTTTTTATTTGAATAATTCTGCTTAAGAAATTCTAAGAGGAGTATCTTCGAGTTGACGGAAAACATACTACTCATACTCACAGGTCCTATAAGATACTGATATTCGGGATTTTTTTGGCTAATAAAATTTATTCCTTTCCATAAAAGATAAAGAGGTAAAGTTTTCCTTTGATATGACTCAACAATGAAAGACCGTCCTAACTCCATTGACTTACCTAAATGTGATTCAAACGATCTTTTAAACTTAAATAGCGTATGTAGATAGAAACCTTCTATGCCCATTTCTTTTAGAATTTGTTGCCCCATACCTATTCTGTATGCTCCTACAAGGCAGTTTTCTTTATTATCCCAAATAAACAGATGTTTGTAATAATCATCGTATTTGTCTTTGTCAGTTTCATTACCGGTACCTTCTCCAACAGATCTGAATGTTATTTCTCTTTGTCGGCAAATTTCATTGAATAGATTCGGAATTCGTTTATTATCTGCGAAAAAGCATGAATAAGTTTCCTGCGAGAATAATAAGCAATCGCTACTTATAGCTTCGATTTCAGAACATAAAATAACTTTATCTGATTGCTGTACAATCTCTTCAGGTTTAAAATTTATGTCGAATTCAGATGTTTCCTCAGCCTTTTCATTAAGACAATATGTTAAAGCTTTTAAAGTTCTGCCTAGCATCAACGTATTATCAATGCTTTTGAAATGTCTTATATGAATTGGAGAACCTATTCTAAGTTTTACCGTGCTGTTTTTCATATTTGCCAATTCCATAGGAAGTCGAAAAGTCCTCAACCTTGGCTGAATTCTACCTAAAAAATGAAAAGTAAAACTATTTTTGCCAGTAATATGAATAGGAATTACCGGTACATTTGCTTTCTGTATGAATTTTACGACAGTTGGTTGCCATTCTCTGTCCTCAATCCTTTTTAACTTTCCATACTTTGTTGATACTTCACCAGCTGGGAAAAAAACGATGCAATTACCATTATTTAAATGAGAATACATTTCTTTAAGTCCCTTGTAATTGGAATGCAGGGATTTGTTATTTTCAAATGGATTAACTGAAATTGAGTATTTTTCGATAGGTTTAATCCAATTTAAAAGATAATTCATCATTATCTTTAGGTCAGGTCGGACTTTTGTTATTGTTGTTATTAAAGCTATCCCGTCCCAACCTCCAAGTGGGTGGTTTGCAACAAAAATGATTGGTCCGGTTTTAGGAATATTATTTAAATCTTTATCAGAAATGTGAATCTTATTATTTCTAAGTTTGAAAGCATTTTCTATAAAAATATTTGCATCGGTATTATATGAATCATTATATAATTTGTTGAGTTTGTTCATGCCAAGAATATACATTCCAAGTCCAGAAATAATTTTGCCGCTAAGTCCTTTTAGATTAAGTAGTTTTTGTAAATCAGACCTATTTATGACTCTATGTACGTTATCTACCATGACAATATCCAACTCTAATCAAAAATGTAAAATACAAATATCTTATTTTTTTACTAAGAAAAAAACAAATCAACTCTATTATTAAATGTTTAATAAAATATATAAAGGTTTCTTTTAGAAACTGTTTTTGTAGCCTATGTGTATCTTCGAATTATTCAAATTGAATAAATTATCGTTTTGCTTACCGAGAGCATAAACCAGTGAAAATACTCCTGCGGTAGTTTGCATGTCCAAACCAACTCCAATCCCGTGAAGAGAGTTTTGCTCTCTGTTATTTAAAATGCGTTTTTGATAATATGCAAAATCATAAAAGACAAAAAAAGCTGAATTTTCCTCAAAGAGATAACGTAACTCTAAGCTATTCATAGTATAAGCAGATGCCGGTATTGATAATTCATCGAAACCGCGAATTGTATATAAACCTCCAATACGAAATAGCTCGTTTGAATATAATCTCGGGCTATACATAAATGCAGTTTTATTCGCAGTTTTTATTGAAAAATATCTAAAGAGAGGAATATAGTATTCAATATTCAATTTATGAACTGTGTGCAAAATTTTTTCATTTTGAGACTCATTGCTTCCGAATGAATGTTGTTTTAGACCCATTGCTGAAGATGAATGAAAAAAGACTCCTCTGGAAGGATTGTTGATATTATTTAATTTGGTGAATTTATATGCCAATCCTCCCATATTTGTTTTAATATTTGCATTTAAATTATTCTCCGAAATTTTGCTTAATACAAAAGAATTGAAACTTTGATAAAAAACATCAAATCCATTATCCGCAAATGTAAAATACCTTAAGTTTAACTTCAAATCAGTATTTAGATATGAACTGTCTTTCTTTTCCATAAAGAAATTTACACCTGTTCCCAAATAAGACTTAAAAATGTATGGGTAAAAACCATCGAAGAATAAGTTTTGACTACTTTGTTCATATTTTTGCCATTTAAAAGCAATGATTTCTCCTCGAGATAATGAATTTTGCAGCAGAAGATTTACATCTCCTGTAATCATAATTTTCTTATCAGTGTTTGAATTTGGAAGTATCCCTAGCATACCGGTAAAACTATTTGCTTTTTTCTTTTTTAGATAAAGAATTAGTTCTGCTGTAGAATCAGTAAATGCTAGCTCCGGATTCCCCGACTCTTCTATAAAACTAATATTTTTAATTAAGCTGCTGGTGTTTCTTATTTTTTTCATTGAAAAGACATCTCCTTTGAATAAAGAAAAGTAATTTGTAAGATAATGATACTGAACCACCGCGTCTCCTTTTATTATAATGCTGTCGAAAAAATATAGGTTTTTCTTATCTACTATCAAATTGCCACCTATCGTGTTGTCATCAATTGAAATCTCTTTTAAATCAATACTTGCAAATGGATATCCTTTATTTGCAGAAAACTCTAAAATTTTATTGATTAACTTGTCATATATTTGTAGGTCAATGGGTTTGTCTTTAAATTTATATTTCTTTAATATTGACCTATACTCATCAAGACTATCTGTTTTAATATCTGACCAATAAAATTGTTTCCCTTGTGTTAAATATGCTTTGTATATAGAATCTTTGACTATAATACTGTCATAACCTGCTGCCAGATATGCATCATTCATGTATTCTAAATGTAATTCTGAAAGGTAATTATTTAATAATAGACTGTCGTTAAACCTATGTGTTTCTGTTAACTTAAAATCATTATTATAATTTTCACGTTCATATAAGTTAAGTGTTTGTGAAAAACAGAAGTAAATAGAAAAGAAGAATGTTAGTATTATTGAGAATATATATTTTTCAAATAAAGACATTAATTAATAAATAATATTGACCCGTATTCAGGATGTAGTTTTATTTTACGTTTTTTCGACTTCATTATATATTCAGGCACTGAATTTATTATTCCAGCCTGAGGGACAATGAGTTTTTTAGTAGTAAGCAATTCATCGTCAAGCATAATATTAACTATTGCATTTGATGGTATGCGGTAATAAATACCTTTGTTCTTTTCTTTTATTTCGCTTTGCATAACAAAAAACTTGTCGAATTCAGTAGCAGTTCTTAAGCTATTGTAATTAAGTATTACTTTTGAAGTTTCTGCTCCTTCTTTTTCGGTAATTCCAAGATTATCGCAGAGGTAAAACATAATAAAATTTTCATTCCTATGAGTATGTTCCGGTGTAAATCTGTATATATGCATATTCGATATTAAGTAAGATTTTCCAATGAATAATTCAATATATGTTTGCTCTAATTCATCAAGTTTTATTAGCATTTGTTCCATAGCTCCCGATTCAGGCATCAAGTCGACATCGCCTTGTAATAGACTGAATCGACTTTTTCTCAATTCAATAATAAACTCTGCTATCTCCTCAGCTTTTTGTTCTTCTGATTTACTGGTCATCACTGAATTATATACAGGTATCTTTTGAAAAATAGAATCAATTTGAATTACACGATAGGTTGTGTCGAGTATACTTGTAAAATTATCTTCAACAGACATATTAGGGAAATGGATATTTATTGAATTTGCATTTTGAATGACTTTATGATGGGGATAATCAAACTTTTTGTCTTTAGGACCGGAAGTGTTAAATCCATAAAGAACAGCGTTTTCTCCAAAATAAAGCCTGTCTTTTTTATTATTCAATATTAGAAAAGAAGCGTTAGGGTCAGCTTCAAAATATTCTTTTAAAGTTACACTATTAATCTTAGATGAGGTTGTTCTTTGAGAAGGAACATCTTTAATGCTTAGAAATTTCTCTGCATATCTTGCATATGGTCCTGGGATAAAATATTCGGTTACAACTTCAGTCTCAATTTCAAAAAAAACTCTGGGTAAAAAATAAATAATTCCCGACTTCTTTAATTGTGTGTTATTGTTTTTTACCGGTATAACATTGATTGTTGTATTACATGAAAGCAACAAAAATGAAAACAATATTAAATAAGCAATTTTACTTTTCATAAAGAAACATATTTTTTTATTAATACAAAAATAGTACTTTTATCCATATTCTAACGCTAATTGATTCTCAATATTATTATAATGATTTATTCTAATTCAAGCATAGCATGTCAGTTTTTAAACTCTTTAAATGCCATTGGTAGATAATCTATCACATCTCCGGCAATTAGTGATTCATATCCATAAACTACTTCAGCAAAATCGCCCGCGGCTGAATGTAGTGAAACTCCTAAGATTGCTGCATCTTCAGGGATATACGATTGAGCAAGTAATGATAGAATGATTCCTGTTAATACATCCCCGGCTCCTGCAGTTGCCATGCCGGGATTACCGGCATTATTAAAATATATATTGCCATCAGGAGTCCCAATAATACTAATACCGGATTTGTATATTATAATAATATTATGTTTTTGGCAAACTTTTCTGATTGTCTGGATTACCTGATAAGTATTTATATGTTTACCGAATAGTCTTTCAAACTCCTTAGGATGAGGAGTTAAAATTGTTTTCTCAGGTAAAAACTCTGCAAAATTTTTATGTTCAGACAAAATATTTAATGCATCAGCATCAATTACAAGCGGTTTTTTATGATTTTTTATAAAACTTAAAATTGTATCAGCGGTTTTTTGTTCGGTTCCAATACCGGGTCCGAGACCGACTGCATTGTATTCTGATTGTGTAATAGAACTAATTATTTTTTCACCTTTATCAATGCTTACCATTGCTTCAGGTAAAGTTGTCTGAATAATTCCGCAAAGTGTTAATGGGCAGTGTATTGTCAGTAGTCCAACCCCAGAACGAAGGCACGATTT
>OBJA01000239.1_pt1 | contig 52060 bp, 44 predicted proteins | sample 1519751 | NCBI WGS metagenome assembly OBJA01 (sample SAMEA3881238, study PRJEB22517) | soil metagenome | biome: lake sediment; feature: soda lake sediment; material: sediment, water from around vicinity | place: India | collected 2013-12-23 | depth 3 m
CATGAGGATCTTAGTCATTGAGGATGAGCCCAAGGTAGCCGCCTTTATCAGGGATGGCCTTGAGAGCCTGCATTACCAGGTGGACCTTGCATTTGATGGGATGATCGGGCAGAAGCTTGCCCTTCGCAACCCTTACCAGGTGATCATTCTGGATATTATTATTCCCATGGTCAATGGCCTGGAGCTTTGCCGCATCATCCGCAACCAGAAGCCGGAGGTGCCCATTATCATGCTTTCGGCCCTTGGTACCACCGACGACAAGGTATCGGGCTTTGAAGCCGGGGCCGACGACTATCTGGTAAAACCCTTTGAATTTCGTGAACTAATTGCCCGCATCAGGGCTTTGTCAAAACGTGCAGGAAGCAACCAGCGCAATTCCCGCATCCTGAGGGTGGCCGACCTGGAGCTGGACCTGGATAAAAAAAATGCCCGCAGGGGAGAAAAAATCATTGAACTTACTGCCAAAGAATTCAGCCTGCTGGAGTATTTCATGCAAAACAGGGGAAGGGTGGTTTCCAGAAGTGATATTGCCGAAAAGGTATGGGATATCAGCTTCGATACCGGAACCAATGTAGTGGATGTTTATGTGAATATTTTGCGTAAGAAAATTGACCGTGATTTCGAAAACAAGCTCATCCACACACGCATCGGGATGGGCTATATTTTCAGGGAGGAATAAATGCAGATCCGTACCCGCCTAACCCTTCAGTTTGTTGCCATGGTGGCCATCATCCTGATACTGGCCTCCCTGGCAATATATTTTTTCTCGGTTCATCACCGGCGGGAGGATTTCTACAGCAGGCTTCATAATAAGGCCAGCAATACTGCCCAATTGCTTATTGAATTCGAGGAGGTGGATCTGGACCTGCTCAAGCGTATAGAGGCCATCAACCCGGTGAGCCTGCCCAACGAAAAGATCATCATTTACGATTTTCGCAATCACGTGATCTATTCAACCGACGAGCAGCGTTTTTTGCGTATAAAGGCTCCCATGCTTGACGAGATACGCCTGAGGGAGAAGTTGCGCTTCTCCCAGGGCGATCATGAGGTTTTGGGCTTTTTGTTTACCGGCCCCCTGGACCGGTTTGTGGTGATCATTGCAGCTGTTGATATCTTTGGCATCCGTAAAATGCAGAACCTGCGCAATATCCTGGTGGGGGTTGTGGGTTTCAGCATCGTGCTGCTGCTGGTTACCGGCTGGATGTATTCGGGCAGGATGCTAAGGCCTATTTCGCGTGTGATTTCGCAGGTTGATGAGATCTCCATTGCCCGCCTTGACCTTCGCCTTGATGAGGGAAACCAGCAGGATGAGATCGCCCGGCTTGCTGCCACCTTCAACAAGATGCTTGACCGCCTGGAAACAGCCTTCAACTCCCAGAAGCAGTTCATAAACAATGCCTCCCACGAATTGCGAACTCCCCTTACTGCCATTACCGGGCAGCTGGAGGTGATGCTCATGCAAAAGCGTTCGCCCGAAGAAATGGAAAAGGTGATCAGCTCGGTGCTCGACGACATGCGCAACCTGGCAAACATCTCAAACCGGCTGCTGATGCTGGCCCAGGCAAGTGCAGGTTTTTCCGACTTGAGCCTTAGCCCCCTGCGCCTGGATGAGGTGATCTGGCAGGTGCGCGAGGACCTGATGAAGCATCACCTGAACTATCGAATACATATTGAAATGGATGCTTCCCTGGACGATGATTCCAAAATGACCCTGAAAGGGGATGAACCCCTGATCAGAACCCTGATCGCCAACCTTATGGAAAATGGCTGCAAATATTCGCCCGATAATAAAGTAACTGTTTTTATGAGTGCCGAAGATCACAGCCTGTTGCTGAGCTTTGCTGATGAAGGTATTGGAATAACCCCAGAAGACCTGGACTATATTTTTGAGCCCTTCCGCAGGGGGCAGAATGCATTGCATATCAAAGGCCATGGCATCGGGCTCTCCCTGGTTGAAGGCATTACCCGCCTGCATAAAGGCAGGATCAGCGTGGAGTCGGTCATTAACCAGGGAACTATTTTCAGGCTTAGCTTGCCACAATCACGAAATTAAAACCAGTCGTTACTTTCGGACCCTCCGGGGTGGATTAACTGCTGCCGGTACCGGAATTTTGATTTTTCACATGTTTTTTTGTGGTAACTTACATGAGATCAAAATTTTTAATCCCTTTTTAATCCCCTTCTCATACACCCTTAATTTGGCTGCTTTAGCTTTGGTCTCACCAATTCAAACGAGTATTCATCCAAAAACAACACAACTATGTTAGAGGGTTTTAAAAGAGAGCAGATTATTGCCGCGGTTGCAACCGCACTGTTGTTTATCTCCCTGATAGGCACAGGTTATTACTATCACGCCAATTCCAACCTGAAGGGAGGATTGAACCAGGAGAAACTGCGTTCGGAATCTCTTCTGTCGGAAAAATTGTCCCTGACCAAGGAAGCCGAAAAGCTTAAAGCGGATATTACATCCTGGATGGGCAAGAGCCAACAGGCCGATCAGCTTCTGGCTGAGGCCCTGGAAAAGATCAGCAGCATTGAGGGTACAGTTGCCAGGCTGCGTCGCGAGAACTCAGCCATAGCAGGTCTTCGCAGGGAGATCCGCGAACTCTCCGAGCTTCGTCAGAGCCTGGAAGGGCAATTGGCCGAGCTGAACCAGGTAAACCAGGGCAACGAGAAGAAAATGAAGGAGATGTCGAACGAGCTGGCTTCCCTGAAAAATGAACTGGAGATTGCTCGCCTTGCACCCATCAACCTTACGGACAACTTCAGGGTAGAAACCCTTCGTGGCAGAAGAGCCAACAGGCTTACTGTAAATGCTGCCCGCACCCGTAAGCTGGTTGTAAGCTTCGAGATCCCCCAGAACATGACCGAGGATATCAGGTTTAATATTGTTACTCCTGAAGGCAAGCAGATCCAGAGTGGAAATCCCGCCCTTACCACCCGCATCATCGACGATGGAAGATACCTCACTGCAAGTCTCTCACCGCTTACGGGTGAATTTGAGATCAGCAGAAGAATCGAAATGACTTATTCTCCCAAAGATAAACTGGAGAAAGGGACCTATCAGATCGAGATTTTCCACAAAGACAAAAAAACCGGCACCTGTCAGCTTCGCCTGAAGTAAGAAAGGTAAGAACCTGAAGCAGTTATCAAATGGTATTCTGCCGGCCTGTTCCCAGTAGGGGAGCGGGCCGGTAGTTTTTTTTTGGGTAGCTAAAAGCAAAGCTGCCCGGTTGCTGCCAGGCCAGAAAAGGGTGAACCAGCAAGATCACTCGGGCTGAACAACCAGCAGCTTGAAGCCTCTTCCATGGACATTGATCAGTTCCACATTTGGGTCATCCCTAAGGTATTTGCGCAGCTTGGCTATGTAAACATCCATGCTGCGGGCATTGAAGTAGTTGTCGTCAAGCCATATCTTGTTCAGGGCTTCTGAGCGGTCAAGAACCTCGTTGGTGCGGTCGCTAAGCATCTTCAGAAGCTGAGCCTCCTTGGAAGTGAGCTTGATCTCCTGCTCATCCTTTTTGAGGATCTGCCTGGCATAATCAAAAGAGTAGCTGCCGATGTGAAAAAAGGTTTTTTCCGTATCGTAGATGTTGTCGGGATTGGTACGCCGGTAAATGGCATTGATTCGCAGCAGCAGCTCTTCCATACTGAAGGGCTTGGTCAGGTAATCATCGGCCCCCAGTTTCAGCCCTTCCAGTATATCTTCCTGCATGGTTTTGGCCGTCAGGAACAATATGGGGATCTTTTTATCTACCTTACGAATCTCCCTGGCCAGGGTGAAGCCATCCTTCACGGGCATCATAACATCCAGTATGCAGAAATTGAAGGATTCTTTCAGATATGCCTCATAAGCTTCCTGCCCGTTGGCACAAAGAGTAGTTGGAAACCCCTTTGCCTCAAGGTACGCCTTCAGGATGGTGCCCAGGTTGGGATCGTCTTCAGCAAGCAAGATTTTAATTTTCGGTTTTTCCATGTGGGTGGCTATTGTGGTTAAGACTCTTTTCTGAAATTATTAAATCCAAAAGGAATAAAAATACTGAAACGTGAACCCTTCTTCAGTTCACTTTCCAGGGAAACGTAGCCACCATGCTGTTCCACGATGGCTTTCACATAACTAAGGCCCAGGCCAAAGCCTTTCACATCATGAATATTGCCGGTTGAAACCCTGTAGAGGTTTTCAAAGATCTTGTTCTGGTTGGCCCGGCTGATGCCGATGCCTTTGTCCTTAACATGGATCAGCAAGCCGTTGGAGTTGTTCTGGGTAGCCACTTCAATCTGGGGGCTGGTAGGGGAGTATTTATTGGCATTATCCAGCAGGTTGAAGATCACGTTGGTGAAGTGGATGCGGTCGGCCTCCACGAAAGAATATTCCGCCTCCAGGCGTGTGGTTATCTCACCATGCTTGGCTTTTACCTGAAGACCGATCTTGGAGATAGCATCCTGTATCAGGTCGTGCACGTCAAGGCCTGTTTTGTTCAGGCGGATTTTGCCTTTTTCGATGACAGCAGTCTGAAGCACCTTCTCGGTCATCACACTAAGGCGCTTGTTCTCTTCATTGATCACATTGATATAGCTCTGGTACAAGTCCTCCGATTTATGAATGTCCTTATCGCTCAGTGCCTGGCAGGCAAGAGAGATCGTTGAGATGGGTGTTTTCAGCTCATGGGTCATGTTGTTGATAAAATCATTTTTCATGACAGATAGTTTCTTCTGGCGGATTACCGTTAAAATGGTAAAGGTAAAGGAAGAAATGATAACTAGTATCAGGATGCCGGAAGTCATCATCATGGCATTCATCTGCGAGAGGATGTATTGCTGCTGGTCGGGGAAATACAAAAGCAGGTATTCGGGATTCAGGAAGATATCATTTGGGAAAAGGTTGAAGGCAAAGGGGCTTCTGAGAAGTTCCTGGGAATAATGCCCGGATTTTTCATTCACCATGGAATGAAACACCGGGTTATACAACCCGAACTCATAAGGGGTTTTGATGCCCTGGTTCTGAAGTTCAGAGGACAGAAGTGAGTCGAGTGTCTGGATGCTATGGCCTCCGGAGAGGTTCAGTGAATACCTGTTGGAGAAAAGATCCTCGAATAAGTCGTTGATAATGCGGCTGCGGTCAAAGAACATTCTAAGGGGGTCTTCCTGCAGTGATCCTCCTTCCTGTGGCAAATACCCCGGGTGGGTTTGGTTTACAGGCTGCTGGCCACCTACAATGGTGTCAAAAAAACCGGTAACCTGACCATTTTCTTCACTTTGAATACGGAAATAAAATTCATGCGAGAGAAAACCTTCCTGGTTTTGGCTGGAAGCTACTGTTTCCTCCTGACCAAGCACCATCTGGTTGTAGTATTGGCGGTTGAGCGAGTCGAGCATCTGGGAAAACTGCCGGATCTGGTGATTGCGGTCCTGCTGGGTAAGCAGTTTTTTGGAGAGTTCAATCTTGTTGAACTTTTCAATGGCCCGGCTAACGGCTTCTGTGACACCACGCTCGAAGTTCACCTCCTTGACAGATACAGCATTGCGGATCCAGTATAGCTGGATGCCGATCAGTCCGAGCAGCGAAATAGTGATGGCTACAATAACCAATATGATGAAAGTCTTCCTCATGCCTATGAAACAAATAAAAAACAAAAAAGTTAATCCGCCAAAAAATGTTGAACACCCCATGGCGTTAATGCTATCAGGGATTTTTCCTGTTAGAGAATCTTTTGTAATTTGCTCTTTTCCCTGTTTCTTCAGAAGGGAAATGATCCCGGATAATTGCCTTTTTCAACGTTCAAAAGTAAATGGTTAATGCATCAGAATTTGATGTTTAACACAATTTAACATCACCTTAACTTTTTTTTAATCAGTGGGTAAACTCTTGTTATTACCTTTGTAATGAGGCAAACATGCTGATTGACCCGATGCCTCTGTGCAGGGTTAATTGGTATCAAGTTTTGTGGTTATAAATTGTGGGAAAAGGGGCTCCTTAACGGGGGCCTCTTTTTTTTTTATGCACGGCATCTTTCCTGTTCCTGTAAGGCCTTTCCTGCCCCTGTATTGAGATTATTGCCCGACAGATTAAATTTTTTTTATGTTTTGATAAAAATGTTATACATTTGATTCCTGTAATTATTATTTAGTTTTTCAGGAGCCCGGGGGCTTTTATCATTTAAAAAAGGAGTGCAGGATGAACCTTCTTAGGGATATTGGTAAAAAGACCTTAGTAAAAACGGGTTTTCCTTTATCTGCATACCTGTCGTTTCAAAAATTTCATTTTCTTGCCTGGATACCGGTGCTGCTTCTTCTGGCCATCATCCTGGTGTTTTTTTTTACCAACCAGGGGATAGCATATGAAAATCACCTTTTGCTGTTGTTGCTGAATTTTTTGTTTTTCACTGTCATTTCAGCATTGATTACATACCAGCTGACCAAGAGTTTTTTTGCCAGGGGTTCGCTGGGTATTTTGTTTCTTGCCGCAGGAGTATTGTTCTGGGGAAGCGGAGGTTTCGCAGGAGTAATCGTAGGGCTTACGGGACAGGATTTTGCAAATGTAGTAGTCACCATCCATAACATTTGTGTTCTTCTTGCAGCTTTGTTCCATTTTGCCGGAATGTTGATGTTGATGCATCCTGGGCGTGCCATTTCGTCCCGTTTGTTGCATTCCTGGGGCTTGTATACTGCTGTATTTGCGGCAGTTGGGTTTATATCTTTGCTGGCAATGCGTGGCTGGTTGCCTGTTTTTCATGTGCAGGGCCAGGGGGGTACCCTGGTGAGGCAGGCCGTACTGATTTCTGCTATTTGCCTGTTTCTGCTAACGGCTCTTCTCATGGGAAGGGCCAGCAGACATTCCTTTACTTTCATGTTCTGGTATTGCGCCGCTCTTGTGTTAATAGCAGTGGGCTTGTTTGGAGTAATGATCGAGTCTGTACATGGTGGGGTCATCGGATGGACCGGCAGGGCTTCCCAATATCTTGGGGGTGCCTACATGCTGCTGGCTGCTGTATTGTCGATACGTGAATTCAGAAGGCCAGATATTGCCCTGGATACAGAAATCGCCTGGTGGCGGGAACAGTATCAGGGTTTGTTCAACAATATTCCATTGGGTTTTGCCTCTTTGCAGGTGCTTACCGATTCAAAAGGTCAACCTGTTGACTTCCTTTTCCTGAAAACAAATCCTGCATTTGAAATTCAAACCGGCACCCATGCAAGTGATATTGTTGGGCAATCTTTATTAAGTACCTTTCCGGTATTCAGGGATCCGGGGGTCATGTCCCGCCTGGGGCAGGTTGTCAGCAGCCAGCAGGCAGTTGGTTTTGACCTTCATTTAACCCTTCAAAGGCGCTATTACCATGTAAAAGCCTATATCCCCCGTGAAGGATTCATGGTGATTCTGCTGGAGGATGTTACTTCGCGTCACATTACGGAGTACCAGCTGAAGGAGGTCAATAAAAACCTGATCCGCGAGATTGCACAGCACCAACAGACTGAGAAGAAGCTGAAAGAGGCACTTGACCAGACCGAAGAAGGCCATCGCATTCTGAGGTCAATAATGGATTTTATGCCTATGGGCATAGTTGTTGCCGACTCAGCGGATGCCAATATCAGTATGGTCAGCAAGTTTACAAATGAGACTCTGGGTCGATCCTTAGAGGAATTAACCGGTGTAGCGGAAGAACATCCACGTAAATGGGGCGTTTTTCATGTTGACGGGCTTACTGCTGCACTAGCTGAGGAGCTGCCTCTTGCCCGGGCTACAACCAGGGGGGAAGTAGTAAAAAACGAAGAGTGGATGCTCACCCGGAAGGATGGAGTGAAAATCCCGGTTTTGGTCAATGCAGCACCTATCAGAAACAAAGAAGGCAATATTACCGGTGGCCTTATAGGCTGGCAGGATATCTCTGATATGTGGCGGGCAAGGGAAGAATTGAAGCAAAGCGAAGAACGGTTCCGCACCCTTGCTAATGCCATTCCTCAGCTTGCCTGGATTGCTGATGGCAAAGGGCAAATCTACTGGTACAATCAAAGGTGGTACGATTATATAGGCGAAGGTGGTTTTAATTGGCTGGAAGTACAGGATACAGCAGCACTTCCTGATGTGGCCCGGAAGTGGAAACATTCTCTGGAAGCAGCTCAACCCTTGTCAATGGAAATGTCCCTGAGAGGGTGTGAGGGTACCTTCAGTCCATTTCTGGCTATTGCTATCCCCCTGAAGGACCCAAAAGGAAATGTGATGCGGTGGTTCTGCACAATGACCGACATCAGCGCACAAAGGAAAAATGAAGAAGAGCTTCTGCAAAGGGCCCGGCAGCTGGAGCTCGCATACAAGGATCAGGAAGCATTTTCCTATTCCATTTCCCATGACCTGCGTTCCCCCCTGGTGTCTGTTATGGGTTTTACAAACCTGATCCTGGAGGAATACCACCACAAGCTAGACCCGGAAGTGATCGCTTACCTGAAGCGAATCTATGGGTCATCGCGGAAGATGAACCTGCTTATCGACGACATCCTGAATCTATCAAAGGTATCACGCCAGAAGATCAACCCACAACCCCTTAGCCTGAGCGATATAGCCATTCCCATAGTAAATATCCTGCGGCAAACAGATCCCGGCAGGCAGGCCATTGTGAAAATAGCTCCTGACATGAACAGCTTCGGTGATAAGCGTCTTCTGCAACTTGCATTGACCAACCTGCTGAATAACTCCTGGAAGTATACTGTAAAAAAACAGCCCAGCCGAATAGAATTCGGTGAGAAGCTTACCCCAAAGGGAAAAACCTTCTATATTCGCGACAATGGTGCGGGCTTCGACATGAAGCATGCAAGCAAGCTTTTTGAGCCCTTTGGCAGGCTGCATCATGAAAAGGAATTTCCCGGAACGGGCATCGGGCTGAGCATCGTTAAGCGGGTGATTGAAAAGCATGGAGGAAAAGTCTGGGCAGAAGGCAAGCCTGGAAAAGGAGCCTGCTTTTTCTTCACCCTGATGAACTCAGCACCTGATAAGGTGCAGGCTAACGGTAAAAACCAGAATTCCTCCCTGCAAAACCATTAGCTCAAATAAAAACCCGGAAGCTCATCTGAAGCTTCCGGGTTTTTCCCTTTCCAGGAGGCTTTTACCTTGAAAATCTTTCCTGCACAATGTTCCAGTCGACAAGCTTCCAGAAGTTTTCAAGAAATTCGGGACGGCGGTTCTGGTAATCCAGGTAGTAGGCATGCTCCCACACATCGCAGGTAAGCAGGGGTTTTTTGCCCGAGCGCATGGGATTGCCTGCATTGCTTTCCTGAACAATCTCAAGGCGGCCATCTATATTTTGCACCAACCAGGCCCATCCCGATCCGAAAAGGCTCAGGGCGGCCTGAGTGAAGGCTTTTCGGAAGGCCTCAAAGGAACCAAAATCTTTTTCGATGGCTTCCAGCAGTTTTCCTTCAGGGGTGGCTATCCCCTGAGGAGAAAGGCCCTCCCAGAAGAAAGTGTGATTCCAAACCTGGGCCCCGTTGTTGAAGACAGGGCCTTCTGCTTTCATGACAATCTCCTCCAGGCTGGCATTTTCAAAAACCGTCCCCGGTATCAGCTCGTTAAGCTTGTCGACATATGTTTTGTGGTGTTTGCCATAATGGAACTCAAGGGTTTGTTCCGACATGGCTGGAGCCAGGGCTTTCCTGCTGTAGGGAAGTTCGGGTAATTGATGGGTCATATGATCTTTATTTATGGGTTTATCCTATTATTCAAAAATAACTGAAAGTATTGGGTTTTCCAAGAAGCTGTTAAACTATTGGAAAAGTGTGCAGTATTTTTGTCCGGATCTGGACGATGGTGTCCGTTTTAGGGCAATCGGTTCAAAGCAGGCGCGTGCGCTGCTGAGGCTCAATAATTTGGGAAACAACGGATTGATTTGATTTGCATACTTTTTGATGCTAATCAGATAGCTTTGGATATTGGTGGAAAGATCCGGCATATTGCTATAAATCTTCAAAACCCCAGTTCATGAGAGAAATTGTAATCCTGATTCCCGAGGTGGATGCCCAGCAGAACGTTGAAATTGACGTGCGCATCAACGGTAAGAAACGCACCCTGAAATACAGGGTAGAGATTGTAGAATGGGAAGGCGATGATCCTTCCTCCGACCGGGTGGAGATATTGAGGCGTAAGATCGATAATTACGATAAGGGCTGGCAGCTCATGGAGATCGGCGCACCCTACGATCACCAGATCCCCCTGGTATTCAGGCAGCGTAAAATTGAAGAAGAGGAGTGCTGATCAGCGATCCCTGGCAAATGCCTTTCTGATGACCTGTGGGGCCAGGGCACTGCCTGTTTCCAGCAGATGGATGATTTCGGACATGACATTGCGGGCGTAGTCATTTACCATCATCCCCAGGCGCAATAAGCCATATATCCTGAACCATGAATAAAACCAGGTACGGCGGGGAATGGGGTAATTGCGGGTTTTTGCAAAATCCAGGATCTCGTGAAGGTGGATGCTGGGGCTTCGGTGAATGGAGCTGATGAAGCGGATGCGGTTAGCCTGGTATATTTCCCGGTTAAAAACCTTGCCGTATTTGTCCAGTTTGCCGGCAACATCCAGTGTGAGCTGTGTTTTCATGCATTTCAGGCAGCGTGAGCAGTTTTTCTCGTTGCTCTCGTCAATGCATACATCCAGAAATTCGTAGGAATCCGCCACCTCCGCAACCCTGCGGGTTTTATCCACGCGGCTGGTGGAGCTTCCTGCGCTCATCAGCCGGATGGAAGAGGTAGAAAGCTTGGGCAGGATGATAGAATCCGAGAAGGTAATCGCCTTTTGGGGGCTAAGCTTCAGGTGGGGGTAATTGATGGAGGAAGAGTACAGATACTTGCCAATGCCCTTTTGCAGCAGCAGCCCCACGGAAGCGTCCCGGGGGGTGTGGGTCTGGATGAAACTGAAAGTAGGGTAAAATTCCTGCTGGTTGGAGTTCACTGCAATAAAGGGCAGCCCCAGCTTTTCGGGGAGCCTCTTCAGCCTTTGATAGCGCTCGGCCCATAGCCGCTGGCCTCCTCCTCCATGGGAGCCCACGTTGTTGTAAAGCAAATGGGTGATGCGGTATTCCGGGGCCACATCCTCGCGGTAAAAATGTTCGCTTAGGGTGAAGAACGAGTCAATACCTCCCGAGAAACCCGTGGCTACATTTTCGGCCATTTGGGAATGGTTGTATACACCTTCAGCCTGAATGCGAATGGGCTTCAGCTTAGGGTGAAAAATCCTGAAAAGGGCCTGCAGGTCGTTGTTGGCCTCAAATAGCAAGCTGGAACAAACTTCCCCTTCAAGGTATATGTCCTCGCCCCGCTGCATGGCCGGGATAAGCAGGGCAGCCAGGGCTGCATCCGATGTGCCGGAAACAAAATCCTGGTAAGGCCCCCTGACCTCGTACCATAATTTCCCGGGATAATCCGTTGCTGTTAATTTTACCTGGTATGTAATGCCCTCCCGGGTTTCGGTTAACTCCGGACGAGTAATATGCATGATTGGTCGAGAAAAATGACTAACTTGTTTTATCTTTATAAATATACGATTATTTTTTACAACAAGTTGATGATCATTCCATTTATTTCAGTCACAACATTCAATGATTGTTTGCCTGTTTGGAGAATCTTTCAGGAGAAAACCCGTCAATTCTCTCATTGTCAAAGGGTTGTTTGTCCAGGTAATGATCACCTATTTCAAAATGGCTTCAATCTGCTGAAATAGCTTTTCCCCCTGGCTGGGCCTGAAGCCATCTTTTACAAGCACTTTGCCGTTTTTATCCATGACAAAATAGAAGGGGATGCCTCCCGAAAAGCCTATGTCAATAAGCTCCCCCCTTAGTGAATCATTGATTCGCAGATGATAACCTTCCAGCTTGTGTTCCCTGATTGCCTGCAGCCAGGCCGCTTCTTCCCGGTCAAAGCTGATGTAGACCATCTCCATGCCTTTCGATGCCAGGTAAGCCTTCAGGGGCGCATTGTATTGAAACTCATCAATACAGGGGCTGCACCAGCTTGCCCAACAATCAATCATGAAAGGGCTCCCCTGAAGATGGGTGAGCAGTTGCTCAAATGATTGAACCGGCTGATCCCGGTCAAGGATGATGGCGTTGCCGGGCATTTCCCATTTGGAAAGCATGTACTCATTATAGGCCTCCGGCTCAAAGCGCTCCATCAGCAGTTCCTTTAATACATCAGCCGAAAGCTCATTGGCAATCACCCTTCCTTTTTCATCAACCAGGTAATTTCCGTTTTCAAACATAAGACTGGCCAGCGATATCTTTTGTGATGCCATGTAATCGTCCGTTTCCACAAGATTGAGCCAGGGAAACTGTTCCTGATCAAGCCATTGAGCCCAGCGCTCAATGTTGGATTCCGGAACAATGGTGATGATCTCAAAGCCTTGATCCCGGTATTTTTCATACAGAGGGATGAGATTCCTGGAATCCCGGGTAGTTGTTCCACACCAGCTTCCCGACTTTTCAACATAGGTCAATCCTTTTTTTGAGAAAGAATGGAAACTTCTCATCCTGCCATTTACATCAGGCAATTGAAATCCGGCTGCCTTTTCACCCAATGCATTTACCCTGTTTTTCCTGGCCAGCCAGGTGGAATACAGCTTAATGAAATCCCTGGATTTCCTTAGATTTTTGTCATGAACCCCTTTTACAAAATCACCCAGCCGCTCCAGGGGCATAAATTCGCCCATACTTTCCCAGGAGCTTAATATCATGATTGGTGAAAAACTTTCAGCTTTCTCAATGAACCAATCCATCAACACAGCCTTTGATTCTTCACATTCAAAATCCATTTCAGAAAAAATGTTCATTAATTCTTTCTCTGCTTCCTGCATAGCCATGTTGTAGGGGCCGGCAACCACCCGGGAGTTTTCCCGGAAATTGTTGAAATCCAGCTCCAGGACAATTTCTCCGGGCTCTATAATGATTGAAATCACATCCTGCATTTCATCATCCAGAAAGATCATCGTGCCAAACATGCTGGCAGAAGTTCCTGAATATGAAAATGAATGATTTTCAAAGGGAATGGCCACTTCATCTCCTATTCTTCTGCTGGAAAAAATGTAAAATTCTCCCGATTCCTGCCCGATGACAGTACCACGAATGGTAAATTCAAATTCCGTGGGCTGGCGTTTGCAGCCTGCAACAGCAATGGCGACGAGCAGGTAAAGGATCGTTTTTTTCATAATGATCTTATATGCGTTCTTTTTTGAATCAGGAAGAATTGCATTGGCCAAATTAGAAATTTTTATCAATCTTTATCGCCTGAGGTTTTAAAATGAAGTTTTTTTTAGGATGAATATTCATAAAAAAAACGATCCGGCAGAAAAACCGGATCGTTTTTTGATCTCATTTTTATATTTTCATCTGCCTCTTCCCCTGTTGCCTTTGCCCTTAGCCTGATGGTGTTGCTGGGGTTTGATGCCAGGGGGAAGTTCTTCTTTTTTCATTTTTCGCAAATCATGCCTTCGAAGGGAGGGTGGCAGGCTGCGGCTTCTGACCCACCGGCCCCTTTCCAGGTAAACATAAACACCAGCATCCAGGTCATAATAAACTTCAATGGCCGGAAAATAAATATACTGTGTGCGGGCCCTGTAGCCATGTGCAGGGGCCCATGGCGGAGGTCCCTGGCGGGTATGTTTCGGGGCCGGAGGAGGCGGAGGAGGGGGTGCAGGAGCTTTCCCCGCAATAATGCATGACTCAAGCATCAGAGCAAAGATGCCAGCTGCCAGGGGCAAAAGGGATCGCCTGATATTGTTTCTGCTAATTTTTTTCATGGCCTCCCGGATTATTTGATGATGTACCTAAGGGAAAAACTTCCGTCAATAAAACTGCCACCCCAATGGTAGAAGTAATAATAAGGCATCAGGTCAAAGCTGATGGTAAAGGGAATGTCGCGAAACTGGTATTCCAGCCCTCCGATCCCCACCAGACCCACGGCTGTGAAGCTGCGATCTTTCCAATAGGCATAGCAGCGGGGGTTATATGGATCGTTGCAATGACGCGGATGGTAGCGGTAATAATAGTGCCTTCCATGGTAAAAACCTGCCTGGGCGCCAATACCATAGACCCAGCTCAGCTGTGGCGAGCCCAGGGCATTTCGGGAATGACCCTCATACAAACCCGAAAGGGAAACCCCGTGCCAGCGCGATCCCAGGATGAATTCCATGGCTGCGTTTTCCCGGTGAAAATGCTTGAAGGTAAGTCCGGAGGTAAAACCACCCCTTACGCCAAGGCCCGTGGTATATGCGCTACTGCCCCTGAAGGATGATCCGGAAGAATTGTTTTGCGGTCTGCTGCTGGCCGGGGTGCGCCCTGAACTGCTGGCCGATGAAGCCTGGTTTCTTCTGTCGGACAGGAAGGAGGAACTGACATAGCCCCGCTGCCCGCGGTATTCAACCTGCGACCAGCCGTTTTCGGTCCGCAGCACGTGCAATTCTGCATTATGTGGCAGGGTAGTCATAACAGGGTGGTTGGTCCCGGGGCCACTTCTTAAATTCAGGCCTCCGGGCGAATTGACAAAGTGGCTTTGAGCTGCAACGCTGAGGCTAAGCATCAGCAAAGAAGAAAAGATCAGAGAAATTAAATGTTTCATTAAGATTGTGGGTAAAAAAGTGATTTTATATGGTTCCCCTGTGCCGGGGTTTCAACCACAACAACGCTTTATTTTTAGCCATCTTATCCGGATGCTCAGGCTTTCAGGCAGTTGCAGCTCTTTGCCGGAAGTGTTTTTAAACCGTGAAGAAGAGTTTTTTATCTGAGGGAGGATAATCCTTAGCCCTAAAAAATTTTGGCAGCAAAAAAAAGTCTGTCCCGAAAGCGGCGCTGGCCTGATTTGTTTCAGGGTTTCTCCGTAGTTGGACCATAGTTGGACCGAGGTTCAACCGTGTGGCTACGGTCAGACTACGGTCCAACTACGGTCAGACTACGGTCCAACCCCGGAGAGATTTCAGTTTTTTATTGGGCTTTGGGGCCTGAAGTTGCAGGCTGGATTTTGCAGAAAGCCTAAAAAAAGAGGTTGCCTGCCTTTTTGTAATCTCTGATTCATGAGCCCTTTGGTCTTTTTTGCTTCAGGGTTTTCTGGCTTATATGCAGCTGCTCCATGGGCTTGCCCATCAGGGTTTTATGGCCCGTTTTGCAAAAGCCCAGTTTCAGGTAAAGGCGTTTGGCCTCCGGATTGTCGTCATCGACAAGGATGCCCAGGCTGATGCCTTGTTTTAGGGTAAATTCATCAATCAGGAACTGCAGCAGCATGGTCCCGATACCCTGGCCCCGGTATGGGGGCATTACCCCCAGGCTGTCGATATAATACTCCCCGGCCTGGGTTTCATCTTCGGGCAGAACCTCCCGTCCGTAGAGGTTTCGAAGGGCGTCAATCACGGGCTGTCGCAGCTCGTGAAGCATGGCACCATCATAAAGGTTTACTGCCGCAATTACCCCTTCAGAAGTTTCGGCCAGCCAGCAGTTTTGCCAGGAATACTGGTTGTTTTCCCTTTGCACGCAGAAATGCATGAATTCCAGGGCAAGCTGCTTATCGGCCCTGCCAATAAACCGGTAAACGATTTCCTCCATTGCCAGCAGCAGACAATGTGCAACAGAAAGGGAATCTTCGGCTCTGGCTTTCCGGATAATCATGGGTGAATACGGATTTGCAGCCTGGGGCTGATGGTTTTTGAAGCTTATCAAAGATAAATCCAAAACCGAGCGGATTAAGCAAAAATCACAGTTTTTCTTTGGCTGCTTTTGCTTATTTTTACTTTGAAAAAAATAAAGTCCGATGGATTCAGCCCGGTTCATTCTGGACGTTCACCTGGGCAAGCTTGCCCGGCTTTTGCGCATGGCAGGTTTCGACAGCTTGTACCGCAACAATCTGGATGATCCTGAAATCATCCGCATAGCCGAAGAAGAAGACCGAATTGTTCTGACACGCGACAGGGGCATCCTGAAAAATAAAAGGGTTAAAAGGGGTCATTTTGTCCGGAACCGCTTCCCCCGGCAACAGCTCACCGAAATCATTGAAAGCTTCGGCCTGAAGGAGTCAATCAACTTCCTTAGCCGTTGCATGGCCTGCAATGGATTGATTGAAGAAATCAGCAAAGAGGAAGTTGATCAGGAACTCAAACCCGGTACCCGCCGGTATTTTAACAAATTCTTTCGTTGCCGGGGCTGCGGGAAAGTTTACTGGGAAGGCTCGCATTACGAGAGGATGCTGCGCTTTTACGAGCAGATGATGGAGGACCTGGATTTACAGCCCAAACCCTAGGGTTTTCGCCATTTCAGGGCAATGGCTGGGGTTCTTCCTTTTTAATGCTTTGGGCATTTCTCCTTATTTGCTGATAGCCCTGGTACGCCCTGCGATTGATCACAAAGGATAAGCCCAGGCGGTGGCGGCCGATATCCTCCTGGAGTGAAGTCTCCAGAAACAGGCTGTAGCCATACCAGATATTGAACCAAAGGGCGGGTAAGCCGATTTTAAATAAAAACGCCGGGCTGTATTTGTCGAAATCAGTATAGTTGATAAATTCCACTCCAAAATAACTGGCATGGGTTTCGCCGGCAACCCCAAGTTCCCACCCGATTTTAGGACCTATAAAAAATCTCTCGAAATCAATCAGGCCAGCCTCTGATGAAAGATAGAAGCCTGATGAAGAATAAGGGATGAAAAAAATCCCGGGATGGCGGGGTGTTCTTGCCGAAAAACGGTTCAGCTGCAGGCCGGCCTCCAGGGCGTATCCCTGCTGAATATGAAGCCCGAAGCGGGGGACAAGCCTTCTTGACTGGTAAACCGAATCAATGGGCAACTGCCCCTGTGAGGGGATAGCCATGGCCATCCACAATAAAAGAATCAAAAGCCTTGAAGTCATCTGGCTGGAGTACCTTTGTGAGTATTACAGCAAGTTAAAAAGATTCGGTCAAGAATCAAAAAAAGCTGAAGACCTTAGAGGGCGGCTTTTAAAATCTGCAGCATGGCCCGGGCTGCCGCCCGGTGGCCACTTCCGTTAATCTGGTTGGTGGTGCCTGTAAAAAACAGACCGGTTCCCGGATGATGCCAGGCGAAAGAGCCCGTCTGTCCCCAGAAGCCCAGGATCTCGCCCAGGGGCTTAAAGGGTGAGATAATCCAGGGGGTGGGGAGGCGCTCCAGGCCAATGCCAAAATAAAACAAGCCGGGAGGAGGCAGAATCAGCTTCCATTTTTTGAGGCCTTCGATTTTTTCTTTTGGAAAAAAGCGGCCCCTGAAAAACTCTTTAATGAAAAGCATATTTTCTTCAGCTGTCGAGACAATACCTCCTTCGGCGGTCACCGATGCCAGGTATTGCGGCAGCCAGAGTTTCCGGTCCCTGTAGAAGAAGGCAGCCGGCGAATCATCTCCTGTATCGCTGTAGGCATAAGTGTTTTGTAAATCCAGTGGCTCAAAGAGGATTTCCCTGAAGACATCGGCGGTAGTTTTGCCGGTAATATTTTCAAGGATCAGGCCCAGGAGCTGGTAGTTGGTATCCGAATAGGCTGCTTTTTTGCCGGGTGCAAAATTTGGCCTGAGTTTTTTTACTATACCCAGGGTTTTTTCCGGGTACCAGCGTTCATCATTGCCTTCCAGCAGTTTGTCGGCCGCTGTGCGGCCATCCTTTTGTTTATGAAAAAAATAATCAGGCAGGCCCGAAGTATTGGAAATCAGGTGGCGGATGCTGATTTCTGCGGAATAATCCACTCCTTTCAACACATGAAGACCCTGCATATATTCTTCAGGCAGGTAGCGGGCAATTTTGTCATCCAGCATAAGGCGCTTTTCTTCCATCAGGCGCATCACAACGGCTGTAACATAGAGCTTGGTGACGCTGGCAATAAAGTAGCGGCTGCCGCTTTGCATTTCCCCTGCCGAGCCGGTCCATGAGATGCTTTTGTCAGCATTTTCAACACAGAGCACCGCGCTGTAAACGCCTTTGCTTTCACCGATGGTCCTGATTTGCCGGCTGAAGAATTCTTCTGTTAGTTTTTTCATCGGGATATATTTTCCGGCAGCCAAAATAACAAATTCCGTTGATTCGGCAGGAAGAATTATTTGCTTCAGGTTTTCAGGACTGGAAGGAAATGTAACTTACCAAGGAAGCTGAGGCTGAGGGGGCAGGCAAGCTTTTACATCATCCGATAATGTAGCTGAACCAGTCCACTTTCAAAGATTTCAGATGATTTTAATTCCAGTTTCTGCTCCGGGATTAAGGGGGAGCTTTGTTTACAGTTCCCTGAACATAATGCAGCTATCCACATAACCCAATAGCTTGTGCCTGAATCCCCCGGGGGTCACCCCAATGATGCGGAACCCCAGTTTTTTCCAAAGTTCAAGGGCAGCATGATTTGTACTAACCACAATATTGAACTGCATTCCCCTGAAACGGTGGCGGCGGGCGAACTCAAGGGAATGCTCTGCCATCATCCGGCCGATGCCTCTTCCCCGGGCTTGGGGATGAACCATATAGCTGCAGTTTGCAATATGACTTCCCAAACCAACCTGGTTGGGTTTTATAATATAAGTGCCCGTGATGTGGCCCCCTTCGTCGGCAACAAAAGTTGTCATTTCGGGGGCCAGCCAGTATTTGTCAAGGCAGGATTCCGGGGTGGCCGGGTCAAAAACGAAGCTGTCGCCTGTCTGGATCACAGCCTGGAATATTTCCCATATTTGGGAGCGATCTGCCTCCGATGCCTTGCGGATGATCATGTTGCCTGGAATTTTTAAGCTTGCGAAAACGGCTGGTACTCCATGTAGGAAATTGTTTTTTCCATGATTTCCTGCCCATGCAGCTTTCCAAGGATGTAGAGCGAGAGGTCGATGCCCGCGCTGATGCCGGCGGCTGTCATCATTTTCCCGTTGTCAACAAAACGTTTTTCACGGAAAATGGCTTTGGGAGCAATGGCCAGCACATCTACAACCACCCCGTGGTGGGTGGTAAATTCCTGATTGTCCAGCAACCCCAGCAGGGCAGGGATCCGGGCCCCCGAACATACCGTGAAAGTAATCTCTGATTTTTTGTAAGCATCCATTATCCAGTGCATCAGCTGCTGGTTTTTTATCACAGCTTTTGTGCCATCTCCCCCCGGGATCACCAGGATGTCCAAAGCGGGAGTGTCGTGGATGGAATGATCCGGCACCAATTGCATGCCATGAACCGAGCGGATGGCTTTCCCGCTCTCCGACAGCGTGATCACCCTGAAAAGGCCGAAGCCGCTTAGCTCATTGGCAACCGAGAAAACCTCATATGGCCCGGCAAAGTCAAGCAGTTCTATGTCATCGAAAAGCAGGATGCCTATTGTTTTCATGTTTTCTCCTCAAACGAAAAACAAGTGAATTCCTCTTCATTCTTATGTCCGTGCCTGATAAGGGCGCAGAAGAATTCTTCCCCGGGCTGATCATCATGGAGGCATATCAGGCAAAGAGGAGGCTTTTTTACAAGCTCAGGAATGATTTCATAACCCTCATCATCAATAATTCCAGCAATTTTCGCAGGGCCCATATCGTCAATATGCCGGCGGCCATCTTTGCTTTTCTTTTTTACAATGGCATCTGTAATTTCGTAATCCCCGGAGGGGCTGCTTTCGCCCGTAATACAGCTGAAACATCCCCTTCCGGCAAAAGCAGAACCGATGACCCAAATGGGGCTTCCACAGGCACATTTTATATTTTCCTTAAAATCCAGCAGTCTTGCCTGAAGACGCTTTTTCAGCTCATCAGCATTTTCTTCGGGGTTGCTTTTGACATGGAGGTCAACAAAATTGTCTATCGTTACGGGTATAAAATCCATGTGATTTCTTTTTTAGCATGAATTCATAGTCAAATTTCAAAGCTGATCATAAACCAGGGGGGTGTTATTTTTTTGCCCTGATGATCCATTCCACGATGATACTGCTGGAGATGCTTACCTCCGCAGGGTTCAGCTGAAGATCCGGAAATTCTTCCTGCCGGGTGATTGGCACCATATCCATTTGGGCCAGACCAAATTCCTGCCAGCCCGTCGCCATGGGCATATCTCCCGAGAAGATCCTGTTGATGCGCACCAGCTGCAGCTTGCTGCCTGCGGCAATGGCGGCCGCTTTTTGGGTGGCATCGTCCATTGCACCTTCCAGGGATAACTTCCTGAGTCTTTCTTTCTGTTCTTCCGACAAGGAAAACCTCACAGAATACTCCAGGTCATGATCAAAAAGACTCATGCTGCTGAATATCATCCGGGTGAGTTCCTGTGTCATGATTTCCCGGATCATGATTACCGAACTGCCCGTAAACCCTTCACGGGTCCTTTCTCCATGGCGGTAAACGAAATTTTCGCTCACCAATACAGCCGATACCCGGATGCTTTCGTCGCCGATGCCGCTTCGGGTAAGAATGTCGGTAAAACGGCGGGTAATGATCATCAGGCTGTCGGAGGTGGTTTTGAAGTTGGGGCCGGTATACCTGACGGTAAAAGTAAACTCGATTTGTTCGGGAACCTCCCGGATAACAAATTTCCCCTCAACGCTGATTGAATTGTCCGCTTGTCCCGAAAGGTGCTGCCCGCTTACCAGCAAAGGCAGGCTTGCCAGAAAAAGAATTACTATTTTTTTCATGCGGGGATTGATTATAAGGAGTAAAAATATGTCAATTTTTTCTTGCATGCAAGGGATGCCTCAAAAGGACCCTAAGGGTTCCTGCGAAATCGTTGCCGGCCGCGGTATACAAGCCCCTGAGAGAAGAACCCTTAGGGTCCCTTCCAGGTCCACTCTTCTCTTGTCCATCTTTTTTATCTACCCGTCACCTACCCGTCACCTACCCGTCATCTACCCGTAAATCAAACTGGGCCCGAACAAAAGGATTATAACCACCAGGGTCTAAAATACACGAAGAAGAAACATTATTAACCTCAGTAAAAAACCCAATTCTTTACCTTATCTACCTCAGTAGAAAAGACGGCCCCAAAATCCCCAACCCTCTTTACCTTATCTACCTCAGTAGAAAAAACGCCCTTCCAACTCCAACCCAATTCTTTACCTTATCTACCTCAGTAGATAAAAACGCCCCCCAACCCCCAACCCAATTCTTTACCTTATCTACCTCAGTAGATAAAAACGGCCCCTCAAATCCCAACCCTCTTAACCTTATCTACCTCAGTACGCCCCCCTACCCAATTCTTAAAATAAAACAGGGGCGAAGCATTGCCTCTCCTGCCATTTTTAAACCCCTTTAATAAGGTAAATAATGTTCCTGCTACTGAGGTAGAAAAGGTAAAGGATTGGGGGGTGGGGGGCCCATTTTTCTACTGAGGTAGATAAGGTTTGGAATTGGGACCGCCGGGAACAAATCAGCTGTGGCTATTTTACTGCCTGGTACCGGTCATCAGGGCAAAGGTAGCTTCCACAAAGGAGGTATAGTTGCTGGCCGGGAACTTGCTTTTAAATTGATCGAGGATCAGCTGCTGGTCCTGGTCGTACTGCCTGCGCATGTGCTGGTAATAAAAGGAGCCTGCAGTAAAGAATTCCAGGACTTCATCCTGGAAAAAATTTTCGGCCAGTTGCAGGTTGTGGCGGTGTGTCAGGCCCTGGTCGCGTTTCTGATTGCGTAACTCAACAAACTGGTCGTAGTCAAATTCTGTATAAATTCTAAACCAGAAATGCATCAGCAGGTAATCGTACGAATACAGCGAATGCAACAGGAACCTGTCGTTCAAGGGGACTGCCGAAATGGCCTCTCCCCACATTTCGAAGAGGTCGGCCGGAAGGGGTAGCTCATTTCTTCGCATTTCCAGGTGGTTTCTTGAGGCCAGCACTGCCCGGGCCAGATTGTAGTAAATGATGCGGTCGGTGAGCAGAAGGTCGCGCAGATCTTCTGACAGATGCCCCTGACGGAACAAATCGCAGATGGCATCCGATTCCTTCTGCAAAGCATCGCAAAGCTTGTGGCTGATGTTGCTGTAGTGAACAATGTCCTCACCGTATTCGTAAATGCAAAACATGGGATTCAGGTGGGGCAGCCCGTTGTAGAACTGTTGGGCAATGCTTAGGTCGCCCGCAAGGGTAAAGCTTCCCTTGCGGGGATCGGCCTGCAGAATGATCCGGTATTGTTTGCCGGGCTCAATGATCAGGCAGGGCGTTTCGTAGGAAAAATTCACAAAGGCGGGCCTGGGAATGTTGACCAAGATGTTGAAGCCCCCCAGGGAATCGGGGCTGATCCTGTTGAAAAACCCTGCAAATGCCGTTCCGTTGACAGGAGTGGTAAAGGTAATCTCCTCAGGGATATGCTCCATGAACTGTCCTGTGATCACCGTTTCCGGGTTCTTGGAGCTGTTGCAACTGAAGAACATTACAGGCAGGATCAAAATGAAATTTAACGAAACTCTCTGAAAGTTCATAAGCATCATTTTTGGAAAATGTAAACGAGTTGTTGTCGTTCAATAACCAAATATATATTATTAATCGGAAAAAACAGTCTTTGTTCGGGCAAAATGTATTGGTGGGTTTTAAAAAAATAAAAAAAGCCCCCTGGATTTCAGGAGGCTTTGTACCCGGGGCCGGGATCGAACCGGCACGATATTGCTATCATTGGTGTTTGAGACCAACGCGTCTACCAATTCCGCCACCCGGGCATTGAACAGAGGCGGTTTTGAGTGCTGCAAATTTAGCGATTAGTTTTGGTTCACCAAAAATTTTTGAAAGATTCCCCGACCATTCAAAGGCTAAGTGTGATTTTATTCCTAATTTTGCCCAACCCATTCGTCTTCTGGCACAATCTTTAAAAAAAGCTATTCCATGGCCTCTGTAGTAAAACTTTTCGCCGGTTCGGCTTCCCGTTACCTAGCTGAAAAAATTGCCGACGCATACGGACAACCACTTGGCAAGGAGATTGTTGCCCGCTTTGCCGATGGCGAGTACCAGCCTTCCTTCGAGGAAACCCTTCGTGGCAATGATGTATATATCATCCAGAGCACCTTTGCTCCTTCGGACAACATCATGGAGCTGCTTCTGATGATAGATGCCGCCCGCAGGGCTTCTGCCAAGCAGGTGGTGGCGGTGATCCCTTATTTTGGCTTTGCCCGCCAGGACCGTAAGGACAAGCCCAGGGTTTCGATCGGCGCCAAGCTGATGGCCAACTTGCTGATGGCTGCCGGAGTGAACCGGGTGATGACCATGGACCTGCATGCCGACCAGATACAAGGCTTCTTCGACGTGCCGGTGGACCACCTTTATGCTTCGGCAATTTTTGTGCCTTACCTGAAAAACCTCAACCTCGATAACCTGGTGATGGCCTCTCCCGATACCGGAGGAACCCGCAGGGCTGCTGCCTATGCCAAGTTTTTGAACACCGAGCTGGTGATCTGCTACAAACAGCGGGTAAAACCCAACGAGGTTGGGAAAATGACCCTTATCGGTGATGTAAAGGGAAAGCATGTGGTGCTGGTGGACGATATTATCGATACGGCAGGTACCATTACCAAGGCAGCCGAAACAATCCGCGAAAACGGCGCACTGAGTGTCAGGGCTGTGTGTACCCATCCCATTTTCAGCGGCAAAGCCTATGAACGTATCGAGAACAGCCATTTTGATGAGGTGATCGTGGCCGATACAATTCCCCTCAGGCAAAACTGCCAGAAGGTAACCGTGCTTACCACTGCCAAATTGTTTGCCGATGTGATACGCAGGGTGCAGAAACACGAATCAATCAGCAGCCATTTCGAGTTTTCAACAATCCTGTAGCCCCTGAAGCAGAGGATTTGATCCGCCAATTATTTTTTGCTTAAAACAAGCATGAAAAGTATTATCTTTGCAGCCTGAAATTCAGGGGGCTGTTGTCCTCATTTATTAAACCTTAACATTCATTTTATGAAAAGAGTATCTGTGAGCGGTTCTCCAAGAGAGAACGTAGGGAAGAAAGATGCCAGAAGATTGCGCAGGGAAGGCATGATCCCCTGTGTTTTGTATGGAAGGGAAAGCCAGATTCATTTCTCTACCGACGAAACAAATTTTAAAGACATTGTATTTACCCCGGCTGCCACCATGGTAAACCTGGATATCGAGGGTAAAACTTATCAGGCCGTACTTCAGGACATTCAGTATCATCCGGTGAACGACAACATTCTGCACGCCGACTTTCTGATGATCTCTGAAGAGAGCCCCGTGAAGATCGATCTTACCGTACGCCTGGTTGGCAACAGCCCTGGTGTGATACGTGGTGGTAAACTGCAGATCAAGCTGCGTAAGGTTAAAGTTAAAGCCCTGCCTGCCGATCTGCCTGATATGCTGGATGTTGACATTTCGAAACTGAATATCGGCGACACCCTTAAGGTAGGCCAGCTAAAACATAAAGGTCTAGAATTCCTGAATGCTCCCAACTCGGTCATCGTACTGGTTAAATCCTCCAGGACAATGGCAGCCGCTCCTGAGGAAGAAGAAACCGAAGGTGCTGAGGAGGCTGCAGCGGGTGAAAATACCGAAGCTTCTGAAGCATAATCCGGGAATTTCCCCTACCCTGGAAGCAAGGCATAAAGTCAATCAAGACCTTATGCCTTGTTTTTTTTTATCTTTGTCTGAATCTGAAAAAGACATCCTTTGATGAAATACCTGATCGCAGGCCTGGGCAATATAGGCCCTGACTATCATGAGACGCGGCACAATGCGGGGTTTATGATACTGGATCACCTGGCCAGGGAAAAAGAGGTGGTTTTTGCTTCGGCCCGCTATGGCGACAAGACCGAGTTCCGGCTCAAGGGGCGAACTTTTGTACTGCTGAAGCCCTCCACCTACATGAATCTTAGCGGGCGTGCCATTCACTACTGGCTCACCCAGGAGAAGATACTGCTGGAGCATTTGCTGGTGGTGGTCGACGATATTGCCCTTCCCCTGGGAGCTTTGCGGATGAAGGCCCGCGGAGGGGCAGGAGGGCATAACGGGCTGTCGCATATTATCGATATCCTGGGGACCGACCAATATGCCCGGCTGCGCTTTGGAATAGGAGGAGATTTCCCCAAAGGATTCCAGTCGCAGTATGTGCTGGGCAAATGGGAACCCTGGGAGATGGAGATACTGGCCCCGCGCATCAGCCTGGCAGCCGAAATGGTGGTCAGTTTTGGTATGCAGGGCCCCGACCGGACAATGAACCTTTTCAATAAAAAATAATGACAGCTGTTCCTTTAAGGGTTACCTGTGCCATCATATTCTGGGATGGAAAAATTTTTGCCGCCCGCAGGGGGAATACCACCCATCAGGCCTTTAGTTGGGAATTTCCCGGGGGTAAGATAGAGGCAGGTGAAACCGAGGCAGAATGTATTGTGCGTGAGCTGAGCGAGGAGCTGAACATGAAGCCTGTTATTCTGGAGAGGTTGCCTTCCTTTGTGCACCACTACGAGAATTTCGCCATTGAGCTCATTCCTTTCATATGTGATCTGCCCCTGCAGGAACACATGGCTGCCGAGCATGAACAAACAGGATGGTTCACCCCGGCCCAACTCCTTGAATTGCAGTGGGCCCCGGCAGACGTGCCTGTACTGGAATACGTGCTGGAAAAAGTTTATCCCCGTTACGCCTGACCCTCAAGGGCTGCTTCAAGGGCAGCAGGTTTGGGGGTAGCGAGAGCTTCTTGCTGCCGGTTCTCGTACATGCGCTTCCATTCAATCAAGCCCATGATGGCTAGAACCAGGAAGATGGTGAACTGAAAACTGGTAAACACCAGGCCTTTGATAAAATACAAAGGTATGGAAATGATGTTGCCTGCTATCCAGTAGATCCAGTTCTCGATTTTCTTGCGCGCCATATACCACATACCGATCAGGAAAATGGATGTGGTAAAAGAGTCAACATATGGCACATATGATTGCATGTATTGTGTGTCATCCTGCTTGAACAGGTATATCAAGCCAAACACCACCACAAACAAAACGGGAATCATCAGAATACCCAATAGCTGCTGGCGGTTGGTATTCCAGCGAATGGGAAGAACCCGGCGGTTGCTGTCTCTGCGGGTCCACATATACCATCCGTAAAGGCTCATGGCGGTATAGAAAAAGTTGATGCCCATATCGGCGTATAGTTGCGCGAAAAAGCAGATGTAGATATAGATCACCGTGCTGATGATGCCCGTGGGATAAACAAGTATGTTGGCCTTGCGGGCAAACCATACGCTGGCAATGCCAAAAAATACCGCGATGATCTCCAGCAGGGAAGATTCCATCAGGTTTTCGTAGAACAGCCGGGTAAATTCTGTCCAGTTCATTCGGGAAGGATTAGGCTTTAATATTGAATTGCAGGGGCAAAGGTAACAAAAACAATTCATTGTCCGCTGCCGTACAAAGTTTGTATCCGGGCGGACACTAACAGGGGGTTTGTTTTTGATGTCCGAATTGCCTAAAGGCTGTGATACAGAAAACTATAACATATGGCGCGTTTTTTGATACTTAGTGGTTTGTTTTCAAATATTACAAATCTAAAGTGTATCATGAAGAATTTTATTTGTTCATTTATCCTTTTGTTCTTATTTGTTGCTGGTATCAGGGCGGGGGATCTTCCGAGGCGTGGGGCATTGGGGGTTCAGCTGGTTGCTGTCAGCGATTCACTTGCCGGGGCCCATCAGCTTGAGCAAGCTGTTGGAGTTGCTGTTCATCTGGTGGTTGAGGGTGGAGCGGGCCACTTGATGGGCCTTGAGCGGGGCGATATCATCCTGGCCATTAATGAGGAGCCTGTATCAGATGTAATAAATATGGTGAACCGTATTGGCCGTTTCCAGGAAGCTGATATCATTTCTTTAAACCTTCTTAGAAATGGTAAACCCCTTTTCCTTTCTGGTGCCCTCAAGGGTTTTCCCCGGGAAACCTCAGCTTATGCAGAAGTCATTTATGATGCGGTGCCTTTCGGTGATGGCTGGCTTCGGACCATTATTCACAAACCCATGGCAACAGGGAAGTTACCCGCGGTGTTCCTGATCCAGGGAGCCGATTGTGGTTCGATCGACAATCTGCCAGCGCACAGCCCCTATACCCGCCTGGTGGAAGGCTTTAGCAAGGAGGGTTTTGTGGTCATCAAAACCGAGAAACAAAATGTTGGGGATTCCAGAAATGCCTGCAGTTGCCAGGAAACCGGTCTTTTTGGGGAGGTAGCTGGCTTTGCGGCCTCCTTTAACGCCCTTGTAAAATATGATTTCATTGATCATGACAATGTTTTTGTTTTTGGATTCAGCATGGGTGGGGTTCAGGCCCCTTTAATGCAAACCGCATTGGTACCTAAGGGAATTGCTGTTTTCGGCACTGTGGCCAGGCCCTGGTTCGAATATCTCATAGAAATCACCCGTTGGCAACGCCTGATCAGAGGCCAGGATTTTGTAATGAATGATGCAAACCAGGAAAGATTTATCCGCTTTTTCTTCCGCTTTATGATTGACAAGCAAACTCCCGAGCAATTATTGAAAGATCCGGAAATGGCACAGATTCTTCGCTCATTCTGGACTTATGATGAATCCGGGCTGATGACAGGAAGATCCCATATCTTCTGGCAACAACTGCAGGATGCCCGGGTAATGGAAGCCTGGAGCAGGACGCAATCTCATGTACTTTCTCTGTGGGGAGAGGGCGATTATGTTGCAATGAACCCAAAGGAGCATGAACTGATTGCTGATATTGTGAATCATTACCATCCTGGGAAAGCTCGTTTTGTGAGGATTCCAAATACCGATCATTCCCTGCTTTATGTTCGCGACCAGAGGCATTCATCTGAAGTAGTCAATGATTACGAATACCACCGCGATAACTTCAACCCGGCCATTGTAGAAATTACCAAAAGTTGGATGAGAGATTTGATGAAGAATTAAGCATGGGAAGCTAAAGGTTTTTCCTGTTTAAATTTTGAAAGAAGGCTGCCCGGGTGGGGCAGCCTTTATATCTGGCTATTTATTGCAGCCTGAAAACGATGCGGGCGGAGTAAGCAACTCTGACGGGGCGGCCCGACTGCCTTCCGGGCTTCCAGGGGGGCATGCTGCTGATAACCCTTAAGGCCTCTTCATCACAGCCACCCCCTATTCCCCTGTCAAGGGCAACATTGGAGATGCTCCCGTCGGGCTCAACCACGAACCTCACGAAGACCGTGCCTTGCAGGTTGATGTTGCGGGCCTGGACCGGGTAACGGGTGCTTTCGGCCAGGTAGCGCATCAGGGCTGAAACTCCACCCGGAAATTCAGGCATTTCCTCCACGGCAACAAAAATATGGGTGTCGGGTGGCTCTTCCTTTTTTTCAGGAAGCAGAATAATTTGATGATGCGTTACCCTGGAGTCGGGTGTAGCTTCAAAATTTATGGGTAACGGCTCCGGGATATCAGGCTCGTCATCCGCTACAAGCTCCAGCTGGCTCATATCGGGTGGGGGAGGGGGAAGCGGGCGTTCGGGGATGATCACCGGAATGTCGGTTATTTCAATGATGGTGATCCCATCCCTGGGAAGAACAGTGGCGGTACGTTCGTATGCCTTCCATTGAAAGGCATTGAACACCAGAAGAAGTGATAATACAAGTCCCGTTTTGAAGAAAAGGGACTTTTTGTCCTCGAGGGTTTTTGCGGGGTTTTTTGTGGGTTCCATAACTGTAAGGTTTTGGTTCATCTTTATCCCATAAAAAACCGTGCCGAAGAATTAACTAAGATAAATATTTTGAAAATAAAATTATATATTGTTGAATAGCAGCAAACTAAAGGCGCAAAATCAAACAAAAATTCGGTTTCAGGCCATTTGTGTTGCCGAGGCATCAGGAGCAGGGTAGCTTTTTTGAATGATGTTGCTGATGATAAACCGGCTTTTGGGTATTGCAGGAATCCGAGACAGGTCGATATCAAGGTCCTGCCCGGGTACTTTATAATCCATTCTGTTCACCAGCATGTTCAGGGTTATTTTCATCAGGTTGATTGTAATCCATTCACCGGCACAGCGGTGATTCTGCTCATGATTGCCTGTACCCTGCGGGATCAGGTCCCAAGGGTTTTCTTCCCATTGGGCGAAACGTTCGGGAAAGAACACCCCTGGTTGATGCCACAAGCGCTTGTCATGATTGGTAGCGTAAAGATCAAGCAGCACCCTCTGGCCTTTGCGGAACTCGTGGCCTTTCCAGCGGAAGGCTTCTTTGACTTTTGCAGCCGTAAACGGGAAGAAGGGATAGTGGCGCCTGACCTCCTGTACGAAAAAGTGTGCCATGTCCTGATTGTTTTTCAGCTTCTCATGGTAAATGGGGTAAAGGTGCAGGGCGTGGGCCAGGAACACCACGTAGCGGGCTATAGCCACGGTAGGTCGCAGAATGTTTAACATTTCCACAGCCACGATTTGCGGGTGAAGCAGTTCACCTTCCAGATCACGGTGCATGGCAAATTTATAAAAGACAGAATCCTGGGGCAGCTGCAATTTATTCCTGCGGATGTCTCTGACCATGCTACGAATCCATTTTTCCGCTTTTTTGCGCGAAGTCTTTCCCCGGAAATACCGGCCTGCCACACCTCCTGCTCCATCGATCATTTCCGACAGCTGCCGGGCACGCAAGCCTGCCTGCTCTTCAGGAAGTGGCACCCCCGACCATTGGCAGACAGCCCGGGTTAGCACCTTCTGGGACTCCTCGAACAGGGAGATGCTGGAGGCTTCTTTCCACGAATACAATGCACTTTCCCAGTGTTTTTCGTAGAGCAAGTCAAGGCGGGAGAGGTTTTCAGCTCCCATGATGCTCATGAATAAGGCCTTTCGGTGTAGGTGCTGTTTCCCATCAAGTCCCTGTACACCTCCCTGGCCAAACAGGGTCTTTTGAAATCTTTTGGGGGTTGCTCCTTGACGAATCAGCTTTTGTTGGTCGCTAAACAGTTGGGCGGCTTCCCTGCCCCTTATGGCAGTAGTTTTTTTGAAAAGAAGCCGGGTAGTGTATATGTCTGTATCATGCCTTTCGAATTTCCGGCTGAAGTACACGTATCCCTTTCGGGCTATTCCCAGGGTGCTGTCCATGATGTGAAAGTTTTAGGTTCAGGTATGGTTTTGTAAGGCTCGTTTTTTGTAACGTGTTAACAGAAAAGCAGCGATAGCCCCGGTGATCAGTGTGCCCATCAGCACCTTTTGCATCAGTTCTTTGCGGTTGTACTTCCATTCGGCCTGCCAGCCGCGTTCGGCGAAAATGTTGGGCAGATGGCCCTGTTTCACATCATCCACAATGCCTTCCACCATTCCCAGGCGATCGGCCAGCAGAAGGGGCAGCCAGCGTCCGTAACTTGACTCGCTGAAGCGGAATGCCCATCGGCGGATCCTGCCGCTTAGCCCCGATGGGGGAGCCGAGGTGCCAAAGGTGGCCGTGATGTTTGGTCTTTCTACCGAACGAAGCACCTCCGTGTTCACTGGTTGTTGCGGGGGGCGCTTCCATTTATAACCCTGGTGTTCTTGACCGCTGCGTTTTTTCATGGGGTAGGTGGGATCATTTTTAGTATCGGCATCAATACCCCAGCCTTTGATGTGGCTGTAGTCGGCTTCACTCTTGCGGCCAAAATCATTTGGGTTGGTTTCATCTGTTTTCATATCAGCACATTTTGATGATGGACATATTGTTTTACCTGCCTGCCGGAGGGATCAATACTGGTTTGATGCAATGATCCAGCTTTGCCGAGAAAAGATGGTAGGCCTCGGCGGCCTCCTCAAGAGGCATACGGTGGGTGATGATTTCCTTTGGGTTGAGGACCCCAGAGCCCACATGATCGATGAGCCTGGGGAGCAGCCTTTTGACCGAGGCCTGGCTGGCACGGATGGTCAGGCCCTTGTTAACAATGTTGCCTATAGGGGCCAGCGCATCAGTTGGACCATATACCCCAACAATGGAGACAATGCCTCCTTTTTTTACTGAATTGATCGCCCAGTGAAGGGCTGTGGTGGAGCCCCCCTGAAGCAGCATCTTGCGTCCCAGCAAAGTTTGAAGTGCGTTTCCGGCAGCCTCACATCCAACGGCGTCAATACATACATCGGCTCCCAGTGAATCGGTGATCTTTTTGATAAACACTACCGGGTCGTTGATCGATAGAAAGTTATAAACTTCGCACTGGGCGTACTTCCTGGCAAAATCAAGGCGGTATTCCAGGTGGTCGATCACAATGACTCTGCCTGCACCAAATAGCCATGAGCACTTGGCAGCCATAATGCCTATGGGGCCTGCACCGAAGACAACCACCGTATCCCCTTTCTGGATACCTCCCATTTCTGCCGCCTGATAGCCAGTGGGTACCACATCTGTCAGCAAAACGGCATCATCATAATCCATCCATTGGGGAATCACCGTGGGCCCCACATCGGCATATGGAACACGTACATATTCGGCCTGCCCCCCATCGTAGCCCCCGGCAGTGTGCGAGTAACCGAAGATGCCCCCTAAGGCAGTAGCCTGAGGGTTCGATTCATGGCAGCTGCCATACATGCCCTGCAGGCAAAAGACACAGCTGCCGCAGGAAATATTGAAGGGAACGATGACCTTGTCACCAGTCTTTAGTTTCTCAACCGATGGCCCTATTTCTACTACTTCCCCTATAAATTCATGACCGAAAGTCATTCCTACCCGAGTATCAGGAACAATGCCATGATACAAATGAAGATCGGAGCCACAAATGCAGCTTCGCAGCACCCTTACAAGGGCATCATTGGGATGTAATATTTCGGGGAATGGTTTGTCGCGGTCAACCCTTACACGGAATGGCCCACGATAATTCAGTGCCAGCATATGTTCCTCCTTTCTTTTATCCAGGTTACACGCATGCACGCAACCTGACTGAAAAAAATCCGGGAGGTCCAATCAAAAAACTATTCCGAAGATGATAATGTTCAAAATGAAGAAGAAAAAATACGAAACAAAATGTCTATTAACTGTTTTAAAATCAATATGAACTATATTTGCAGCAACATCCTAAAAAAAAGCCATGGAAGCAAGTGAGAGGAAAATCAGGGAATATCTTGAAACCTTATGTATTGAAACAGCTGAACGAAGTGTGGGTACCCTGGGCAACCGTCAGGCCACCCGTTTTTTTCGCGACAGGCTGATACAGCTGGGATGGCAGGTGAATGTCCTTGAGTTTGATGCCATCGACTGGCAGGAGCAAGGTGCAACACTGCAGGCCGGGGGTGTGCATTTCCCTGTTTTGGTTAGCCCCTATTCAAAAGGATGTGATGAAAAAGCTGTTTTACATGCCGCATCCGATATCTATGAGCTTGAAAAGGGCAACTTCAGTGGAGGGATACTGCTGCTGCATGGGCAGCTTGCCCGCGAGCAGCTGATGCCCAAAAACTTCGTCTTTTATAACCCGGAGGACCATCAGAAGATCATATCGTTGCTTGAAGCCAGCTCAGTGAAGGCCCTGGTTTGTGCAACGGGCCGAAATCCTGAACTTGCCGGAGGAATTTATCCTTTTCCGTTGATAGAGGATGGGGATTTTGACATTCCATCAGTATATACCACAGAAGAGGAAGGGAAAAGGCTCCTCGGGCATCTGGGGCAGGAGGTATTGCTTCACTCGGTCTCCCGGCGCATTTCCGGCAATGGGTACAATGTAATGGGGCGTAAAGGAAAATCAGATGGCCCGCGGGTTGTTGTTTCTGCTCACATTGATGCAAAAAAAGGTACCCCCGGTGCCATTGATAATGCAACGGGGGTTGCTCTTTTGCTTATGCTGGCCGAAATGCTTCAGGACTACAGCGGAAATAAAACCATCGAGCTAGTGGCTTTCAACGGGGAAGACTACTATGCAGTTCCCGGCCAGATGGCATATATTAATGCAAATGCCGGCCGCTTTAACGAGATATTGTTGAATATAAACATTGATGGGGCCGGATATCATCAGGGAAAAAGTTGCTTTTCGTTTTTCGACCTTCCGGGTGAACTTCACAAACAAGCCCTGGAGATTCTGGAAAAGTACCCTGATATTGTTGAAGCTGCCTGCTGGCCCCAGGGCGATCACAGCATCTTCGTACAACACGGCCGCCCTGCCATTGCAGTTTCTTCTAAATGGTTCATCGATAATATGAGTGTGCAGCAGATCACACATACCCCTGCAGATAACCTTACCATCGTGGAGATTTCAAAATTGCCTGTACTGGCCCGGGCGCTGAAGGAGCTGGTAGAAAGAATTTAACTGCCGCTTCAGTATTGATGATAAACTTTGCTCACTATCTTCCAGCCGTCTGCAAACTTGTACAGGGAGATGAAGTCGGTAAAAAGTTTTGTGTTGCCCCTGTATAGCTCAAGCTTAACCATGGCTACATTGCCCGTTACATCAATGATGACAAATTCGCCCCTGATGTTGGGATTGTTGGTGGCGGGGTTGCTTTTGCGCTCCTCCACCCGCTGTATCCATGAAGCTATATCTAGTTTCGACAATTGCCCCTGGCGTAAGACAAGCATCTCGAAACTGGGGTGAAATCCATTGCGGATGGTCTGGATATCGCCCAGATTCTGAAGCCCGTCGATATATGCTCCCTGAACTACATTTTTAACGGCAGTTTCCTCCGGAGAAACAGCCCCGGCGAATAATGGCATACACAATACCATGAAAGCAAGAAGATGAGTTTTCATACATTTTATTTTAGGTGATAAATGAAAAAGTTTCTTATACCGGATTCGGCAGGCTTGCAAAGTTAATACAACCAATCTTCCGTGAGAACATCCTCATTCAAAGCAATCTTTATGCCTTTCATGGTTATTTGTTTGAATTTCAGGTAGTTATCTTTGTTGCAGTTTTTTTCCCCTTTTACATGTAGCCCCAATCTTGTCCGCATTCGTGCAGCAAGTGTTCGCAGATGAACAACTTCATATTTCAGTATTTGCCGGTAAAAAATTGGTGGATTTTTCTGCACGAAGCTTGCTGGAATTTTTTTTTCGGACGAAAATAGTTCATACCTTTGGCCCAAATTAGTTGCTTCTGGTTGTCGTATTTCGGGCTTTCAGGGGCTAAATGTTCACTTTATCCATTTTATCCATCAAACCTAATGAAAAGGAATGAGAGCCTTAATTATTGGTCTTCAGGGTGGTGATGTCAGGAAATGGCAATATTTTCTTCATGGGAAGGGTCATTTTAATCTGGTGGCTGATGGTGTGTTCGGGCGAATGACACAGTTAGCGACCATGGAATTTCAACGGCAACACGAATTGGTTCCTGATGGCGTGGTAGGAACCTTTACTTATGCCAAAGCCGGAATGATGGGTTTTGAACTGGTAAAGAACCCGGTTACCGAAAATTGCGATGGGCTTCACTGGCCTCCTTGTCCTGAATTTAAAGCGCTTTCTCCTGCAATCATGCGCGAGAGGTTCGGTCATTTTTCCTATCAGTTGAAGCCTGAGCCCAACCTGCAGAACGAAATTCAGATCACCTGCTCCTGGGAAAAGGAAAACCTGGTTTACATCCCTTCTCCCTTGCTCTCCCAGTTGCCACCTTTCAAGGCCAGGCGGCTCAGGGTACACAAAAAGGTAGCTGCACAGTTTGAAAAATTGTTGCGTGAATGGAAACTGGCTGGCTTAAGCCACTGCTTACTCTCCTACGACGGGGGGTATTTTCCCCGGATGGTACGTGGTTCACGCAACCAACTAAGTGCACATTGCTATGGAATAGCCATCGATATCAACGCCGCCTGGAACGAGCTGGGGGCAATACCTCCCAGGGCAGGTGAAAAGGGTTCGGTCAGGGAGCTGGTTGAGATAGCCCATGAGAACGGGTTTTTCTGGGGAGGGCATTTCCAGCGCAAAGACGGCATGCATTTCGAGGTGGCAAAAATTCAGTGATCAGCCGGCCTTTCAATATTTCCTTCCTTGTATTTTGCAAACCTTCCTTCCTCCCGGGCATGAACCTGTTCATACCCTTCCCAGGGCCATCCTCCGAACTGGGTGTTGCGATAATCAACTACCGCCTGGTGTATCTCTTCGGGAGTATTCATCACGAAGGGGCCCTGCTGTACAATGGGTTCGTTGATGGGCTGTCCTTCCAGCAACAGCAGATATGCATTGTCGCCTACGGCCTCCAGGATCACTTCATGGTCGGGTAGTAGTTCCAGGCCCTGTCCAACAGGTATTTCAATCCCGGCAGCTCGTATACCCAGCCCCTGGTAAAAATACAGGTTGCGGTGCTTCTCGCCGGAGGTAGCCGGTAGGGTCCAGCGGGCACCGGCCTCCATGTGGATCTGCCAGATATTGACACCATTTTGGGCAGAAGCCGCCCATGAGGCAGGAGCCGGCGCAGGGGCAAGGGAATGATCGTATTGCCCGGCAAAGATTTTTACCCGGGTCATGTTTCCTTGTTCATCCTCCTTTTTAACAACAGGAATCTGCCCGGCCCATAGCATCTTGAAATGGGGTTCGGCAAACTTATCGCGCGCGGGCAGGTTCAGCCATATCTGGAACAACTCAAGGGGATTGGGCTCATCAAGCTTTAACAGGGGGAACATCTCGGAATGTTGCAGGCCTGCCCCGGCCGTCATCCACTGAACATCGCCCATGCCGTAACGGCCCGCTGCCCCGTGGCTGTCGCTGTGATCAACAAATCCTTCCAGTACGATGGTCACTGTCTCAAAACCACGGTGGGGATGAGCCGGAAAACCTGGAACTTCCCTTCCGTGATACATGCGCCAGCCATCACGAACAGTAAAATCCTGACCCAAAAACCGCCCCTGAAGGCTGGCAGCCGGTCCCATAGAGGCATTTCCCGCTGGGTAAGAATCCCTGTGATGAACGCAGAAGATGAAGGGGTCACGTGTGGGCCACATGAACCCAAGGGGCTTGATGTTGTGAATTATTTTGTTGTACATGATGGTTTTTTTTAGCCTGAAATTTACAAAAAAAAGATCAACCCTCAGGAAGCTCCTGCAGGATTATTCCTTATGCAAACTACAGCAGGGGGCATGGCACTTCGCCAAAAATTATATACCTTGCACAAGTATTTTGCCGACCATTTATCATTTTTATGTCATTAGTAATCATCAGTCCTGCCAGGAATTTGGATTCCTGGATTTCTGCTCTTAAAAAAGCAGCTCCTGCCATTGAGGTTTATCGTCACCAACAGATTGCAGATAAAGGGTCCGTTACCTTTGCTCTTGCCTGGGCTCACCCCCCGGGAATCTTCAGCCAGTATCCCAATCTTAAATGCATTTCCTCTATGGGTGCAGGGGTCGATCATCTGCTGTCGGATCCTGATATACCTGAAAACATTCACATTGTGAGGATCCTTGATCCCAAGCTATCGCAGGATATGTTTGAGTTTTCACTAGCAGCCATCATGAACCGCCTGCGCTCGCTTACTCATTACAGGATAAACCAGACCCGGGGCATTTGGAAAAAACAGCAATACCGTAATATGGCCGATGTAAGGATAGGTATCATGGGCACGGGAATAATTGGCAATCATACAGCTATAGGTTTGCAGCAGGTCGGCTTCAGGGTTCATGGCTGGAGTCGAACCCCGGGAGGCAAAACATCTTATAAAAAATTTACAGGAATGGAAGGTTTGCCTTCCTTCCTGCAGCAGACCGATATTTTGATCTGTCTGTTGCCGCTTACAGAATCAACGCGTGGCATACTGAATCTTGAAAATCTCAGGCAGCTGCCCAGGGGAGCATGGTTGATCAACCTGGGGCGGGGAGCCCACCTGGATGAGGCTGCACTGCTTGAACTGCTGGATCAGGGGCATCTGGAGGGGGCTAACCTGGATGTGTTTCCCGAAGAACCACTGCCCGTAGATCATCCCTTTTGGGCACATCCCCTGATCCATGTTACTCCTCATGTGGCAAGCCTCACCACTCCTGACTCGGTGGCACCACAGATTGCTGATAACTACTTCAGGTCCCGCGATAACAAGCCACTGCTCAACGAGGTGGATCGTAACCGGGGCTATTAATAAAAAAAACTTAAACCAAACACCCATAGCATGCTGAACCTGCAAGGTATTTTCCCGCCCCTGCCCACCTCCTTTGATAAGGAGGAAAATCTGGCCCCTAAAAAGATCCGCCTGAATATTGAGATCTTAAGCAATCATGCCCTTAGCGGATTTCTGGTACTGGGTTCAAACGGTGAGCTGGTGATGCTAAGCCACAGCGAGAAGATTGCAGCTTTTGAGGCTGCCCGCCAGGCTATAGGCCCTGGCAAGCTGATGCTGGCCGGAACCGGGGCAGAATCCACCCGCCTTACCATTGCCCTTACCCGGGCAGCTGCCAATGCTGGTGCCGATGCTGCCCTGGTGCTCAACCCCTTTTATTATAAAGGGTTGATGAATAAAAAAGCTTTGGAAGCCCATTATTTTGATGTGGCAGATGCCTCTCCAATACCCCTGATTATCTATAACATGCCCTCCAATACCGGCCTTGATATGGATGCCGATACCATTGTCAGCATTTCCCAGCACGAGAACATCATCGGGTTGAAAGATTCAGGGGGTAACCTTGTAAAAATGGGCGATATCATCCGCCAGGTCAATCCTGCTTTCCAGGTGCTGGCAGGTTCGGCAGGCTTCCTGCTGCCTGCCCTGAGCATGGGAGCTGTGGGTGGTATTCTGGCCCTGGCCAATATTGCACCGGGGCCCTGCCTGCAGATCCTTCATCATTTTAAGACGGGGCAGATAGATGTGGCCCGGCAGATCCAGCAACAGCTTATCCCCATAAATACAGCGGTGACATCCGCCTGGGGAGTGCCGGCACTGAAAGCTGCAATGGATCAGCTGGGCATGTATGGGGGCCCCTGCCGCAGGCCGATACTTCCCCTGGAGACCAACCTGTTGGAGCAGCTGTCAAAAACCATTGCTCCCCTTATTCAAACCCAGTTGTAAAAACCAAAAAAACGAAAAAAACCAGATAAACAAATGAAAAGAAGAAAGCTCCTGATGATCCCCGGGCCCATTGAATTTGAGCCTTCCGTATTGCAGGCAATGGCTGTGCCTACACCCAGCCATGTGGCTCCCGATTTTATTGCCTGTTTTGGTAACTGCCTGGAAATGATGAAAAAAGTATGGCAATGCCCTTCGGGCCAGCCTTTTATCATGGCAGGAACCGGTACCCTGGCCATGGATATGGCAGGTTCCAACCTCATTGAAGCAGGCGACAGCGCCCTTGTGATCTCAACAGGATATTTCGGGGAACGATATGCTGAATTGCTCAGACGTTACGGTGCAGAGGTTACCCTGTTGAAAGCTCCTGTCGGGCAAGTGGTTTCACTGGAACAAGTGGAACAGACCCTGAAGAAAAAATCGTACAAACTGATGACCTTCACCCATGTTGACACCTCAACGGCAGTGCTGGTTGATCCCAGGCCTTTGGGAGAGCTGGGCCGAAAATATGGGGTGCTTACCATTCTCGATGGGGTTTGTTCGGTAGCCGGTGAAGAGATCCGGCAGGAGGAATGGGGCATAGATGTTGTGCTTACTGCCAGCCAGAAGGCTATTGGAGTGCCTCCAGGGCTGGCCCTTCTGGTGGTTTCACCCAGGGCAATGCAGGCCTGGAAAGAGCGGAAAACCCACGTGGGCAATTACTACAGCGACTGGAACAACTGGCTGCCCATCATGCAGGCATATGCCAACGGAACACCTTCCTATTTTGGTACCCCTGCCGTGAACCTGGTAATAGCCCTTGAAGTGAGCCTGAGGCTGATCCTGGAACAGGGCATAGAGGCACGCTTTGAACACAATCGCCTGGTGGGTAAGGCTTTCAGATCGGCAATGCAGGCTTTATCCCTGAAAATGATCCCCTGTTATCCGGGGCAGGAGGCAAACACCCTGTCGGCTCCCCTGTTCCCCGATTGGGTTGATGGCAATGCTTTTATGAAAGCCATGAGCCAGACAGATGTGATTGTTGCAGGAGGCTTGCTTCCCGAGCTCAAGGGCAAATATTTCAGGGTGGGACATATGGGTTCGGTCACCCGGGCCGATCTGCTGGCGACCATTGCCGCTATTGAATGGGCCCTGAAGCAGGCCGGGCATCATTTTGCCCCGGGCATCGGGCTTCAGGCTGCCATGAACATTCTTGACTAAGCAGGCCTTCCTGCATGGGGCAGATACTGAAGATTATGGAAAATCCATGGGTCAACATACCATATGAGGATTACGAGGGGCATATGAACGATCCCTCGGTGGGGCAGCTGCAAGCGCTGGCCACCATTACCCGGCAGGCGCTTGAACAATATCGCCCTGAAAAGCTCTTGTTGCTGGGAGCCGCAACAGGTAACGGGTTGCAGCATGTCGACCCTCTGGTCACACGGCAGGTTGTTTGCGTGGATATCAACCCGCAGTACCTGCAGCAGGCCAAACTCAGATATTCGGGACAGCTGCCGGGCCTTCAAACTATCTGTGCCGACCTCGACCGGGAGCTCCCCCAATTTGGAACTGCCGGCCTGGTTATTGCAGCCCTGCTCATAGAGTATGTCGATCCTTTAAAGCTCATGCATACAATTCATAAGGTGCTGGCCCCTGAAGGAACTGCCATACTGGTCATTCAGGAAAATAACCCGAATAGCTTTGTTGCAACTTCCCGATACAATAGCCTGCAATCACTTGAATGTTTCGCACAACAGATTTCTGAAAACCATATCCGGGAGATGGCTGCTGAAACTCATTTGAACATTTCTCAGAGAAATGAGTTAAAGCTGAATCTCTCCAGGAGATTCATCATATTTCATTTGCAGCCTTTCTGATCATTCACCCGTTAAAAAAGTTATTCTACATGTTCTGTATCAGTCATCCCCATACCGATCCCTACTTTAATCTTGCAGCAGAAGAATATGTTCTGAAAAATTTCACCGAGAATTGCTTCATGCTTTGGCGCAATGAAAATGCCATTATCGTGGGCAAGCACCAGAACACCCTGGCCGAAATCAACGTGGAATATGTCAGGGAGAAGCAAATCAAGGTGGTGCGCCGTCTTTCGGGAGGAGGGGCTGTGTTTCACGACCTGGGCAACCTGAATTTCACCTTTATCATGAACGGCCATGAGGGCGACCTGGTCGATTTCCGCAAGTATACCCAGCCAATACTTGAAGTGCTTCAAAAACTTGACATCAATGCCCGTTTCGAGGGGCGCAACGACCTGACCATTGAAGGACGAAAGTTCTCAGGAAATGCCGAGCATGTGTTCAAAAACAGGGTGCTTCACCATGGAACATTATTGTTTTCTTCCGAGATGAATGATCTTCACCTGGCCCTTAAGGTAAACCCCCTGAAATACCAGGATAAAGCAGTCAAAAGTGTCAGAAGCAGGGTAACCAATATCAGTGAGCATCTGAAAACTCCGCTCACCGTACTTGAGTTTCGCGACAAGATACTGGAGCACATTATGGAGACTTTTGACAACTGCCGCATGTATGAATTTTCAGAAGAGGATATACGGCAGATCAACCAGCTGGTAGCAACCAAATACAGCACCTGGGAGTGGAATTTCGGGTATTCGCCCAAATACGACCTGAACAAAAGCATAAAATCAAACGGTGGTTTTATGGAGTTTCATTTGAATGTGCAACAGGGGTTCATCACCGATATCAGGATCTACGGCGATTTCTTCAACAGGCTTGACATTGCCCGGGTTGAGGAGTTGCTAAGGGGTACGCCGCATAACGAGGCTGCCCTTCTTGAAAAGCTCCGGGCGATACCCTTCAACCAGTATTTTCACAATTTCACCCCTGAAGAATTCGTGGCCGGTTTGTTCTGAATCCTAGTAGGCAAAGTCTACAACCCTTCCAAGGTACCTGCCATTGCCAAATATCCAGGTCACCTCATACAAGCTGGGTATCCTGCCATTTTGCATATAGACGTAAAGGCGTTGCCCGTCTTCCGAGAGGAAAACAGACATCTGGCAGCGGAGTTTTCCGAACAGCGTGCGGGAACATACATTGGGTTCATAAATGTCGTGGTAAGCTCTTAATGGAAGTTTAGCAGGCTGCCCGTCTATAATGATCTGCACATGGCTGATCTGCCTCCTGGGGATCTTCCCGTCAATGCCCCAGAAATAGCTGCCATCGATTTTGTGCAGGTAGCCGCTGCGTCGGTAGTATTCAAGATAATGCATGTCGGGGTTAAAATCAGTGGTCTTTATCACCACCTTGTGGTTGCCGAGCCGAAAGCTTGCCTGATGCCGATCGAAGCTCTCAGCATCAAAGGCTTGCAAACCGCCAAGCGGTTTACGCCCATAAATGGGCCCCGCCACAGTGAAGGAAGCCATCTCACCGGCAATGACTGAATCAGCCAGGTAAAAGAAACTCTCGTATTCTCCCCTTGAGTCAGCAACAACAAGCGTGTTATGGCCCTGGCCTGAGGTACCGGGCATTGCTCCGCATATTAACAGCAGTATGAGAATGACCTTCATGGCTTTTCAGGATGATGTGAAGGGAGACTATACAAATTTACCTTAAATTTAAGACAAATCCTGACATTTCACCAGCAAAAGCAACTGTTTGTCAGGCTTTGCCGGTTTTTTATGTTGAGAATTTTTAGTAGTTTTGAAGAAAAAAGTCAATGGATACGAATCTGATTGCAAGGCAGGATCCGGGCCCAATAATTTTGGAAGAGCATCAGGGAAAGCCGGGCAACAACCGGATGAGCGGGTTGAAGTTGTTTTTTCTGGTGATGCTGGTCATGGGTCAGCTGGCAGGATCTCCGGCTCAGAATCCGGACCGTATTTTTTCGGCTTACAACAACCAGCTGGTAAGGGTATTCCAATACCGTGATTCACTGGAGGGTGTGCATCCTTTTGTGCGCAACCTTTTTCCCATAGCCATTGCCGAGGAAGGTCATTTTTACGTGTTCGACCTGGATAGTACCGGGGGTGAATACCGGATCATGACCCACCAGGAGATACAGATGCAGGTTCCCCGGGGTGTGCGGGCGGCTTTCCCGCTGGAATTCTACGATAACAAATGCGCCTGTGTGGTCTCAGGAGACGTGTTTGAAAGCCCCCTGGGGTATGTGACAATTTTTCATGAGTTTGTACACTGCCACCAGTGGAACACCGTGGAGCCTAGGCTGCGTCAAATTTTGCCATTGGCTCAAAAAGCTGCCCAAAAGGAAGATTTCATGTGGGAGATCAACTATCCGTTCCCTTACCAGGATAACTGGTTTACTGAAACCTATCGTGCTTTTATAAAAGCAGCCAGGGAAAAGGATGAAAAAAACGTGATCCTCCTGAGGGCCGAGCTGGCATCCATAATGAATGAGGATGATTATCAGTACATGGTATGGCAGGAGTGGAAAGAAGGCTTTGCCTTGTTTGTTGAAAACAAAATGCGCGCCCACCTGAAGCTGCCTGAAAATAAGGTAGGGCAAAATCCCCCTTTCAGCCGCACCGTTTTCTATGCAGGGGGAGCAGCATTGATTGATTATCTTACCGACAGGAATCCTGCCCTTTTGACCGACCTGGAGTCCCTTTTCTATAGTATGTACTAAGCTTGACCGAATAATAAGCCTGGGCCCGGTTGTTCTCCGGGCCTTTTTTGTTTCCAGGTGCTTATTGGCAAGATGAATCATGTTGTAGAAAATTTTTCTCACATTATCAGAAAAAGACCTTTCTCTTCAAATTTAGCATCATAGCCACGGGCATTATGTAAGATTGGCACAATTATTTCACTTTTTTTAACAACCAATCTTTAATTCCCATGAACACACTCTTCAAGCCTGCAGGTATCGCTATTTTTCTTGGCCTGTCGCTTTTGTTGTCTTGCAGCGGAAGGGGGCAAAAGCAGGAGCTGGCATATCTTAAAGACATCAATGAAAGGCTGCTTATCAAAGCCATGGAGCAGGAGCTTCAGATCCGGGATTATATGATCTCACTGGCAATGGTGATGGATCATCTGAATGCCATTAAATCAAGCCAGAACCTGGATCCAGGGCGCCTGCGCTTTGATTATGCTTCTTTGGACGTGCGCGGGCAGTTGGAAACCGACCTGGGCATTATCCGCAATACAATGGAAGATAGAAATTACCTGTTTGACCTGCTGAACCAGGAGTTGCAACGATCTTCCCAGAGGCAGTGGCAGCATGAAAAGCAGCTCGATAGCCTGAACCTGCTTCTGGAAGATAAAACCACCGGGGTATTGGTTCTGCGGGAATTTGTTGAGGAACTTCAGCTTCATAAAGATTCTCTGGCCCTTAAGGCAGATGAGCTGGAAGCTGAAAAATGGAAACAGCAGCAGCTGATCATGTCGCTTTCCCAACAAAATAATACCGCCTTGTTTATTTTTGGTAAACGCCGGGATTTGCAGGAATTGCAGGTAATAGATAAAAAGGGAGGATTTCTGGGAATAGGTTCTGTTATGAAAGTGCAGCCAGGCATGCTGAACAGCCCGGTCATCCGCCTCAATATACAGGATGTGCAACAGCTGCATCTTCCCGGCAAAAGGCCAAGAATTGTCAGTACTCATCCACCCGGTAGTTATTCCATAGGGCAGGATGCGGAAAACAACTATTTCCTTCAAATCAGCGACCCGGGCACTTTCTGGGCCATAAACCGTCACCTGGTGGTGGTAGTAAAATGATTTTTTCAGCCTTCTGGTCCGACTCCGGGCCGATACAAGTCCGATACAAGTCCGAAAAAGGCCGTCCCGTTTCAAATTCTTTCAGAAGATGATTAAGATCGGTATGAATTTGTTGTGAATTCATTGCCCGGCTATGGTGAAATGTGAAATGAAGTTCCTGTCAGCCCTCCTGTTCTGCAATATATCCAAAAAATAACCGGATTAGGTTGAATTTTATGTCTATAAAACCAAACTTAGCAACAGGATTTTGGTTAATATAGAGTATATTTGTGGTATAATCGCATAAAAAGCAATATCAAATCAGATCATCACATGAAAAAAAAGGTCCTTATAGTTGATGACGATGTAAGCTTTTTAATAACATTGAAAACATTCCTTGCAAGGCATGGCTACGAAACCGACGAGGCCTCTTCTTACCAGAAGGCCCTTGATAAGATACAAACCACTTCTTTTGATGTTATTCTTACTGATTTTCGACTTCCTGATAAAAACGGTTTGGAACTGTTACAGAGTATCCGGGAGAAATCCCTGCAGTCGCTGGTGATCCTGATGACAGCCTACGCCGATATTCGCATGGCCGTAAAGGCCATTAAGCATGGGGCATATGAATATGTTGCCAAGCCGGTAAACCCCGATGAGTTGCTGGAGCATATGCAAACGGGTCTTCGCAGGTTAGAAGAATCCTCGCCTGAATCCCAGCAACGCCATCGTTCTTTCTCCCAGCTAAGCCAGATTGATTATGTTGAATCTGTCAGTAAAGAAGCCCGGGCCATCCAGGAACATATCGAGCTGGTTGCCTCCACCAACATGTCGGTAGTGATACAGGGAGAAAGCGGCACGGGTAAAGAATATATTGCCCGGAGGATCCACGAAAAGAGCCAGCGCCGGGGAAAGCCTTTTGTTGCTGTGGATTGCGGGGCATTGTCGCGCGAGCTGGCCGGAAGCGAATTTTTTGGCCATATCAAAGGCTCCTTTACAGGAGCAATACAGGATAAAACCGGTCAGTTTGAGGCCGCCAACCATGGAACACTCTTCCTGGATGAGATCAGCAATCTTTCATACGATAACCAGGTGAAACTGCTTCGGGCTATCCAGGAAAGGCAGATCCGCAAAATTGGCAGCAATATAAATGTCCCGGTGGATGTTCGCATTATTGCCGCCACCAATGAAGATTTGTTGCGTGAGGTGAAAAATGGCAAGTTCCGCGAAGATCTTTACCACCGGCTCAATGAATTCAGCCTGTTGGTGCCTCCCTTACGCGACAGAAAACAGGACATTTCGCTTTTTGTGAAATATTTCCTGGAGCAGGCCAATGAGTCCCTGGGAAGGAATGTGAACCAGATACCCGAAAACCTAATGGAGGTTCTGCTGAATTACTCCTGGCCGGGGAATATCCGGGAGATCAAAAACGTGATCAAGCGGGCTGTTTTGCTTTCCAAAGGCAAGGAGCTTGATAAGGATGCCCTGCCCCATGAGATCATTTATTCGGCAGTGATCTACCCACAATCCGAGGAAAACCCTACCCTGGGCGAGAGCGAAAGTTATCTGAAGAGCCAGACAGGAAAAACCGAGAAGGAGATCATTCTGGCTACTCTGCAGAAGGCAAAATACAATAAGTCGAAGGTGGCCAGGATTCTGAATATCGACCGGCGAACCCTCTACAACAAACTCAAGCTCTACGGCATCTCCCTTGATTAAGCTTCAGGAGGAGGATTTCAATTTTCTGGATATTCACCTGAATTAATGGCTTTCAGATCATAATCCAGCAACTGTATCATGTAGTTGCTGATCTGGATAATACTGGCAACACTTTCAAGGATCTCCTGGCGGCTGATCCCGTTATTGTCTTTCAGGGTGTTTAGTTTTTTCAGGTAAAAGATGGCCTCTTCGGCTTTAAGCAAGCCAAACATGTTGTCCATTTTGTGAGCCAGCCTGAAGATTTCCTGCCGGTTATCTTCCCGAAGGCTTTCCTGTAGTTTTTCAAGGTTGGTGCGGGTATCGTTGATAAATACCTCGATTACCGGAACTACTGCCTTGGGGTCTTCCCCTGTAAATGCCATTAGCCCCTGCAAATCGTAAGGCTTTTGTTTGATATGGTAGACAGTGGTTTGCTGAAGGGGTTCATTGAGTGTGGGCTGGAAATTATCACCAGAGAGCAAATGGTAGTTGATCTTCCGAACAAGCTGTTGTTCATCGATGGGTTTCAGCAAATAATCTTGTATGCCGCTTTCATGGATCTGCCGGATGGTTTCCGGGGTAATATCGGCAGTGCATGCAATAACGCAGGTTCTCATGTTCAGCGCTTCGGGGTTTTTGCGCAATTGCCGGATCATTTCCAGTCCGCTTACCCCGGGCATGTGAATATCGGTGATCACCAGGTCGAATTTCTGCTCGTTGAGCAAGGCAAGGCCCTTCATGGCATCTTCGGCTTCATAAAAGGAAATCCCCTTCATGGGGCTGAACAAGGTTTTCAAAAGCAGCCGGTTCAGCTCGTCGTCATCAATCAGCAGGATTTTGGCAACAGTGTCAAAGGGTATGTTTAGCTGTGCATTCTGCAGGCTGGAGGAAGGCTCGGAGGACAATATCAATGGCAAATGCACCGAAAAGGTAGTTCCTCTGCCCAACTGGCTTAGTAATTCAATATTTCCGTTCATGATCTCCACCAGCTTCTTGCTGATAGATAATCCCAGGCCAGTGCCTCCATGCTTGCGGGTATTTTGGTTGTCGCCCTGTGCAAATTCCTCAAAAATACTCTCCTGGTCGGAAGAAGAGATGCCTATGCCCGTATCGGCAATGCGTATGTGAACATAATTCATCTGGGGATTGTCCTTTTTCATGTAGTCGGATACCATAATCAGCACCGACCCCTTATGTGTAAACTTGATTGCATTGCCGGTAATGTTCAGCAGGACCTGCTTGATGCGCAGGGGGTCGCCCAGCAGGTAAGGATGCTGAAGATCCTTGGTGTCGATCCGGAACTCCAGTTTCTTTTCCAGGGCAATGATCGAGAGGGTGTTGTAAACCTCCTCAAGAACCTCCCTAAGGTTCATGGGACGGATTTCCAGATCAATTTTGCCAGCCTCTATTTTTGAAAAATCCAGAATATCGTTTACAATATCGCGCAGATGAACCGACGACTGGTTGATGGCCTCCACAAAGGGTTTAACATCATGCTGCAGGTTGGATTTTTCCAGCTGGCTGGAAAAGCCGATAATGCTGTTCAGAGGTGTACGTATTTCATGGCTGATGTTGGCCATGAAACGCTGTTTGATCTGCACCAGCTGCTCGGCCCTGGATTTTTGCCTGATCAACTGGTTTTTGTAAAACTTACTTTTATTCACATCGCTGATCAGCAGCAGGGCGAAAACAAGAAGCACCAGAAGAGAAAAAACTACTGTGGCAAATATCTTCTCGGTAGTAGTATTTACTGTAGCATGGGCATTTTCAGCCTTTTGCATAGCGTGGGAGGTCTCGTAATCTTGCAGAACAGTAACATAGTTCCAGATGCGGTCCATAACAGTTTTATCTTCCATCAAAATACTGGTTTCCATGTTGCGCAGGTTTTGCTGACTTTTCAGCATCGACTGCATCAGGTTCACCATGGCCTTTTCAAGGTCCTCCTTCAGGCTCTCGGTATCGCGGTAAAGGGTAATAATAGAGTCAGTGCGAATTTGCTGAACCAGCTCCTGCACCTGATCCTGCCTGGGCATGGGGGGTTGCTCGGTGATCTGCAATACCTCATTACGGGGGCCGTAAAATAATGTTTTCATCCGGGTGAGGAAGTTTGTTTTTTCCTGCTGGATGCGCCTGGCGCTCATCTCGCTTATTTCCATGGCAGGGGGCTCACTTCCCTCTGATCCTGAAGAATCTTCATCTTTATGGTCGGGGTTGTAAGGAGGAACCTGGCTTAATATACTTTGATGGGTGACCTCGCGAACACGCGGTTCCTGCTCAGTGACCTGAATGATCTCATTGATTGCCTCCCTGTAAAACAAAAAGTTGGGATCGTGTTTCTTGAGCTGAATGAATTGTTCAAGCAATTTTGTCTTGTGCAGCAGCTGGATGTTGATCGAATCAATGGTTTGAAGAAAGAAAACATCATCCCCTGCAAGGATATTCAGTGAATCAACCATCACGTTGATTTTCATCAATTCATCAAAATAAGCATCCAGGTAAACTTGCTGGTTATTCAGGCTGTAGGATCGGATCTGGCTCTCGGCATGATATAATGAAAATATCATCTCGTGGAGCAGATTGATCCTCGCATTGGGCTGGGCCAGGGCATCGGATGACTGGGTCAGGGTGCGAAAACTGCTGAACGAAAAGTTCAGGATAAAGGCAATCAGCAGAACCATCAATGCGTAGCTGATCAGAACCTTTAACTTAATATTTTTTTCGCCTTTTATTTTGTGATCCATTTTCATCTTTTTCAAGCGATTCATTAAGAAGTTACCATTTAAGTGGTGATAACCCAATTAATAATTCAGCCTAAGGTACGTCACTGTGCGATTGATCATCTTTTACTATATGGTGCAAATATTCTGCCTGTTTTTTAAAAAAACCCATAAACTATAAGAAAATCAGACCATTCATCAACAAATAAAATATATCCGGTCGCATGTCTCACATGAATCAGTGATTTTAATTCATCAAACTATGAAAAAATCTCTACAAAAATTGCAGGCGGTAAAAAAAGTTCTTCCGGAGATTATATGTTAAACAAAACATTTTCAGCAAGATAGCAATTAATGGGGAAAAAAATGCGATTAAGGCCTGATTATTTCATTACAAATGCAACAAAGTGATACAAACTAAAAAGTAGTGATTATGAAAAATTTATTTTTAGTGTTTGCAATTATGGCATGGTTTAGCTTTTCCATAGCTGGCCATAACCATATTTGGCATGGCTCGGAATCCCAGCAACAACAGGGCACCCAAGGGGTGCAACAGCAGGATTCTGAAGACATTGAAGTGGATCAACTCCCTCAGGCCATTCAAAATAGAGTACAGAGAGAATTTCGTGGAGCTAATATTGAATCGGCTGAAAGGACCAGGACCCAGGATGGTGAGACCTTATATAAGGTAAAAATCGACACCCAGGACCAGGGTGAGGTTACCAAAAAGTTCCATTCGGATGGTCGCGAATATCAGGATGAGGATCATGGTGATCAGCGTCCGGGTAGAGAGTACCAGAGAGGTCCTCAGGTACAGGAGCCTGCTCAGCAGCAGGACCAACGCCGTGAAGGCGAACACCGTACTCCTCGCCAGACCCGTCAGCAGCGAACTCAGCAGCAGGCTGATCAGTTTCAGCATCTGGGCGACGGTGAAGAGGTAGAGATGGAGAACCTGCCCCGGGCAGTTCAGGACAAACTGCGCCAGGATTTCGGGGAAGATAATATTGAATCCGTTGAAAGAGTCAGGACAGAAGATGGGCTGACCCTTTACAAGGTAACCGTTGAAGCGCGTGAAGAAACTCACGTATTCCATGCCGATGGGCGTGAATACCAGGTTGAAGAAAGAGGTTTTCAGCGCGAATCCCAAAGACGCGATCAGCGTGAACGTCAGAGGGATGACCGCCGCGGTGGACCTATTGCGGATGAACAGCAAACAACCCCAAGGGGTACCCCACAACAGGGAACCCAGCAGGAGCAGCAGCGTGCCCGCCAGCAAGCGGGTGATGTAAGGGGTGAAGTGGAAGAGATCAATGAAGGTGATCTTCCCGACCCTGTCCAGGATGCCATCGATCGGGATTTCCCCGATGCTAGTGTGGAGCGTGCCGAAAGGTTTCTCAACCAGCAGGGCGAATCCATTTACCGCGTTTACATCGATACCGATGACCGCGGTGAGGTAGTTCGCAGCTATTATACTGATGGCCGTACTTACCAGGATGATCAGATGCAGCCCGGCCAGCAGCGACCCATGCAGCAGGACCGTGATCAGCAGATGGATCGTGATGATGATCAGCAGCTTGACCGCCAGCCTCAGCAGCAGGGCCAGCAAGGCATGCAGCAGGATCGCACCCGTACCGACCAGCAGCAGGGCCAGCAAGGTTTGCAGCAGGATCGCCAGCCTCAGGACCAGATGCAGCAGGACCGCCAGCGCCAGATGGGCCAGCAGGATCCCATGGCTCTTTATGACCAAATGGGAGATGCTGAGCAGGTAAATGTAAATGACCTGCCTGAACGCATTCAGGACCGGTTACAGGCTGAATTTGAAGATGTGAATATAGAATCTGCTGAAAGAAAAAGATCGCAGATGGGCGAAACGGTTTACAAAATATCTGTAGATGATGACGGGGAAACTGCCGTTAGGCTTTTCCATGAAGATGGACGTTATTTCCAGCCGGGACAGCAGCAGGGTCAGCAAGACCAGCAGGAGCGCCGCCAGCGCCCCGACCAGCTGCAGCAGCAGGACCGTCAGCAGCAACAACAACAACAGGACCGTCAGCGTGATGACCAGATGCAGCAGGACCCTCAGCGCCATGATCAGCAGATGGATCGCCAGCGCGATAATGACCAGCAGCCTGAGGGTCAGCGTCAGCAACAGCAGACTCAGCAAGGCATCCAGCAGGACCGAACCCGTACCGACCAGCAGCAGGGCCAGCAAGGCATGCAGCAGGATCGTACCGGGATGGACCAGCAGGGCCAACGCCAGATGGGACAACAGGATCCTCTGGCTATGTATGAACAAATGGGAGATGCTGAACAGGTTAATGAAAATGATCTTCCCGAACGCATACAGAACAGGCTTCAGGCTGAGTTTGATGACGTGAACATAGAATCTGCTGAAAGAAAAAGATCACAGCAGGGCGAAAATGTTTATAAAGTCACGGTTGATGATAACGGGGAAACCGCAGTACGTCTTTTTTATGAAGATGGACGTTACTTCCAGCCCGGTCAAATGCAACAGCAGGATCGTCAGCGCCAGGACCAGATGCAGCAGGATCGTCAGCGCCAGGACCAGATGGATCGCCAGCGTGATGACCAGCAGATGGATCGCCAGCGTGATGACCAGCAGATGGACCGCCAACGTGATGACCAGCAGATGGATCGCCAGCGTGATGACCAGCAAATCGAGCGTCAGCGCGATGATGACCAGGTGGATCGAACCCGTACCGACCAGTTTGGTGATGGGGAAGAAATTGATGAAAACGATCTTCCCGATGCCATTCAAACCCGCCTGGAAAGTGAATTTGACAGCGGGGATGTTGAGTCGGTTGAAAGGATTACCCATCAGGGGCAAACCCTCTACCGGGTAACCATCGAGGACGACGATCGTGGCGTAGTTACGCGCATTTATCATTCTGATGGTCGCGAATATCAGGACCAGCAGATGGATCGTCAGCGACAGGATCAGCAGCAGCAAGATCGCCAGCGCGATGACCAGATGGATCGTCAGCGCGATGATCAGCAGGAACGCCGTCCAGGAGGCCCCTGGGCTGATGAGCAGGGCACAATGCCCCAGCAGAATCGCCCAGGAAGTCAGCAGCAACAACAACAGCAGCGTGGACAACAGGACATGCAGCAACAGGATGATCAGTTAAGGGATACTGAAGAAGTTGATGCCGACGATATTCCTGAAGTAATCAAAAACCGCGTTCAGAGGGAATTCCCCGGTTCCGACATCGAATCGGCCGAAATGGGAACAACCCAAAGGGGTGAGCGGGTTTACAAGGTAAAAGTGGACACCGAACAGATGGGCGAACAGACCCGGATGTATCATGAAGATGGACGCATTTACCAAACTCACATGCAACAGGATCATTACAGGCAGGACTTGCAGCGGGATCGCATGCATCACGATCAGCAGCAGGACCAAATGCGCCAGGACCAACTGGACCAGCCCCGCCATGACCGCCAGGATCGTGAATACGATCAGCAGCAACAGCAGGGCAGGCAACAGCACCATATGCAGCTGGATCATCTGGGCGAGGGTGAAGAGATAGATCAGGATGAATTGCCCGAATCGATCCAGAACCGCTTACAAAGGGATTTCCGCGATGCCGATATTGAATCGGTAGAGCGGGTTAATACCCGCGATGGACAAACCTTGTATAAGGTAAAAATAGATACTGACGACCAGGGGGAAGTGACGCGTGTTTTTCATTCCGATGGACGCGAATACCAGGATCAGCTGCAGCATCAGGACCAAATGCAGCATCAGGACCGTCGTCGCGATGACCAGCAGCGCGGGCCTATGGTGAATGAGCAGGGAAATCTGCCCCAGCAGACTCCCCGTCCCGGCCAGCAGCAACAGCAACAAAGAGGCTGGCAGCAGGATCAGCAAATGCAGGACGGTGAAATAGAAGTGGATGAACTCCCCGCTGCCGTTCGCAACCGGATCCAAACCGAATTCCGTGATGCTGAAATTGAAACCGTTGAAAGAGAAGTAATCTATAAGGTGAAAATAGATACTCCTGACCGCGGGGAAGTAACCCGCCGGTTCCATGCCGATGGGCGGGAATTTGAAAACGGTGATGATCAGGATTTTGAACCCGGCATGCAGCCTGGAGTACCTGGTACCCCCGGTACAACACCTCCTGGCACGCCTCCCGGAACGCAAACTCCTCCGGGAACCCCTCCCGGCAC
>OBJA01000240.1_pt1 | contig 52047 bp, 36 predicted proteins | sample 1519751 | NCBI WGS metagenome assembly OBJA01 (sample SAMEA3881238, study PRJEB22517) | soil metagenome | biome: lake sediment; feature: soda lake sediment; material: sediment, water from around vicinity | place: India | collected 2013-12-23 | depth 3 m
CTCGAAAGTAAAGAATGAAGCTTTGCTCTTGATGAAGTGGATTGGGTGATGAATGTAAGCTCTCGCCCTCTTTGGGATGAGGCTTGATAAAATACTTTCACCAACTCCGTAGGCTAACTAATAAATTAATGAGGCTTTGGTAAGAGGTAGTGTTCACTGATTACCTCAACAACATCACACTTCCATTCTTTTCAACTGGCGGGTCGTTGTTTACACTGTAAATGATTTTCCAACTGTAGTATCCACGCAATGCGGGTTCGCCATTTATATCACCGTTCCATCCTGTTTCGGCATTGTTGGTTTCAAATATCATTTGTCCCCATCTATTATATATAGTCATTGAGAAAGATGATATTTGCTCATAGTCAGTAACCAATCTGAAAATGTCGTTTTTGCCGTCGTTATTTGGTGTGAACGCGGTAGGTATTTCAATAATAAATGGTGGTGGAGGTGGTGGTGGCGGCTGCTTTTCTTTAGGCAGCATAGTAACACTTCCTGTTGCTGAACAGCCCATACCTGTTGTAACTGTTATAGTATAAAGACCTTCTTCACTAACAGGTAAAGAAGGTGTAGTTACTCCATTATTCCACAAGTAAGTAGCATATCCTGCATTGGCATTAAGCACTGTATCGTTTACAAAATAAATTGTATCACCATTAAAACCTGGTATCGGCAATGGGTTTACAGTTACTGAAGTAGTTGTATAATCATTACATCCGGTTACATTAGTAACAGTTAGCATATATTGCCCACTATTAAGAGGAGTAGTGTTGCTGATAGTATAACTTGATTGATTCCAGGTTCCTCCATCAGGTAAACTCCAGGAGTATGTATAGCTTCCGGCAGGGGTGACTGTTGAAGTGAGTGTTATTGAATTGCCTTCACAAATATTATTAGTTGCACTTGAAAATGTTACTTCAGGCTGTTCATATATTGTTATTTGTCCGGCTGAATATGCAGGATTTATCACAATGTTTGTACCACCGATAAAGACAGTTCCTGTTGGGGTTTCATCCCATATTACCGGTGAAATTCCGGGTGCTAAAGTCTGGAACACTAGTTCAAGCAAATTAATGTTGCCAAGATTTAAAGGCGTTGCACTATTCCATTCAATTACAACTTCACCAAGTATGGTATTATCTGTGAAAGTGAGCGATCCGGTAAATGCTGAGTTCAGATTTTGATAATTCAATGCCTGAACTAACGTATTATCATAATTCAAAACCAGCTTAAAGCCCTTTATTCCATTGAAATTTGTAATACTAATTGGGATAGTTGCATTTACACCTTTACATACCTGAGAAGTTCCGGTAGATGTATTAACCGCAACTGTAGTAATTTGAGGTACTATACACGTAAAAGTTGAAGTACATCCATTTTCATCTACAATAGTGCCACTGTAACTACCTGGGGCTAATGGTGAAAAAATGGGTGATGTTTGCGGAGCGCTACCTTCGAGAGTATATGTTAATATACCGGCTCCCTGTGCATATACATGTATAGAACCATTGTTATTTAAGTCATACGAAGGCTGAGGAACAACACTATCAACAAGAGGACCATCGTACTTGGGTAAGATATATGGATTGTCAGGACTAGTCCAGTTACAATCAATGCTCGATTTAAGTCTGGCTTTGACGTAATAAGGAATACCTCCTGTTAATCCGTTGAAAACATTGTTATCACTCCATGTAGCACCATTGTTTATAGAATATTCAATTGTTGGATCATAACTTGTTACCGGGTATATAGTAATGCGACCATTATTCATACCACAATATTCAGGACTAGGGTCGACGTCGTCAATAAAATTATTACCATCGTTTGGAATCTCAAACTGACTAAGAAAGTTTGTACATCCATTTCCATCAGTCACCCATAGGTTATATGTGCCTGAAGCATAGTTATTAAGACCTGCGGTTGTGCATATAATATTTTCGTCATTATCTTTCCAGAAGAAATTAAAAGGCCCTGTTCCAATAGCGTTTACCCCATTGATTGAGCCTACCGCTAAATCGCATATAGCGGGAACAATTTTAACTCCGGAATTATCTATAACCGGTGGGTCAAAAGCGGTAATTTTAACAGTGTCGCTGCTTACACATCCATAATTGTTTTCAACACGAATCCAGTATTCACCCGGAACATCAGCCATTATGAAATTTCCTGTTTCGCCTGTGCTCCATAATTTTTCGCCTATCACCAAACCAGGAGATATGCTTGTTGTAGTACCTGCGCATCCTGAAAAGTCGTTCGGGAGATTAACAACAGGATAGTTGGTAATAGTAACTTTTCTGGTATAAACTTCTATATCTTCTCTCGGGTATTCGATAGTTATTGTAACAGTAAAAGTACCTGTTTTAGTAAACAGATGCTTTTGAGATATGCCATACGCTTCATTGTTTGGTCCACTATCGGGATCACCGAAATCCCACTTTATTGAAGAAGCAGCAGGAAGGATTTTTGATTTAAAATAGGTAGTATCACCGAAGCAGTTTCCTGTCCAGTCGAACTTTGTTAAATAAGATGCAGTAATCAATGGCAATCCATGAGTACTTTCGCCGGGAGTTAATAATTTAACTGTGTCTTTTTCGAAACCTGCAAGTGTGCCGCTTAAGTGTGGAAAGCCTAACCTTGATAAGAATTGTCGTCGTTTATCGACACTTTGTGCTATATATATTTTCCCATCCGGACCCAGTTGCATATCACCATATACTGCACTTGTAACATCTTCACCATAAATATTGTAGCTATTATTCTCAAACATGGTAAAGGAGGTTGTTTGATTCATAAAAAACTGACGTATAACCTGCTTTACTACTTGCGGAGGACCGGGTTGACCTCCCAGTAGACATAGATACAGTTTATTTCCATCGGCAGAAAATTCCAAGCCGTTACATCTCATTTCTTTGTCTTCTATGGCCAGGAAGGTGAATTTAGGAGTCATTTGGCCTGAGGCAGGATCGAAAAAGTAAAGTTCAAAGATTCGTTGTGATTCAGGGTCCCAGTTATCGGTAACATAAACATAAAACCTTCCATCGGGTGAAATCTTGGCAACGCTATTAGTCTTATCTGTTCCATGGCTCCTAAGGGCCTGAACTGTTTTCTTGGCCGGCATGTGGAAACCTCTTTCATCAACAAGATAAGAGAGTATTGTATTGGGGTACTCCAATGAACGTACAATAACCCAGAAAGCATGATTATTGGCATGTTTTACAGCACTTATTATACCTTTGGTGCGCTCGGTACCTGTAATGAAAACATTCTTTTCTTCGACTTCGCCTAAGCCACCGTTTTTGTTCATATTGATTATTGAATACCAGCAACCGGGATGGTCATCGTCGCCTGTTGTTACTAAATAATAACAGCCTGGTGATCCTGGTTTTTCGAATGCAATACATGGCTGAGAGTTTCCTCCTGAAGCATAAAGTCCCATTCCGTTGGGCATAGGAACATTTCCCATGTGCCAAACATTCTTTCCGTTGCTATAGAATAAGGGATTCCCGAATTTATCGGACATTGATACACTCGACTGGCTGGTGGTCATAGCATTTCCGTTAAATCCAACAGGAGCGCCTGAATGGAAACGAATACCTGCTTTCTTTCCAAAGTACCAATTATATGCCTCTTTCTGAGAATAACCGTATTGGGATAGAAGTAAAATTCCGAGTAAGTACAATAGCTTTTTCATTGATAATCAATTGTAATCGGAAATAATCATTAGTATAGTAGGTCTCAAAGGTATCAAATATTATTATAAACCAACAAACTTTTAACAAATCAATATGAGATAATCAAATAAAATATTCAACGTAGCCCTGAAAGATGTTATGCCAACTCTCATAATACCAAATTTCTCTATATTTGTCATGAACAAATAATCAAGCAGTATGTCGGAAAATAAACAAGAAATTAAAGGATTGCCTGAAAATGCCTATACAGAATTAAAAGCCGGTGAGGAGTATACTCCTATTATGTCACCCAATAAAGCGGTTCCCGAAGTAAACTTCCGCTCAGTTGTGACCGGATTAATCATGGCGGTTGTATTCTCAGCTGCTGCTGCATATCTTGGCTTGAAGATTGGTCAGGTATTTGAAGCTGCAATACCAATTGCCATAATAGCCGTAGGACTTTCAACGGCAACAAAGAGGAAAAATGCTTTAGGCGAGAATGTGATGATTCAGTCAATCGGTGCCAGCTCGGGAGTAATAGTTGCCGGAGCTATATTTACTTTGCCTGCATTATACATCCTGAATCTTGAAGCCCATTTTTATCAGGTGTTTTTGTCATCACTTTTAGGCGGTTTTCTTGGTATTTTATTTTTAATTCCTTTCCGAAAATACTTTGTATCAGATATGCATGGCAAGTATCCTTTCCCTGAAGCAACTGCTACAACCGAAGTTCTTGTTTCGGGCGAAAAGGGAGGCAGCCAGGCTCGTTTACTATTGGTTGCCGGATTAATTGGAGGTGTTTACGATTTCATAATTGCAACTTTCGGTTGGTGGAGCGAAGTCTTTACTACCAGAGTTTTCCATGCGGGTGAGGTGCTTGCTGATAGGTTCAAATTAGTATTTAAAATGAATGTTGGTGCAGCCGTTATGGGTTTGGGTTATATAATTGGCTTAAAATATGCCGCCATTATTTGTGCAGGTTCATTTGTTAGCTGGTTTGTACTAATTCCAATAGTTTCACATTTTGCAGAAGGACAGACTATTGCAGTAGGTGCCAATGTTACTAAAATGCTTGCAGACATGTCGGCTGAAGAGATATTCAGAAATTATATACGCCAGGTAGGTATAGGTGGTATTGCAATGGCAGGTGTTATTGGCATTATCAGATCAAATAAAATAATAAGAGATGCTTTTGGTTTGGCTGTTAGAGAATTAGGCGGGAAGCATGTAACAAATGTTGAAACCAAACGTACACAGCGCGATATCCCAATGAAGATTATTCTTTTTGGAATTCTCGCAACAGCAGTTGTAATATTCATATTCTTTCTCTTTGGCGTAATTGGTAACCTGACTCAGGCACTTATAGCACTGGGTATTGTAATGCTTATTGCATTCCTCTTTACAACTGTTGCAGCTAATGCAATTGCAATAGTTGGAACAAATCCTGTATCGGGCATGACCTTGATGACACTTATAATCACTTCATTGGTGATGGTATCGGCTGGTTTATCAGGAACAGCAGGAATGGTAGCTGCTTTAATAATAGGAGGTGTTGTATGTACAGCTCTATCAATGGCAGGTGGATTTATTACCGACCTTAAGATTGGTTATTGGTTAGGAAGTTCCCCGTATAAACAGGAAAGCTGGAAATTCCTTGGTACTCTAGTATCAGCCGCTACTGTTGGGGGAGTAATCATGATATTAAATAAGACTTATGGATTTACAGGACAGGGAGCTTTGGTTGCCCCACAGGCAAATGCTATGGCTGCCGTTATTGAGCCAATGATGTCGGGTAAAGCTGCGCCATGGTTATTATATACTGGTGGTGCATTCTTAGCTCTGATCTTAACCATGATAGGTGTACCAGCTCTTGCTTTCTCACTTGGTATGTTTATTCCGCTTGAATTAAATACTCCGCTTCTTGTTGGAGGAATAATTGCATGGTATGTAAGTACCCGCTCAACTGATGCTGCATTAAACTCAGCACGTCGTGAAAGAGGTACTCTTATCGCTTCAGGTTTTATAGCAGGAGGTGCTTTGATGGGAGTGGTAAGTGCAATGCTTAAATTTGGCGACATAAATTACGTGAACAACGAATGGTTTGAAAGTCATGCAGCTGAGATTATTGGCTTAGGAATGTTCATGATTTTATGTGGTTACATGGTTTGGGAAACATTAAAAGCTAAGAAAGAGGCATAGTTGAAAAGTAGGATTGCTCTTTTAACTTGTTTGGTAATAAAGGGACGTCCTCTTACAATCAATTAATTAAAAAGAAAGTTTTGGATCATTATGAAAGAAGATATAAAAAACAGGTTCTTAAAGTACGTTGCTCTTGATACACAGAGTGATGAAAGTTCTGAAACATTCCCGAGTACTACAAAACAGTTTGTAATGCTCGAAATGCTCAGAGACGAATTGCTTGCTTTAGGTTTGTCGGATGCACAAATGGATGAGCATGGCTATGTGATGGCAACACTTCCGGCTAATAATGGAAAAAGTGGACCGGTAATTGGGTTTATAGCCCATGTTGACACAAGCCCTGATATGCCGGGTGCTGACATTAAACCAAAATTCATTGAAAATTACAATGGCGGTGATGTAATATTAAACCAAGAGCTCAATATTGTTCTTTCGCCGGTAGACTTCCCTGAAATGAAACAGTACCAGGGGCAAACACTGATAGTTACTGATGGTACTACTTTACTGGGAGCTGATGATAAAGCAGGTGTTACAGAGATAATGACTGCAATTGAATACCTAGTAAAGCATCCTGAAATAAAGCATGGACCTATTAAGGTAGGCTTTACACCTGATGAAGAGATAGGAAGAGGAGTTGACCACTTTGATGTTGCTAAATTTGGCGCTGACTGGGCTTATACTATGGATGGCGGAGAAATTGGGGAACTTGAATTCGAGAATTTCAATGCTGCCGGAGCCAAAATAAATATACAGGGAAGAAATATACACCCCGGTTATGCAAAAGGCAAAATGCAAAATGCAATCCTTATGGCAATGGAATTTAATGCTTTGCTCCCTGTTTTTGAACGCCCCGAATACACTCAGGATTATGAAGGATTCTATCACATCGTTAAGATGGATGGTTCTGTAGAAAAGTCATTCATACAGTACATTATCAGAGATCATGACCGTGAAAAATTCGAAAAACGCAAGAGTGTTATAACTGAATGCATTGATTTTATGAACAAGCGGTATGGCGATGGAGCTTTTACCCTTGAATTAAAAGATCAATACTATAACATGAAGGAAAAGATAGAGCCGGTATGTCATATTGTTAATACTGCCAAAAGGGCAATGGAAGAGTTGGGAATTAAACCACATATTCGCCCGATCAGAGGTGGTACTGATGGCTCACGGTTAAGTTATATGGGTTTACCTTGCCCTAATATATTTGCCGGTGGACATAATTTTCATGGTAAGTTTGAATTCGTGCCACTTGAATCAATGGTCAAAGCTACTGAAGTGATTATTAAAATAGTAGAACTAAACGGACAGGTAGAGACAGAAGCATAAATTACTTCGGGTACTTAAAAATAAAATTGAGGAAACAACCAGGTGTTTAAGAAATGGATACCACTCCATAAGATCCTTTTTGGTTACTCGGTAATTACTGGGATTTTATCTCTGTTTACGACTTTATACAAAGAGCTTCCATTAATATTGATAATAAAGCTTATAACTATTGGTACAATATTATCATGGAAAGCAATTTCATCCAAATTGCCTTACAAGTCCCTTAACTATATAAACGCTCTCTTGGGTGTTGGATTTCTTGCATTCTTCTATAATGAAACAGCATGGCTTAACCAACTATTTTTTAAGCCAATTGATGAGGTACTGATTCTTGCTGATGAACTGATATTCGGATTTCAACCTGCCATTGAATTTTCTGATAGAATGAGCAGTATCTTCTTTATTGAGCTTATGAATTTTGGTTACCTATCGTATTACTTTATAATAGTTTCCTTCCTGATACTACTTATTAAGTATAATGAAAAGATTTATAACAAGCTTCTGTTTCTGCTTAGTACTTCGTTTATTATTTATTATGTTATCTTCATTTTTGTTCCTTCATACGGTCCACAATTCTGGTATAATAACACTTTGAATATTGCCCCTGAAGGGGTATTTTTTCAGAGAATAGTTCATTTCATTCAAGAAAACGGAGAAGTAAAGACAGGTGCAATACCTAGCTCACATGTGGGAATAACACTGATTATTACAATACTATCCAGACAATACCTGAAGTTCTATTTTTGGATAATACTGCCTGTAACAATTATACTCTACTTTTCGACAGTTTATATAAAAGCACATTATTTTGTAGATGTAATTGCCGGCATATTAAGTGCTCCTATTATTTTGTACATTGCCGATAAATCATATAACACCCTCAAGACTTCATAACTATGCAAATTACTATTAAAGAAGTCACTACTGCAAATGATTTAAAACTCTTCATACAACTCCCATTTAAAATACATAAGAATCATGATGAATGGGTTCCGTCGTTAATAAATGATGATATCGCAACCTTTTACCCTAATAAGAATGAGGCTTATAAGTACTGCGCTACAATAAAATTCTTAGCTTATAAAGGCGGTGAACTAAAAGGGAGAATTATGGGCATAATACATCATCAGTATAACGAACTTAACAATGAGCAAAACGGACGCTTCGCATTTATGGAGGTATATGATGATAAGGAGGTTTTCGATGCTCTGATTAATTCTGTAGAAAAATGGGCGTATGAAAAAGGGTGCAATAAACTAATTGGTCCGCTTGGGTTTTCAGATAAAGATCCACAGGGGTTTTTAATTGAAGGGTATAAAAAGCAAACAATGATGCTCACAAACTGTAGTTACCCTTTTATGACCAAATACATTACTGATGCTGGATATAAACCCCATACAAAATTAGTAGAGTACAGAATTCCGCTGACTGATCAATTGATATCGAGGTTATCAGTATTCGCCAAAAGGCCAAAAAACAATCCGGATATAAAGCTTCTTGAGTTTAAAAAAACCAGCGAAATAAAGCCATATATAAGAGAAGTATTTGAGTTAATAAACTTAACTTATAGTGAAATCTATGGCTTCACTCCGTTGTCAGTGAAAGAGGCTGATAATTTCTCAAAACGATATCTTCCATTTATAAATCCACGTTTAGTGAAGATTGTATTGAACGGAAAAGGCTCTATTATTGGTTTCATTGTAGCGATGTCTGACTTTAGTAAAGGAATCAAGCAAGCAAATGGTAAGCTATTACCTTTTGGGTGGTTCCATATTCTCAGAAACATGAGAAACAGCGATACTCTGGTTTTATTTCTTGGGTCCGTTAAAGAAGAATATCGACATAGAGGAATAGATGCGCTCATGGCAGAAAGCCTCTTTAAAGATTCAAAAGTCTATGGATTTAAGTATGTTGACAGCCATTTAATAATGGAGAGAAATGTCAAAATGCGAAGTGAGATTGAACGTCTTGAAGGGTCGGAGCTTTATAAACGCTACTGCATATTTGAGAAACCACTATAGTAATTTGATTGAAGCTATCTGTCTGAATTACTTGCAATTACTAACTTTCCATCTCTTTTAAAAGAGTTAAAAATCGCGATTTCATCTGCTTAAAACTTTCACAAGAAATAGCTGTTAAAGTTTAAACAATGCTTCCATTGAATGAATAATCATTCAATAGCTTGACTAATTATTAATCCACCAAATTAACAAATGATGAAACAATTATTTAAAGAAAAGATGCAGAAATGGGTACAAACCTCATTAGCAGTATTAATGACCGCTATCATTGTATCCTCATGTAGTAAAGAAGAATCAAAAGATGATTCAAATGGATCAGTTACCGAGACTGCCATCACAAAATCAGTAAGTTCTGATGGCAATATTCTGTTAATGTATGAAGGATTGGATGCACAAACTATGTGGGAACTTCAGCAGGCAAGAGCAGCAACTGCGAAGTATCGCCATTTAGATAAAGCTTTGAAAGATGGTTATGTTGATATCGGGGTTGTTGTTCAGGGAATGGGGCACCACTTTATGAAAATGGATTTAGTAGATGGAACATTCGACATCAGAAAACCAGAGATATTGGTATATAACCCGGATGAAAACGGAGTATTTCATCTTGTGGCAGTTGAATATGCTATACCACTGGAAGCATCGCCTATGGCTCCTGAGGGTTTTTCAGGCGACAATGATGTTTGGTCACCAAATGGGGAAGTTGGATTGTGGCTTTTGCATGCCTGGGTATGGAAATATAATCCGTTAGGTGTTTTCTCACCAGTTAATCCCACTGTGGTATTGAATCAATAAATACATTTTCACTAATTCATGAAGAGGCTATCTGAAAAGGATAGCCTTTTTTGATGACGTTAATCTGAAAAGTCAAGTAATATCTTGACATTTGTTCAAGTTTTGTTATATTTGAGATCTCATTCCTACACTAATATATACTTACCTCAAAATCTCACTAACTTTTTTTCGAATATTGAAAGAATTTTTTTGCATTAGATTGTTAAAAGAGGATTATAAAGAAACAATAGACAGACTAAAAGAAAATTGAAAGTATAAATAATAACATACTTATGAATGTTGACATTTCTTTCTCAAAAACTCCTACCGGCATTTTAGGACTCGATGAAATAACTTATGGGGGCTTCCCTACCGGAAGACCAACATTAATATGTGGAAATGCTGGTTGTGGAAAAACACTTTTTGGAATTCAGTTTCTCGTAAAGGGTATAACCGAATATAATGAGCCCGGTGTATTTATGAGTTTCGAAGAAACTAGTTTAGATTTGTCAAAAAATGTTTTAAGCCTCGGATTTGATCTTGAAAAGTTAAAATCTGAAAACTTACTAAAAGTTGATTATGTAAGAGTAGAACGGTCGGAAATTGAAGAGACCGGCGAGTATGATCTTGAAGCTCTGTTTATACGTTTAAATTATGCAATTGATAGCATTGGAGCTAAACGTGTTGTACTTGATACAATTGAAACCCTCTTTGGTGGAATGAACAACAACGCTATATTGCGCTCGGAAATCAGACGGCTATTTATGTGGTTAAAGGATAAAGGAGTGACAGCTATTATAACGGGTGAAAAAGGCGACTGGAGTTTAACAAGAACAGGTCTTGAAGAATATGTATCTGATTGTGTAATACTCTTGGATTTCAGAGTTCAAAATCAATTAGCAACCCGTCGACTGAGAGTTATAAAATATCGAGGTTCAATGCATGGTACTTACGAATATCCATTCATAATAGATCAGGATGGTATAGCGGTATTGCCAATTACTTCATTAAAGTTGGATTACTCTTCACCACAAGAGATAATTTCTTTAGGATTACCCGATCTTGATAAACTGTTTTCACTAAAAGGTGTTTACAAGGCAAGTTGTATTCTGGTTACAGGATCTGCAGGTACAGCAAAAACTATCATGGCTTATTACTTTGCTTTAAGTAGTTGCTTGCGAAATGAGCGAGTTCTTTACTTTTCGCTTGAAGAATCGGAAGAACAGATGCTTAGGAACATTCAAACTATTGGGATGGATTTAAGAAATTATACTGATACCGGTTTATTGACAATTAAGGCCTCAAGACCTTCACTTCATGGTCTTGAGATTCATCTTCATGAAATAAACCACTATATGAGGAAGTATAAACCACAGACTATAATAATTGATTCCATCAGTAGCTTAATATCAATTGGTAACATTAGCGAGGTGTCAGGGATGTTGGTTAGGTTGATGGATACACTGAAAGTTAATAAGATTAATGCCCTATTTACCTCCCTTAGCCATAAAAATATTGGAAAGGAGCACGAAATGTTGGAAGCTGTCTCTTCACTTGCAGATACTTGGATTGAGCTAACTTATGAAATAGTGGGTGGAGAGCGTAAGAGAAATCTTTTAATAGTTAAATCAAGAGGTATGGGTCATATAGATAATCCACAGGAATTTAAAATAACAGAAAAAGGAGTTCAATTATTATAAGCATATAACCATGACAATAGATGATGAACTTTCGGCCGACGAGAGATGGGAGTTAAGGCTGTATATTGCCGGTCAAACCCCTAATTCGATTCGTGCATTGAAGAATATCAATAAGTACTGTAAGGAACACTTAGAGGGAAGATTCACAATTGAGGTAATTGATTTATTAAAGAATCCTCAGTTAGCAGAAGGCGACCAGATATTTGCTATACCAACACTGGTTAGAAAATTTCCTGAACCACTAAGAAAAATAATTGGTGATCTGTCAAACGAAGAAAAGGTTTTAGTTGGACTGAATATCAGATCATTAAAATAAAGCTAAGCCATGGTTTCAGAAAATAAGAAGAGTGGACAAAAAGTGATATTAGAGAATAAACTGATTCTTCAGTTGTATATTTCAGGGATGTCGCCAAAATCCATGGAAGCTATTGGGAATATAAAGAAGCTTTGCGATGAGTTTTTAAGTGATGCATTTGAGCTTGAGATAATTGATATTTATAAAAATCCAAAGCTGGCTGCTGAACAACATATTGTGTTCAGCCCTTCATTAATCAAACAAATGCCTTTGCCACGAAAAACTTTAATTGGAACACTATCAGATACAGAAAAAGTAAGAATTGCTTTAGGAATTGAATTTAGAGAATGAAAAGTAAGTCAGATGATGAAATAACTCAAAAAGTTCAGGAACTCCAAACACGTTTAGAAGAGGCTGAACAACTCATCCTTGCAATAAAGGAAGGAGAAGTTGATGCATTTGCTATACGTACTCAAAATGAATCGGAGATTTATACACTAAAGAGTAGTGATTATGCATATCGTATTCTTATAGAGGAATTTGGCGAAGGGGCAATAAACGTAACAGAAGAAGGACTAATCGTTTATACTAATAAATGCTTCTTCGAGATGCTAAATAAGACTTATGACCAGGTAATTGGCAGTTCGATATTTGATTTAATAAACTACGATTCGCTCGATGAGTTTAAAATACTTTTTAAAGAATCACTTTCAGGAAAAGCAAAAGGTGAAATTTATCTGCAAGGAACAGAAAAAATACCTGTTTATGTATCACTTACCTCTTTACAACCACAGCTCGCCACAGTAGGTATAATAATCACCAATCTAACTGAGAAAAAGAAAAACGAACAGTTGATTTTAGAATATCAAAAAGTGTTAGAGCAAAGGAATCATGATTTACTTAATTCAAATGCTGAGCTTTCTTCATTTTCACATATTACATCGCATGACCTTCAGGAACCACTGCGAAAAATTCAAATCTTCGCTACTGAAATAGCTGACAAAGAGTACAATAATTTATCAGACAGAGGTAAGAACATCTTTCATAGAATTCAAACATCAGCCAATAGAATGCAAACGCTAATTCAGGATTTGCTAATGTATTCGAAAACAAGTTCAGAAGAACGACGGTTTGAAAATGTACAATTAAGTAAGATTATAGAAGAGATTAAAAATGATATTTCGGACGATATTGATGCAAAAAAGGGTAAGCTAAGTATAACTGGTGACTGTAAATGCAAAGTAATACCTTTTCAAATCAGGCAGTTAATTGAAAATCTGCTAAGGAATTCACTTAAGTTTTCGAGCCCTGGTAGACCATTAGAAATTGCTATTAATATTGATCAGGTTATAGGTGTCTCTATAGATCATCCGGATGCAATAAAAAAGAAACAATACTGTCATATCTCAATAGTCGATAATGGTATTGGATTTGATCCACTTTATAAAGACAAAATATTTGAAATCTTTCAACGACTGCATAGTAAAGAAAAATTTGCCGGCTCCGGTATTGGCTTGTCTATTGTGAAGAAGATTGTTAAAAACCATAATGGTATTATACAAGCTGAAAGCGAACTTGGACATGGTGCAACATTCAATATTTACCTGCCAACTAACTGATTTCTCAAATTTTAATGGTTTACTTTTCAGACTAATAAAAATGTTCTTTTTTAACTGAAAGGTTTAATTAACCTTTGGAGTAAACTATTGTTTTAGTAAGAAGTTTGGAACGCTTTTTGCAAACACTTCATTAAACATAATCATAAAATGAATATTAATCCTTCAAGCTCTATAAAAACTAATCTCTTTCTTCTTTTATTTATTGTACCACTGCTGTTGTTTAGTCAGTCATTCAGGATTGTCGAGAATACCGCGTTTAAACATGGTGAAAAGCTTACTTTTCGTGTTTATTATCAGTCACTCTTAACAGGTAAAGTAACAGCCGGAGAAGCTAATGTTGAGATAAAGAACAATAAAGTAACTAGAAATAATCGTCCGGTTTTTCATATTGTAGGAACCGGACAATCAAAAGGTGCATTTGATTTTTTCTTCAAAGTTAATGATCGGTTTGAGACTTTTATTGATGAAGAAGGTATATTCCCATGGTACTTTATCAGAAGAACACGAGAAGGTGGCTATAAAAAAGATGATGAAGTTACTTTTGAGCAAAATAGGGGTGTAGCAATAAGTAGAAATGCTGTTAAGAAAGTGCCTTCGAAAATTCAGGATATTATGTCGGTATTCTATTATGCCCGCACCTTAGATATTACTGGTGTTGATCCCGGCGATTCTTTCCCTTTATCTTTCTTCCTCGATGACTCAGTTTATGTTTCAAAGATTGTCTTCTTAGGTAGAGAAGAGGTAAAAACTGAGCTTGGGACGTTTAGCTGCCTTAAATTTAAACCTATGGTTGCTACTGGTGAAGTATTTAAAGAGCCATATCCTATGCAATTATGGGTAACAGATGACAAAAACAGAATACCTGTTCTGGTTCAATCGGCAGTTATTGTTGGTTCGGTAAAAATGGAACTTATACAATTTGAAGGATTAAGAAATCCGACGACGGCGTTTCAACCACACCGTAAAAAGAAATAACTACATTTGTATTTGCAGTAATTGCGAGGAAGTTGATGATTTAGCGGAGTATATGGTACGTTGTTAGTGTAGATTTTCCATAACATAAATATTCCATGTAATGAAGTGCTTTTCAACCTGGCTTTTTCTAACAATTGCCTGTTTATTGAGTGGTTCCCTGTATGCTCAGTCAACAAAGCGACAAACAACAACCAACATTGCTAAAAACTCACCCGCAATGGCAAAAAATGAGAATGATCCTCTATGGAAGAAAGTTGATAGTTTGTCAGATCAGGGTCTACCTCAGTCAGCTATTAAAATAGTTAACTCCATACTGCAACAGGCCGAGAGTGCAAAAAATGAAACTCAATATATAAAAGCCAACCTGTATGAGCTGAAATTAAGAGCTCAGTTCGAAGAGAACTACCTTGCAAACTATATAAATGAAAGAGAAAAACTCTTAGCAGATGCACCAAGAAAAGGCAATAGTATATTAAATAACACTGAGGTAAAAAGTATAATCCACTCTATACTTGCCGATTTATACTGGATGTACTATTTACAAAATCGTCATGTGATTTTAGATAGAGGCGTGTTAAGCGTTGCAGATAATCCACGTGATATTGATATTACAAAGTGGGACATACGACAATTCATTGAGGTAGTGCTTAACAACCACAAAGAATCATTAAGGAATAAACAGACTTTGCAGCAAACTGATCTTAAAAAGTATGATGCAATTCTTGAACTAGCTAAAGATTCGAAAAAATTCCGTCCAACGCTTTACGACTTTCTTGCTCACAGGGCCATTGACTTCCTTATAAACGAAGAAGCCTCAATAATTAAACCGGTTGATCTCTTTATAATAGATAATCCTAATTACCTGTCGCCGGCAGCCGAATTCACTAAGCTAAATGTATACAGTAAGGATGATACTTTATCATTTAATTATCAGGCACTGCTACTTTTTCAAGAGAACATTGCATTTCATTTAAATGATCTTAATCCTGATGCGTTGATAGATGTAGATTTAAAACGCCTTGAATATATTCATGGTAAACTCAATCATTCATCTGCCGACAGTCTTTATAATCATGCACTGTTAAACCTTGAAAAGAAGTACTCAGGGAATACAGCATCAGCACCAATCATGTTAAAGCTGGCTGAATGGTATTATTCAGATCCTCAGCCACCTGTAAGAATACAGCATGGCACGTTCCCCGCATTTAGTAATGTCCGAAAAGCCGATCTTGTTAAAGCAAGAGAATGGTGTTTGAAGCTGATTGAGTCTTTTCCTGACTCCCCTGAAGCAATCTCCTGCAAACACATGCTGAAGAGAATCGAAGAGCCTCATATTGAATTCATGGCCGACAAAACTGCAATACCGGATAAAGAATTCCCTATACTAGTCAATTATAAAAATGTTAAGCAGATATGGTTCCGACTTATAGAAACAGAGTATAATTCAAGTAGGGAGTTGTATGGCAATCAGCAGAATAACTTGAAGGATTACATCTCTGCTAAACCATATAAAAAATGGAATGTGATTGTTCCTGATTCTGGTGACTATAAAATACACTCAACCGAGATAATTATGCCGGCGATTAAAACCGGTTATTATATTCTCATGCTAAGTGATAAGGAAAATATTTCATCAACTGATACTATAGTTTCTTACTCGCCGATTCAAATAAGCAATATCTCCTACATTTCGAGAAACTCGCCCGATGGTTCTGGAGTAGTATATGTATTAAACAGGACAAATGGAGATGCACTGGCGAATGTTGAAGTGCAATCGTTCGTGCTTTCATACGATTACAGAAAAAGAGAATATAACCGCCAAAACAAAGAGAAATATATCACTAAGTCCGACGGTTCATTTATTATTAATGCTCCTGGTCCTAATAATAATGCCAACCTTTCATTTGAATTCAGATACAAGGGCGACAAGCTTATCTCGGATAATTATTATGCATTATACGATAGAAGCCGTTTTGCCGACCATTCACCAAAGACAACCACTTATTTTTATACCGACAGGGCTATATATCGCCCCGGACAACCTGTATACTTTAAAGGAATAGTAGTAAATGTTAACGAAAATAAGGCTCTTGCAAGCTTTAGTTCAAAAGTGAACTTTTATGATGTTAACTCACAGATTATTTCATCTGCTGCTGTTACAACCAATGAATTTGGTTCGTTTAGTGGATCATTTATAATACCTGCATCCGGATTAACCGGAACAATGCGCATAGGAAATGAATGGGGAAGCACACAATTTAACGTTGAGGAGTATAAACGACCTCGTTTTGAGGTGATATTTAATCCAATTGATAGCTCTTTCAAAATCAATCAAGAAGTCACTGTTTCCGGAAATGCTAAGACATATTCGGGTGTTGCATTAAGTAATGCAAATGTAAAATACAGGGTTGTTCGCACACAAATGAGACCTTTTTTCTGGAGCTTCAGGTCAATCTGGCCTCCATATAATATCCCGGATGCCGAAATTGCAAATGGTGTTATGGAAACTCTTGCTGATGGAAGCTTCTCAATTACATTCACAGCTTTGCCGGACCCTTCGGAATTTAATATTGCTAATCCTTATTACACTTATCAGATTTATGCTGATGTGACTGATATAAACGGTGAGACACAAACAGCACAAACATCAGTAAATGTGAGTAACACAGCACTCATGCTAAATGCTGATGTATCGGATGAAATAAACGCTGCTTTATTTGATAGTATTAAAATTCAATCAACCAATTTATCCGGTCGCCCTACCTCAGCAAGAGTAAAAGTTGAAATACATAAGCTTGCTGATGTACCTGTACTACGACCAAGAGAATGGGAAGTACCTGATGTTACAATCTATTCAAGAGATGAATTTAAAAAGCGATTACCTCAGTATCCATATCATAATGAGGAATACAGTGCAGATAAATCATCAACGCAGAATAACCCTGTAAAACAATCTCTAATTTTCACTAGTGAAATTAATACCTCAGTTGATTCTGTATTGAATTTTAAGAATACAACTTTTGAACCTGGAAGTTACCTTATAACACTCAGTTCAATAGATAAATATGGTACACCGGTTAAGACAGAAAAGCAGGTTATTCTTTACAACCCTAACAGCAAAAAGTTGCCAATAAACCAACACCTTTTCTTTACAACACTTACCCCAGAGGCTCAAAAAGGTGATGTAATATCATTTTTAGCCGGATCGGCTGTAGAAGGTAAAATGCTACTGGAACTTAGCCAAGAAAGCAAGATTATAATGCATAAATGGTACGAGTTAAAGGGTCAGGAAAAAATAGATGTCAAGCTTCCTGATGATGTCTCAGGAAAGATTAATGTGTTAGCTACTTTGATTTACAATAATTACAACTACAAAGTAATTGATAATCTAGATGTAACAGATAAATCAAAACAACTCACACTTACTTTTGAAACTTTCAGAACACCTCTTCTACCCGGAGGAAAAGAGAAATGGAAAATAAAAATAACAGATTCACAAGGTAAACCGGTTAATGCAGAATTGCTGACATCAATGTATGATGCTTCTCTTGATGCGTTTATTAAACACAATTGGAATTTCACAATCTCAAAGCCCTGGCAGCAATCATATAATTGGGAACTAATGCAGAGCTTCCTTTTTGGTGCCAGCTTATCTGTTCCAAAAGAATATTATGGCGACCCCATACCAAGACAGGATTATGATAAACTTAACTGGTTTGGATTTTACAATTTCAATTACCTTCCAAGATTTGATGGTGTAATGTCAATGGGAGTAAGAAGCAAAACATCAAGTATGCTTTCGGTAGTTGAAGATGAAATATTGGAAAGTATTCAAGCACCTGCTGATCTTGATAATAGTGCTGCATCAGGTGCTCCAGCGGAAAAAACAACTGTACAGGTACGACGTAATCTTAATGAGACAGCTTTCTTCTATCCACAGATTACAACAAATAAAGAAGGTGAATTATGGATTGAATTTGTAGTACCCGAAGCACTTACCAAATGGAACTTTATGGGCATTGCCCATACACCTGATTTGCTTTCTTCGAAGTTTACTAAAGAAGTGGTGACACAGAAAGAGTTAATGGTTACACCTAATTTGCCACGATTTATGCGACAAGGTGATAAGATGTTTCTCTCGACCAAAATTAACAATCTTATGGCGAACCCCATTCAGGGAAGTGCTAAACTTGAATTGTTTGATGCATTATCAATGCAGCCAATTGATGATAAGTTCAATAATATTGCTCCGGTTATAAGTTTTTCGGTAAATGCAGGTTCCGATACATCTGTTGGGTGGGAAATTGTGGTTCCTGAGATTAGTGGCGCAATAATATTGCGAATAACAGCAACTGCCGGGAATCACAGTGATGGTGAGGAGGTTATATTACCCGTTCTGACTAACCGGATTATGATTACCGAAACAATGCCTTTGCCTTTAAGTGGTCGTGAAACTAAAACCTTTAATTTTAAAAGACTTACTGATCAGGCAAGTACAATGCAGGGAAGTACATCTACATTAAGAAATTACCGTTTAACCCTTGAATATACATCTAATCCCGCATGGTATGCTGTACAGGCATTACCATGGTTATCGGCAAATGAAAAAGAAAACGCTGATCAACTCTTCAACAGATTTTATGCAAACAAGATTGCCGGTTATATTTTAAATAGTAATCCTAAGATCAAGTCAGTATTCGAGATATGGAAGAACTCATCTCCTGAAGCTTTCTTGTCAAATTTGCAGAAAAATCAGGAACTTAAATCAATGTTGATTGAAGAGACTCCATGGTTAGCAGAGGCCCGTAATGAACGTGAGCAACAACAAAGATTAGCACTACTGTTTGACTTTAACAGATTATCTTCTGATGAACTAACTTCTTTAAGAAAATTAAAACAGACACAAACTGCTTCGGGAGCTTGGGCATGGTTTGAAGGTATGCCTGAAAGCAGATATATAACTCAGCTGATTGTTACTGGCTTAGGCAAACTACACTACCTGAATATTAATGATCTTAGTAAAGATAATGAAACAAACGAGTTAGTGCAAAAAGCAGTCAATTATCTATCACTTAGGATCATTGAAGATTATAACCGAATAAAGAAAGAGTCAGAACACAAGAATCCGAAGAGTAATAATAAAAAGATTGAGGGTGATAACTTAAGCTATGAGCATATTCAGTTTCTATATGCACTTTCTTATCTCAAAAACTCTGTTACTATTGATCCTAAAGCTAAAGAGGCAATTGCATACTTTGGTAACCAGGCACGCACATACTGGAATACAAGGAGTTTGCTTGCACAATCGATGATAGCGATATGGGCAGGACGCAATGGCGATAACAATACAACCCAGTCAATAATTGCATCTTTAAGAGAAAAATCTATAAATAATGAGGAGATGGGCACTTACTGGCGTGATAACAGGGGAGGATATTTCTGGTATCAGGCTCCTATAGAGACCCAAGCTGTATTAATAGAACTTTTTGAAGAATTCGCGAATAGAAGCAATTCGCCTTCAGGTAATGATAAGACAGAAGTTGATAAAATGAAGCTATGGTTATTAAAACAAAAACAAACACAATCATGGCCAACAACTACTGCTACAACTGAAGCTATATATGCTCTGCTTCTAAGAGGAAGCGACTGGCTAACTACAGAATCTGCATTTCACATTAAAGTTGGGGATAAAGTGATCGATTCCAAAAATATGTCAGATATAGCTCCTTTAGCAGGAACAGGATACTTCAAAACTTCCTGGAGTGGTGATGAAATCAAACCACAAATGGGAGGAATTACCATCAGTAAAGAAAATGAGGGTCCATCATGGGGTGCTGTATACTTACAGTATTTTGAAAATCAGGATAAAGTAACTGCCGCTGAAAGTCCTCTTAAAATCAACAAAAAGATTTTCATTAGCCGCAATACTAATGAAGGAGTTAGGTTAGAGCCTATAAATGCAGGAAACACACTAAAGATTGGAGATAAAGTTACCGTTAGAATTGAGATCTCAACTGACAGAGATTTAGAGTATGTACATTTGAAGGACATGCGCGCTTCATCTTTTGAACCTGTTACAGTAATATCAGGCTATAATTGGAAAGGCGGCTTGGGCTACTATGTAAGTACCAGAGATGCTTCAACTAATTTCTTCTTTAATTATCTTGTAAAAGGATCTCATACATTTGAATACGATCTTGTTGTTACTCAGGCTGGAGAATATTCAAATGGTTTAGGCACAATACAATGTATGTATGCTCCTGAATTTGCAGCACACACCGAAGGAATAAGGGTGCTGGTAGAGAAATAGAGAATTAACTGCAAACAATTTAAAATTGCTGTCTTTCGATTACTTCATACGCGACTTGGCTTCTACACACCACATAAGTTCATCTATGTAAATTCTTGCTCTTTTATTTATTCCATCATCAGATGGTACACCATCTTCATTGAAAGATTGAATTACATTTGGAACAGGAAACATGGCAGGTATTGTCCAGGCTCTCATCTTCCATAAGGCAAACTGGAGTGAAGTAATAACCTGCGTACCCCCAAATATACCGTCAGAAACAGTTGAGATGGCTACAGGCTTCTTATACCATTCGACATAAAGGAGATCGATTGCATTTTTAATGCTTGCCGGATAACCTCCGTTGTATTCAGGAGTAACTATAATTATACCATCTGCTTTTTTCACTCTTTCTGAAAACTCCTTTGCTGATGGCAATGGGTTGTCCTGGTTACTCAATCGCTCATCAAAGATTGGAAAGTTATAATGCTTGAGATCAATAATATCAGCCGAAGCAATTTTATTTTCTTCAAGATAATTTTTGAAGTAAAGAGCAACTCTATGACTATTTCTTCCTGCACGAACGCTGGATGAAATGATTGAGATATGTGACATGGTATGATTATATTACGACATTAACGATCTTATTTAAAACAACGATTACCTTTTTTGGTTCCTTACCTTCAAGCCATTTGACCGATTCGCTTGCATTTAGAACTGCCGATTCAATTTCTTTAACGGTAGCATTAACAGGCATAGTAAGTTTAAATCTCATCTTCCCATTAAAAGAAACAGGATATTCGAATGAATTTTCAATAGTATACTCCTGATTATAAACCGGGAATTCAGCTAACGTTACACTGTAATTATTACCAAGCAAGCTCCATAACTCTTCTGCTATATGAGGAGCATAAGGAGAAATCAGAATTACAAGATTACTTAATATACTACGGTTATTTGACTTTAGATCAGTAAGTTCATTTATACAAATCATAAAATTGCTAACGGCTGTATTGAATGAGAAACGTTCAATATCATCGCTAACCTTTTTTATAGTCTTATGAAGAATCTTCAATTCGGCTGGTGTTGGTTTAATATCGTTAACCGCAAAATTATTATCTTGGTCATGACATAAGCGCCATAACTTTCTTATAAATCTGAAAACTCCTTCAATGCCATTGGTATCCCATGGCTTTGCTTGTTCAAGAGGACCCAGAAACATCTCATATAGTCGAAGAGTATCTGCGCCATAACGATCTATCAGATCATCAGGATTCTGAACGTTGTATTTAGATTTCGACATCTTCTCAACTTCCCAGCCGCAAACATACTTACCATTCTCTAGTACAAACTCTGCATCAGAAAACTGAGGTTGCCATTGTTTGAATGCCTCAGTATCAAGGATATCATTATGTACAATATTTACATCAACATGTATTTGCTGGATTTGTGAACCTTTACCACGATAGTCATCAATAAGGTTATAGCTTACATATTTGTTTGTACCTGCAATTCTGTATACAAAATTAGAGCGTCCCTGAATCATTCCCTGGTTTATAAGCTTTTTAAAAGGTTCATCGGTGACTGTTAGACCGAGGTCATATAGGAACTTATTCCAGAATCTGGCATATAACAAATGTCCGGTTGCATGTTCTGCACCACCCATATAGAGATCTACACTTTGCCAGTATTTTACTGCTTCGCTTGAGAAAAACTCTGTATCGTTTTGTGGATCCATATATCTGAGATAATATGCACTTGATCCCGCAAAGCCAGGCATAGTATTTGTTTCAAGTGGATAGCCATCTTTGCTTACCCAGTTTTGCGCTCTTGCTAAAGGAGGCTCACCTGATTCAGTTGGGAGATATGCATCAACAGCAGGAAGTTCAAGAGGTAGCTCTGAAATATCCAGAGTATAAGGCATTCCTTCTTTAAAATATATTGGGAAGGGTTCACCCCAATATCTCTGACGACTGAAAATTGCATCTCGCAATCTGAAGTTTATCTTTCCTTTTCCTATACCTAAAGCTTCGACTTTATCAATAGCAGTTGTTATAGCCTGTTTAACATTTAATCCGTTGAGAAAGCCACTATTAATCATAATACCCTCCTTCGAATCATAGGAATCATCCCAATTGGCAGGGTCAGTTATTGTTTCACCTTCTCTTGTAACAACCTGAATAATTGGAAGATTGAAATGCTTTGCGAACGCAAAGTCTCTTGAATCATGACCCGGAACTGCCATTATAGCACCGGTACCATAACCCATTAACACGTAATCGGCTACCCAGATAGGTATCATTTCACTATTCAGAGGGTTGATAGCATAAGCTCCGGTAAATACACCTGTAACCTTTTTAACCTCTGTCATTCTTTCACGCTCTGATCTGTTTTTTGCCCAGTTAATATACTCTTCAACCTGCTGTTTTTGTTCACTGGTAGTTATTTGGGAAACAAATGGATGTTCTGGAGCAAGCACCATAAAGGTGACTCCAAACATAGTATCGGCTCTTGTAGTAAATATTTCAAGAGGTTCATTGAAGTCTTTTACTTCAAATTTAGCAGTACAGCCTTCACTCCTTCCAATCCAATTGCGTTGAATATCTTTAATTGATTCATGCCAATCGATTGTATCCAGTCCTTCAAGCAACCGATCAGCATAAGCTGTAATACGAAGAAGCCACTGCTTCATAGTTTTACGAATTACCGGATGACCTCCTCTTACAGAGAACCCTTCACTTACTTCATCATTTGCGAGAACAGTACCTAGTGCAGGACACCAGTTTACCATTGTATCTGCAAGATATGCAAGACGATAATTCATTAAAATCTCCTGCTGTTGCTTTTCGGAAAATGATTTCCATTCATCTGCAGAGAAATTGATCGTTTCGCTATTTGAAGCCTGGACATTTTTGTTTCCTTGTTCTTCAAATTTTTTGACCAGATTCTCAACCTTATCTGCCTTACCGGTTTCTTTATTGAACCATGAGTTGAAGAGTTGTATGAATGTCCACTGAGTCCATTTGTAATATGCAGGATCGCTCGTTCTTACTTCACGATCCCAATCATAAGAGAAGCCAATACGGTCAAGCTGTTCACGGTATCTTGCAATGTTTATTTCGGTGGTTATAGCTGGATGAGTACCGGTTTGTATTGCATACTGCTCAGCAGGCAATCCAAATGCATCATAACCCATGGGGTGTAATACGTTAAAACCCTTTAACTTCTTATATCTGGCATAAATATCGGAGGCTATATATCCAAGAGGATGACCAACATGCAAACCTGCCCCCGAAGGATAAGGGAACATATCGAGTACGTAGAACTTAGGTTTATTGGTATCAATATCAGTCTTATAGGTTTTATTATTAACCCAATATGTCTGCCATTTAGGCTCTATCTCTTTAAAGTTGTATTCCATTTATTAAATGCTGTTTGAGAAGGCAAATTTAATCATTTATTGCTGCCTATTCATTCACAACATTTGCTCTTGAGATATACTAAGAAGATATCTTAGAATTCAGAGTATCAAGAGTAGTAATTTAAACTTCGGGTTTAGCTATCGATTCGGGACTTAAGTCCATTATCGCGTTCATTTTTAACTTAGCATCAAGTTCTTTAAGTTTAAAACGGACACTTATGACATAATGCTCTTCATCTTTTTCCCATCGACCATATGAGGTAACAACGAAAGTTTTATTTTTCAACAATTCAACACCCGGATAGCCACAGTCCCATCTCTTTTTGTTATTCTTAAATCTGATTCTATACTGACCCGGACCACCTTCAACAAGATCGTTCCATGTGCCAACCCATCCAACCCAATCACCTTCAGTAGGAGAACCACATCCTTCCGACCTGGCAATTGCACTATATGATTCACCCGTACCATATGCAATTCGTTCAATATCTTTGCGCATAGACAAAGGAGTGATATCTCTGAAAACTACTAATAATCTGCCATCAGGAGCATACTTAATTACATGACGGTCGCCTGTAAGTTCATTTTGTAAAGCTCTTGGCTCAGACCATGTTATACCTTCATCACTTGAGAACATAATCTGAGAGTTAAATTGCCTTGAGTTCTCTCTTAATAATATTGCAATCTGTGTTCCATCGGGTGATCGGATAGCGCCTGGTTCACAAAGACTCATTTTATTGCTCGAGTAAATTTGCTCAGGATTTGACCAGGTAAGTCCGCCATCAAATGATAAAGATTTGTATAATGTAAAGGGTGCTAGTTTATTACCTCTCTTCTCCCTATAATGCTCTGAATGGCTATCTTCTCTAATAAATCTTAAATCATCATGAAAGAGAGCCATATAATGACCTTTACCAGTATTAAGTGGTATAAGTGAGGACATTACAACTACACCTCCCCAATCACCTACCTTTTGAAGTTCACTCCATGTATTTCCATTATCTTCAGAAATTGACATTCTTGCAGGGAATAATCCTGAAAATAGGATTAATCGTTTCTTCCCTTTCTGATCAACAACACGATAAATTGTAGGTGTTTCCTTTGATGTTTTCCAACTCTCTGGTGTAGGCAATCTGTCACTCCACGTTAAACCACCATTTATACTTTTTTTAAGTATAAGCTCACCCTTACCATGCCCTTTGGGATATACAGCCAGGATAGTTTTTTTATCTTCAAGCAATACTGTTGATGGGTGACCTAAATATTGACCTGGTTCTTTATCAACAACTACCTGGCGAAAAGTCTCATCATCAAGATCTATAACCGGAATTCTTAAATAGGATGATTTTGGGGTTTCCTGTGAGAACATAGGAAGTGCCACGAAGTAAAGAAAGAAAAGAATGAGTGTTTTTTTTATCATCTACTAATACTAACTGACATAAAGGCTGTCAGTGTGGTTTCCCTGACAGCCTCATTAATCCAAATCACCAAAAATTAACCAATTATTATTATTCTAATCTGAGTAATGTCCTTACTTAGTAATTTTATAGGTCTTATAAAAATTATCGCACTCTCTACAATGCAAAGATGACTATATTCCATTAAAGCAATGTTAACGATTTATTAAAAAATGATTAAACCTTGCATTTTAGAGCTTTTGTACCTGAAACTGTAATTTATAATTGATTCTTTTATCGTTATTTTTGTAATCATGAATCAAAATAATGTAAAAGTACTGGTTGTTGAGGATGAGCCTAAGGTGGCATCCTTTATTAAAAGAGGTCTCGAAGAAAATGGTTTCATTACCGAGATAGCTTATGATGGATTTGTTGCTCTTAAAATGTTTGAGGCAAGAGAGTATGAAGTTATTATACTTGATATCAATCTTCCTTATAAGAACGGCATTGAATTATGCAGAGATATAAGGAATATAAATGGCTCGATTCCTATATTAATGCTTACTGCCTTAGGAACTACTGAAGATAAAATCACAGGTTTAGATTCAGGAGCAGATGATTATCTTGTTAAGCCTTTTGAATTCAGGGAGCTGCTAGCGCGGATACGTTCTTTGCTTAGGCGCTCAAGTTCACCATCAACGGGATCAAATGTCTTAAAATTTCTGGATCTCGAAATGAACCTTGATACGTACGAAGTTAGTCGTTCTGGAAAGAAAATTGATCTTACCCAAAAAGAATTCGCATTATTGGAGTATCTCTTGAGAAACAAAGGCAGAGTTCTCTCCCGCATTGATATAGCTGAGAAAATATGGGATATTACATTCGATACAGGCACTAACGTTATTGATGTTTACGTCAATTTCCTAAGAAAAAAGATTGATAAGGACTTCTCACCGAAACTGATTCATACTCAAACAGGGATAGGGTATATTTTGAAAGAAGGGAAATCATGAATTTAAATATTCGTACCCGTTTATCTATTCAATTTGCTGTGATTGTTGGATTTATTCTAATTGCTTTCTCTTTAAGCATTTACTCCTTTTCTGAATCGTATCATAAATCAGAGTTTTATACACGCTTAAAAGAGAAAGCACTTACAACAGCTAAACTGTTGATTGAGGTTAAAGAGGTTGATTATGATCTTTTAAAGGTTATTGACCGTAATGCTATTAATGCCCTGTTTAATGAAAAGGTAATAATTTACGATTACAATGATAAGGTAATATATAACAGTCTTGAACAAGAACCATTTAAGATAACCAAAGAGTTTCTCACAAGAGTAAGGACTGAAAAAGAAGTAAAAACATCTGAAGGTGATTTCCAGATCATAGGTTTGTTGTACATTGATGATTACAATAGATTTGTTGTAATTGCATCTGCAATTGATAGATATGGGAATAGTAAGCTTTTAAATTTAAAGTGGATATTGCTTATTGGTTTTATAATCAGTACGGCTTTTGCAGTTTTTATTGGAAGGATTTATGCAGGAAGGGCGTTGATGCCTATACAAAATGTTCTCAAGCAAGTTGAAAAGATTTCGGTCACTAATCTTGATATGCGTGTTGAGGAAGGAAACGGAACTGATGAAATTGCCCAACTTGCAATTTCTTTTAATAAAATGCTTGAACGCCTCGAATCATCTTTTGAGGTACAACGTAGCTTTGTATCAAACGCTTCGCATGAGTTGAGAACCCCACTTACTTCTATTAATGGAAACATTGAAGTTACATTAATGAAAACCCGAAGCAAAGAAGAATACGAAAACATTCTTAAGTCAATCCTTGAAGATACTCAAAACCTGATTGATCTCTCAAACCGCTTACTTGACTTGGCTAAAGCAAATTCTGATATAAGCGAAATAAGCTTGCAGAAACTTCGAATTGATGAATTACTTTGGGAAGCACGTGAATGGTTAATACAAAGAAAAAAAGAGTACTCCATATCAATCAGTTTTGATGAGCCGGTCTACCCCGAGAATATGCTTACTATAATGGGTAACGAACACTTGCTAAAAATTGCAATTGTTAACGTAATGGATAATGGTTGTAAGTACTCGTTAGATAAATCAGTTGAGTTATTATTATCAATAGATGGTGAATATATAAATGTTGATTTTCAGGATAAGGGTATCGGAATCAAAAAAGAAGATCTGGATCGTATCTTTCAACCTTTTTACAGAGCTACTAATGCGACAAACACTTCGGGGCATGGTTTAGGATTATCCTTAACTGATAAGATTATAGAGATACATGGAGGGAAGATTTCAGTTGAATCGCGATTGAATGTTGGTACCAAAGTTAGAATCAACCTGCCTTTTCTTAGCTAACCCATTAACATTAATCAATGTGTCGGCACTAGTAAAGAGAAATCATCATCTGATCAATAATTTAAAGTCCTGCCAAGTTTTCTGCTGATCTCTTTTAATGCCTGCTTGAGGAAAATTTCGCGTGATAGGTGATTAATCCATTCTTCACTTTCCATTGGCAAATCCTTTGCTTCCTTTTGATTCTCAAGAATTAATAAGAATAACTTCCGATGTATTAATGATAAGATTCCTTTTGTGCAAGCATCATGAAGCTTTGAATCTTCCTTTGGTACATTTATTCTGTAATCTACCCAACCATCGCTTAGTTCATAACGCGGAGTGATTATATCTATAGCACATTTAGCAATAGAATAGTCTGCATTCATAAAGAATACTTTCTCTGTTGGTATCTCATTTCTGTCAGTACCTTCAGCGTAAATATCAAATATTCTTTGAAATACCGGATCCTTAAATGTCATCTGGTTAGCACGTATATCATTGCATATTAATTGCGCTACTTTTAATTCAGATGCTTGTTCACTTTTTGCTTGCTCTATTTCAAAATCAACATCTTTATCTCCATATAATAAAAGCAGTCTTATTACCTCGTGCTCCTGACTACTGCAATCTTCAAGTTCACTTCCAGGTTTTTTCTCATCTTCTATGTCAAGGGCTTCCGGGTCATCTTTAATCTCTTCATTTTCTGCAGTCTGAGTTTGTTGATTCTTATTGAGTTTCTTTACAAATAGCTTATTTAGTTCGCTCAGCAAAGTACCTTCAGCAATATTCATTAACTGAGCACACTCCTTTACATACAGTGATCGTATAATGGGATCACTTATAAGACTTATACTATTAAGAATCTCATGTATAAGACCAGCCTTTTTTATTGGATCATTATTTGTTTCTGATAGTAATAACCGTGTCTTGAAAGTAATAAAATCATCGGCTGATGTAGCAATAAATGCTTCCACATCAACTGTTCGATGCGACCTTGCATATGAGTCAGGATCCTCACCTTCGGGAAACAATACTATCTTTACATTCATCCCCTGTTCGAGAATCATGTCGATTCCTCTGAATGAAGCTTTTATTCCGGCAGTATCTCCATCATAGAGGATTGTAATATTCTTTGTGTACTTGCCAATAAGTTTAATCTGATCGGTTGTAAGCGATGTGCCTGATGATGCAACTACATTCTCAATACCTGCCTGATGCAAACTTATTACATCAGTATAACCTTCTACTAAAAAGCAATTATCTTTTGTTACTATCGAATTCTTTGCATAATAGATCCCGTATAGGCTCTTAGATTTGTTATAGACTTCAGTTTCAGGAGAGTTTATATATTTTGGCTTTGTCTTATCCTGAGTAAGTATTCTTCCTCCAAACCCAATCACTTTGCCCGTAATATTATGAATAGGGAAAATCACACGTTCTCTGAATCTGTCGTAAAGCTTATTATCTTTTGATATTGCCAATCCTGAGGTAACAAGCAATTCTTCTTTATATCCATTTTTAATGGCATGCTTTACAAAACCATCCCATTCCAATGGGGCAAATCCCAATTGAAACTTTTTAATAATATCTTCTCTGAATCCACGTTCAATAAAATAGGTGTGACCTATTGCTTTACCTTCTTCTGAATTGAAAAGAGTATCACTATAGAACTTTTGAGCATGACTATTAATGCTAAAAAGAGCCTCTCGTTCTGTTTCCGCAATTCTTTCTTCAGGAGTTGCTTCACGCTCTTCAATTAAAATATTATACTTATTAGCAAGGTATTTTAAAGCTTCAACATAAGAATACTTCTCATGCTCCATTATAAAGTTTACAGAATTACCTGCCTTGCCGCATCCAAAGCACTTAAATATTCCTTTTGATGGTGATACCGTAAATGATGGTGTCTTCTCATTATGGAAAGGGCATAATCCTAAAAGATTTGCTCCTCTCTTTTTCAAATGAACAAAATCACCAACTACCTCTTCTATATTAGAGGACTCTATAATTGTATTGATGGTTTCTTTGGGTATCAAGCCTGGATTTTTATGACTTCAAAAATAGCTCAAAGTAATCAATAATTTGAATAAATTTGTTGATGCCTTCACCAATTATTATCTCTTAACTAATTAATACCCACTTTATGAAATATATCCTGACAGTCATAATTGCGGTTATTTCTTTTGTAACTATATCGGCACAAACAACTAAGTATAAATTTGGACAGCTTGAAAGTTCAGACCTTACATTGTCAGAGTTAAAAACTGAACCAAATGCATCGGCAGTCATTATCTGTGATATCGGGAAAATGTGGTTTGCACGGAATGTTGATAAATTTGAGGTTGTTTATGAACGATTCGTTCGGATTAAAGTACTAAAAGAAGAAGGTGTTGCTGAGAATGAGTTCTTTACTATTCCTCTATATTACGAAGGAATGATTAAGGAGAAACTTAGTGATTTGAAAGGAATAACATGGAACAAAAGAGGCAATATCTGGGTACAAACAGAATTGCCAAAAAAAACCTATAACAAAGAAGTAGTAAATGACAACTATTCATTAGTTACAGTACAAATGCCTGCAGTTGCCGCAGGGTCTATCATTGAATATAAATATACAATTACCAGTCCTTTTTTTACACCTGCACATAGCTGGAATTTTCAAAATACTATACCAACACTCTTCAGCTTTCTGGAAGTAAGAATGATCCCATTTTATGAATACAAGTTCTTACATAGAGGAGCTAAGTTTGATATTGAAAAGTCATACATTGACGAAGAAAAGAAATCTATCGGTAAGAATCAAGCCGGGCAATATGGAAACATAGTTTACAATGAAAAGGTGTATCAATTTGGTTTATATAATATACCTCCGGCAACCGATAGATTTATAAAGATGGATTTTCAACTGTCAGCAATGATCGACCTTAATGGGGTTGACCTCAGAGTCACTGATACATGGGAAAAATCAATCAAAGAGTTACTAGTTGATCAAAGGTTTGGTGATTTCATCAAAAAAACTGAAAACAGAACGAAATCAATAATAGAATATAGCGTCTTTAACGCTAAGAAACCCGAAGATAAGGTTTCATCTATGATTCGGTATGTTAAAAATGAATATGACTGGAATGGCATTCTGGGCAAATACTCACCTGTGAGTGTTAAGGATTTTTTAAAGACAAAAAAGGGCAATTCAGGAACTATTAATCTATTTACTATTGGATTGCTCAAAGGAGTAGGAATAAACGCTTTCCCGGTAATTCTCAGCACTAAAACAAATGATATAGTGAACACCGATTACCCGTTCCTACATCTTTATGATTATGTGTTAATTGGTGTTGATGTGAATGGTAGGACTTACCTGGTTGATGCGACTGATGACCATCTTGCAGATCATCTCATACCATTAAGATGCTCATACTCCAGAGGGCTTATCATTGAAAAGAACCAGGAAAAATGGATTGTTTGTGAGCCTGCAGACGCCTCCTATACAAAATCTTCATTGATTATTAATCCTGATCACAACGGTTCTATAAAAGTTGATCTCGTTCGAGAAGCTGCTGATTACGAAGCGTATATTCTTAGATCAAACTTTAAGGATAATAATTCATTGCTAGAAAACCTCAGAAGCAAAGGCTACCCTATAAATAATAATGATATTAAAGTTGAGGGATTAAATAATTCAACTAACCCGTTGAATATAAAAGCCAGTTTTTTGCTTAACATACCTCCTGATGTTGACACTTTACATATTGACCCATTCTTGAATGAATCAATTAATGTAAACCCTCTTAAAAATCAGAGCGCAAATCAAATGACCGATTTCTATTACAAGGTAAATAAATCTATCTATTCAGAGGTTATTATTCCAAACGGCTACACAGTGGTAAAAGTACCTGAAGAAATTAGCGTTGATAATTCGCTTCTGTCATTACATTACATAGCTAAGGTCGAGAATAATAAGGTCATAGTTACCGGTGAATACAAGTTTAAAAAAGTAATTTATACGGCAGACGAAACACCTCGAATGAATAGTTACTTAAATGAAATAGTTAGGTTATTCAATGAACCGGTTGTTTTAATTAAACGACCTTAGTTATATGCCTTAAAAACAAATATACTTCCAATATCTGTTATTCTTCCTTTAAACAGGGTAATAACTTCTATGGCGTCGGGTGCTATAAACTCAAGTAATTTTTCACTATAACTAAGTGAATCAACATCACCTGCAACAAGTAATTGGTTGTTGTATTTGCCACAAGCTCCGGGGAAAAACCCATGCTTCTGACCTTTAAGTATTACTTCCTGAGGATCAATATAAAGAATTCTATAGCCCAGTGACAGCAGTTTCAGTTCTATACCCTTATCTGATGTTAAAAATTTCCCTTTACTGATTTCAATTAAGTTGCACCTCGTATAACCCTGATTAACATGCAGTATATTCTTTTCACTGAAAACCTCTAGAACAACCGGATCAGATATTTTGGTATTATGGATAATATGGTTCTCTGTTATTACTGCATTATAGATAGCTGATTGAGGATATGATTTCCCTGGTTCCTGTTTTCCTTTGTAGATTTCATAGCCCATTGGAGAGAGTAGTTCTTTTATTTCACTAAAAACAGATGGGGCAGCTACTAACTTGGTGCCATAACCACATAAGAATATGTCCGCATGTGAGGATATAGACTTATAAACGCTTACGCTATCATTAAGGAAATGAACATTACCTAATTTCTTCAAATGGTTTTTTGCAGGTAGGGGAAGATGACGACTTACTACGAAAACCAATTTGTTATTTGTCTCTCTTTCTATCTCGTAATTCACTTTCTCGAAATAAGAAGTTAATAATCGTTTGTTAGCTGAAAGATAGCCAACAGCATTATTAATCTCTTTTTCAGATACTCTAATTGTAATTGTTCCCCTTTCAAGTGAGCTGTCGATAATATTCTGAATCTTTCTTCTCCAAATCTCAGTATCAACTAAATGTCTGAATGATGGATGAAATGGTCCAGCTAACATCTGAGTGCTATCGTTAAGATCTTCCGAAGGATGCAATCCAACACGTAGTACTTTAATACTCGACTTATTAAAAATCTCCATAATATCAGCACTTAAATTAATTGCCTCATTCAATGAAAGAGGATGATATTGACCTTCCTGCCACAATGATTCAAGCTTTGTATCCTTAATTACCAGTGTAGGATAAATTCTTGTTTCATCAGCTTCAAGCTCAAGAATTTTCTTAGCAGTCGCTATGTCTTTATCTCTTGAACTTCCGGGAAGTCCAATCATCATCTGTAATCCAAGCCGAAAACCATTTTTCTTAAGAAGAAATGAAGCGTTTTCAATATCTTTAACGTTATGCCCCCTTTCGGAGATTGCAAGCACATCATCGTTCAGTGACTGAGCGCCTAATTCAATGGTTGTGACATTATATTCTTTTAGAAGCTTTAATATTTCTGGAGATATATAGTCAGGACGAGTACTGAGTCGTATACCATGAATTTTATTGTTTAAGAAATACTCTTGTGCAATGCTCAAATAGTCCCTCTGGTTATTTATATCTATACCTGTAAAATTACCTCCAAAAAAAGCAATGTCAATATGTGCATTAACCGATGGAAGAGTCAATAGATTCCTCTCTATGATTTCACGCACTTCATCTGGTTCAGGTTGTTGTCTGCAGCCTGATATTTTGCTTTGATTGCAAAATATGCATCTGTTAGGGCATGCCTGTTCAGGAACAAATATTGGTATAGTAAAAAATTTCATTTTGCAAAGATAAATTATTGATCAACAGGCATTAAAGATTAATCGCGAGCTCAAACATTTCAATAATACTAAATTCTTTAACTATTTGATTGCCATTCACTAAATACTAAAACTTTTGCCTTTTGCTGTTGTTGGGTTACTTTAAGACACTCAATTAAGACTATTAATGGCAAGAAAAAAAATCTTTACGTGGCATATACATGGTAGTTACCTATTCTACTTGTCGCAAGGAGACTTTGATATATATATTCCTGTTAGGGAAGCTCGGGATGAAGGTTATTATGGAAGAGGTTTAACTTTTCCTTTTGGTGCAAATGTTATTGAGGTACCAGCTTCAGAAGTAAAAACTAAAGATTTCGATGTTATCCTCTATCAAACTGATAAAAATTATATTGTTGATCAGTTCGAGATTTTGTCGGAGGAGCAAAGGAAATTGCCACGTGTTTTCCTTAAGCATGATGCACCTCCAGAAAATAACATCATAGTGGTAGATGATCCTGATGTTATGGTAGTTCATGTTACATTTTTCAACCGGTTAATGTGGAATAACCAAAACCTCAAGACTAAGGTTATTTTTCACGGAGTAACTGATAATGGCTATAAGTGGCTAGGTGGTTATGAAAAAGGGATAGCTATAATTAACAATCTAACTATTAGAGGACGGCAGATAGGTGCTGACATTTTTAAATTAGTTCGCAACAATCTACCTCTTGATATCATAGGAATGGGCAATGAGGATCTGGGTGGTTTTGAAGTGCTGCATCCATTTATGCCTGACTTTATTGCCAATTACAGATTCGTATTTAATCCTGTGAGATACTCTAGTTTCCCGCTGGCAGTATGTGAAGCAATGATGGCAGGACTGCCTGTGGTTACACTTTCAACTACTGAATTACCTTCTTTACTAAAGGATAATGAGAATGCAATCATTAGCAATGATATAGATTATTTAATGAGAATGATGAGTAAATTGCTTAAAGACAAAGAATTAGCTGTACGATTAAGTGAAAACTCACGAAAAACAGCATTAATGTATTTTGGCATTGATCGTTTTATCAACCAATGGAATGAGGTTTTTAGCGAAGTTATGAATGAGTCGAGGAGAGTTGACATAAAGAGTTATTAATAATATGGGACAACAAAGAATTGCGTTTATAAGCGATCATGCTTCCCCGCTTGCACATCCTGGAAGTATTGATGCGGGAGGACAAAATGTTTATGTAAGAGAACTGGCAATTGAATTATCAAAACTCGATTATATAATTGATATATTTACCCGCAGGGATAGCATTGACCAGCCTGAATTAGTTGAATGGTTACCTAATATTAGGGTAATACACGTCAATGCCGGGCCTGCCAATTATATACCTAAGGAACAATTATTGCAATACATGGATGAATTTAGCTCATACATGGTTAATTTCATTAAAAGTCAAAGGGTTAACTACTCATTAGTACATGCCAATTTCTTTATGTCGGGAATTGTTGCAGCACGTCTAAAAGAAACGCTTAAGATACCTTTTGTTATTACTTTTCATGCTCTGGGAATAGTCAGAGCACTTCATCAGAAAGAAGCTGACAAATTCCCTAAAGAGAGGATTTTCTACGAGCGAATGATAGTAAGTCAGGCAGATAAGATCATAGCTGAATGTCCTCAGGATGCTGAAGATCTGATCAATTTGTATCTGGCTCCTCCTGATAAAATGGATATTATACCTTGCGGTTTTAATCCAAGTGAATTTCACCCTGTTAATAAAACAGAGGCAAGAAAAAAGCTCGGGCTTGAGGATGATGATAAAATTCTTCTTTCAATAGGACGTATAGTTCCACGCAAAGGGATAGAGAATATCATTAAATCTCTTCGTTTCCTCAAAAGACACTTTACCAACGTCAAACTACTTGTTGTTGGTGGTGATAGTGATATGCAAAATGGCCCTTCAGTCGCCGAAATGAAAAGATTAAAAGAACTTGCCATTAAATTCAAATTAGAGGACAAGGTTGTATTTACCGGACCTCGTCTTCCAAGTGAACTAAAACACTTCTATTCGGCAGCCGATATTTTCATTTCAACACCTTGGTATGAACCTTTTGGTATTACACCTTTAGAATCAATGGCTTGTGGAACACCTGTTATTGGATCTGAAGTGGGTGGTATAAAATATACTGTTGTAGATGGAGTTACAGGATTTCTAGTGCCTCCTAAAAAACCCCTTAAGCTTGCAAGAAAAATTACTGCATTGATTAACAATCCTCAAATGTTGCATCAAATGCAGTATGAATCAATTAAGAGGGTTAACTCTCTGTTCACATGGCAGCGTGTGGCATCAGAACTTATGGTCGCATATAGTACTGTCGCTCCGGCGAAATTTATCAAGCGCGATCTGCAACCATCAAGATTGCATGTTACAAACATTGAACCATCTACTCTGAAACATCCTGCATTATTACGCATTAAAGATTGGAAACACCCTATTTATAAAAACAATTAGTCTTACAGTTTTGAATAAAGCAGTTTTTTTTGATAAAGATGGTACTCTGATACCAAACATACCATACAACACCAATGCTTCTCTAATTAAATTTGAGAACGGTGCCCCTGAGGCTATTAAGAAACTTGCAACTCATGGATACATGTTTATTGTTATTAGTAATCAGGCAGGTGTGGCAAGGGGTTTTATCAACGAACAAAATCTTGCTGTTATTGGCAATAAACTTCATGAAATGTTTGCTGATATAGATGAAGAACTCACCGAGTTCGTCTATTGTCCTCATGACCCTTCTGGTATTGTGTCATCTTATGCTAAAATGTGCCAATGCCGTAAGCCGCTTCCCGGAATGTTTTTCAATACATCAAAAAAGTATAACATCGATTTAAGTAGCTCATGGATGATCGGTGATATTTTAGATGATATTGAAGCCGGCAATAGAGCCGGATGTAGAACAATACTTATAGACAATGGTAATGAAACAGAATGGATAGAAGGTGAATACAGAGACCCTCACTTTACAGTAAACAGCCTGACAGAAGCTTGCAATATTATTACAAAGAACTCACATAAGCTATTAGATAAAAATGAACTGGCTTGATTGTAAAAACTTACTTATAATTCGGCCTGATAACCTTGGAGATCTTCTTATGTCATCTCCTGCTATCAGAGCTATAAAAGAAACCTTTAATTGCAAAATCACATTGCTAACTTCTTCTGTAAGCGCAGAAGCAGCAATGCTAATCCCTGAAATTGATGATGTTATCGTAGCATCGGTACCATGGGTCAGAACCAGTAAATCTATGTCAGCGGTAGAACTTACCAAACTGATAGAAGCAATTAAAATGAGATCTTTCGATTCCTGTATAATTTTCACTGTATATAGCCAGAATCCTTTACCCTCTGCTTTGGTAGCATGGCTCGCTGGAATACCTAAACGGCTTACATATTGCAGAGAAAATCCTTATGACCTTGTTAACTACTGGGTTCCTGATAAAGAACCATATACTCATATTAATCACCAGGTAGAGAGAGATCTGAACCTTGTTGAACATATTGGCTGCATTTCAAAAGCGAGAGATATCAAGGTTGTTATTCCTGACGAAGCTATTAAAATTGTTGATGAGAAACTTTCACAAATAATTCCATCAAATACAGATTTTATTGTAGTTCATGCAGGTGTTAGCGAATTAAAGAGAGCATATCCAATAGAGAAATGGATAGAGATAACCAAGGAAATTGTTGCAAGGTTTAATCTCTTTGTGTTGTTTACCGGTATCGCTAATGAAAAACCATTGACCGACAGACTTCATAAAGAAACGGGTGAAATGAGCGCTTCAACTGCGGGTTTGTTCACTATTGCTGAACTCGCTGCCCTTATTGACAGGTCAAGATTACTGATATCAGTAAATACTGGTCCTGTTCATATAGCAGCGGGCCTTAAGAAACCAGTTATAGTTCTTTATGCACAAACGAACCCACAACATAAACCTTGGAGGACAAAAAGTAAAATTTTCGAATTTTCAGTTAATGAACGCATAAAAAGTAGTAATGAGGTCATCAGGTTTGTAAGCAGTAAGCTGTATAATGAAAGAATTCCGTTACCCGAAGCAGAAGAAGTAATAGCAGCAATTGATGAAATATTGATAAGTCAATCAATATCATAGTGACTTCACTATTCTATTTTGAAGCCTGAATAGTTCGGTTAACTTACTATACACCAGGCTAAAGTTTGCATCTTTAGTCCAGTCAATAGTATATAGAATATCACTATTAATAGGGCCCCATCTCTCCGGCTCTCCATCCATACTGATTATAACACCCGGAGTATTTAATGCAGACGCAATATGTGATACCCCGGTACAGTTTGATATTAAAGCAAAAGCATTTTTCAGTAATACACCTATCGAGCCAAGAGTAGTCTTACCTGCTCCAATAAGTGCATTATGCTTCATTAGTTGTGCTGTTTGCTTTGCGAGTTCAATCTCATCAGCAGTACCTGTAATAATAATCTTCTTCCCGTTTTCAGCACAATAATCAGCTAGTTTTGCAAAGTATTCAATTGGCCATTGTCTCCATGATCCCCTTGAACCCGGATGAATACATACATAATTCCCCTTTTCAAATAAAAGGCCTGCATTTTTCAGATCTTCATGATCTTTATCTGTAAGCGGATATTCGAGATAAGTTCCCTTTGCTGAAATGCCCATGTGCTTCATAAGTGCGAGATGCCGCTCTATTTCATGTCCTTCAGGATATGGAATGAAGAACTCACTTGCTGGTTTATAATCTTTTTGTCTGTAAAACCCGCCCATATATCTGGCACCCATAAGCTCAACAAGTGGGTTAACTATATTCCCATTGCCTTGCATCTGCAATATAAGATCGAATTTATTACTCTGCATCTCACTTATAAAGTGTGCAATCTCCTTTATATTATACTCTTGCTCTGGTAAACCCGGAAAGCCCGGAAACTTAATTAAACCATTGAACAGGTGAGGGAATCTTTGCACAAAGCCTCCCGAATTAGGAAGTCCTATCAGAAATATTTCTGCTCTCGGGAACTCTGCTCTTAAAGCCCGTATTGCAGGTATAGAGCACATTAGATCACCTAACTGCAGTGCTCTAAAAATTGCTATTCTATTAATACACTCCCTATCCATAAAACTCACTATCTTTCTATACCAAAAACAAAACTCTGAACTTTATAGCTCCATATATTCTCCAATACACAGATAAGAATGGTATTACCATCGATGTAAAGAGCATTTCCTTAATATGCTCACTCGTCTTTTTTGTACTTCTTATTCGTAGGTAAAAGAACCATGAAATCATTATAAGTACCACCAAAAAAGTAACTGCAGCTATATAAAACCATCCCTTAATCAGTGCTATCAAGCAAATTAGATCAACAAGTACAATGAAATAGAAGTCAAGAATTATCCGTGGTGAGAGTTTTTGCCTGTATAAGTCGGGATACTTTTTAAAAAGTAGAGCATCATAGAGTCCTTTCTTCTGCTCTTTTATACTTACGCCCCAGGGTGCTTCTCTGACCGGATGTATTACAATGGCTTCGTTTATTTTTGTAACAGGAATATTGTTTTTATGGAAGTTAAATTCAAGATCGCTGTCCTCGCGCCATGCAGTTCCATATCTTTCATCAAACCCGCCTGTTATTTGCATAGCATCTCTTGAACATGCACAATTTGCTGTTATGAAATCAGCATACTGCAATCCATGAGTATTTAATGCAAAGTCTGTTGGTTCATCTTCAATTGGAACTTGTGTAAAACCGCTGTAAGCAATTGCAACCGAGTCATTTCCTGAGTCTGAAAGTTCCTTTTTGTAGGCGTTATAAAAAACTTCAAGCCAATGAGAATCGGGCTGACAATCATCGTCAGTAAAAGCTATAATGTCAGCATCTGAATTTTGCCATCCCAAATTGCGTGCAGCAGCAGGTCCTTTTTTATAAGGAGTGCTAAGATATTTAAGGTTCATATTATTTGCCTGCTGCTTAAATTGCTCAACAGTTTTACTTGTTACCTCGTCATAACCATCACTCACAACTATCACATCATAAAGCTCTTTTTTTAGTGTTTGCCTGTTCAGGTGAGCTAAGCATGTTGTGAGTAATTGCTGCCGCTTGTATGTAGGTATAACTACTGATATCTTAAGCATTTTCACTCTTTTCAATTAAGAAACTTCCAATTACCAAAGCATCAAATGGAGACGACCAAAAGCATTCAATAGCATCACGTGGAGTACAAACTATAGGTTTACCCAACGTGTTAAAAGAAGTATTGACTAACACAGGTACTCCTGTTTTTGCTTTAAATTCCTTTAACAGGTTGTAGTATAATGGATGTTGTTCTTTATTGATGGTTTGAATTCTCGCTGTTCCATCAACATGCTTAACGGCTGGAATCGTATCAGCTTTTGAGCTTTTGACATCGTAAACAAAAAGCATAAATGGCGAGTAGTCAGCTTTTTCAAACCATTCATGTGCGTCTTCTTCAATTACTACAGGTGCTACCGGTCGGAAGTCTTCTCTGTCCTTAATTTCGTTTAGCCGACTTTGCATTGAGGGATCAATGGGCGAGGCTAATATCGAGCGACTGCCCAAAGCTCTAGGCCCAAATTCCATAGGTCCCTGGAACCATCCGATTATCTTATTCTGAGCGAGGATTTCTGCTGTTTCCCTCGATGGCTCAGTCATTACCTTGTAGTTGATTTTCCACTTTTTAAGGAAGCTTTCAATTTCGTTATCATCATATTGCGGACCCCAGTAAGCATGAGTCATTTCAAAATCCCTGCCTGCTTCCGATCTTAACTGCTTATCAATCCAGATGGCTGCACCCAATGCTGTACCTGCATCACCTGCAGCAGGTTGCACCCATATATTCTTAAATAAACCTCTGTCTTTTATTCTTGAATTCATAACACAATTAAGTGCAACCCCTCCTGCCATGCATAAGTTTTCTTCTCCAGTCTGCTTTTGCAACCAGTTGGTAAGGTCTACTACGGTATCTTCAAGAACTTTCTGAAGTGAGTGAGCTATATTAAAGTGGTGCTCGGTAAACGGGTCGCTTTTAAGCCTTGTTATTCCGAACAACTCTTCAAGATTAACATCCTTAATGGTATACTGACCGTTTTCTTTTATCTGAATAATTTCTTTAAATTCTTTTTCAAAAACAGGTTTGCCATACGAGGCTAATGCCATGACCTTATACTCATCTGATGATGGTAAAAAACCTAAGTAAGAAGTCACCTTTTCATAGAATAAACCTAACGAATGTGGCATATCAACCTGCCCTATTCTGGTTAATTCGTTTTCATTGCCAATACTATATGTAGTAGTTGCTCTTTCACCCCTGCCATCAAGTGTGAGTACTGCAGCTTTCTTAAAAGGTGAAGGGTAAAAAGCACTTGCAGCGTGCGATATATGATGATCAACATAATGCCATTGCCAATCGCTTGTCTTACTGCCAATAAATCTCTTTTGAAGATGATGTGGCCAGCCATCGACTAATTGGCCGGGAGCGTTGATTATTGCCGATAAGAACAACGATTCCCATGGGTCAGAACCATTTTGGTGATAACCATTCAGGTTTAGTGGTATCTCAATAGTAGGAGAATTTGCCTTTGATTTATCTAAAAGCAGGTATGGATCAAAGGAGTAAGCTACATGATCTATATCTTTCAAATGAATGTCGGCGGTCTTTAAGCAATAATCAATTGCATGAAAAGGCATTTGCCAGGTTGAAAATGGAACCGGCCGCTTTCCATGTTTTACATGAGTAAACCGCTCTTCCTCTGCTGCTGCCAATAACTTGCCGTCTTTAAGTATTACGGCCGATGAATCATGAAAAACAGAATTAATTCCGAGTATGTACATAATGCGATAGCTTCTTTTAGTTAATTTTTGTCCTTGTTTAGTTTTCCTATTGAATGAACAAAAAAAACTGCTAAAAGTATATTGCTAGGGCAATAAAAGATTAGAAACCAGGGCATAAGTCATTGATCGTCGAAACTAATTGTATTGGTTGACACCATGTGATCTGCTAAGTTGGTTTTTTTGTGAAATAAACTTAACGCTGAGTTTGTATGCTTTTCCTTATTAACTGTGATTCTTTCCAGCTGATATGTCAATTTTTCAACATTGCTTATTTTATCAGAACATCTAAACCGAATTTTAGTTACCCGTGGTTCCGTCGTATCATTATTCGGATATCTTATAAAAGGATCTATCCAGATTCCATCTCCTGCATTTTCGGGAATAAACCTGTATGTTAAAACGACTCCATCTTCCAGCATATAATCAATAAAGTAAATATCTGATTTATACAGGAAATACTTAATCATTCCCCAAAGACTGTATTTTACAAAAACTCTTGCTCTCGTAATTACCTCCTCATAAAGTGGAACTTGTATCCAATTATCCCAGTTGGTATAATGCATTTCCTCTACATTCAGATCAGTAAAGCTTCTATCTTTACTTTTTCTGAATAATAAAAACTGTTCACTTTTCTCTATTAAGGAATAGTAATTCAATACATTAATGATTGTTAAAGGGTTGTCATTTAACAAATACCTGTCATCAATTGACCCCAAATAACCTCCATATCTGTCACGACTATAATGAAGTATTAAGAAATCTGGACCATTTTGATAATTGAAGTCGTCAGCATTTATTTTATCAAGCCATGCGTCAAAGCTTCCACTTTGTAGCGTTTTTCTTGCCTTCCAGTTTAATTGTTTATTTGCTGAAAAATAGGATAGCTCCCATGGATAAGAATCAATACTTGAACTTCCTATAACCTTTGTAATAGATGAATCTATTATGCTACCTATAATATTATTCGCCGATTCCCTTTGCCACATTTCTTTACGTTCACTCAGATTGAAAACTGTATGGTAGAAATGTTTAACTCCTTTATGATCGGGCACTTGCAAGGTGAAATTCCATGTGTTTGTCATATTAATGTAAAAGGAGCAAATACTGACTAGAAAAAAAGATAGTACCCACTTTTTCTTAATCCCTGCTTCCATCAATATAATTGCCCAATAAAGAAACAAGAATAAAAACATTAATCTTGTATGAGAGTAATCCTGTCGACTTATTGCATGTTTCCATGTGGCAAAAAGAACCGGTTGTAACAGTAGTAAAACATCTTTCCCTCTCTTTTCCTTTATGAAGAAAAATGGTAACAGAACCGAAATTATAAAGAGCGTTAGTAAAAACCAATTATTATTTACAGAAATGGCAAGTGCCGACGAATAACCAACTGACAGCTTGAAAGTATTAATTATGTATTCAATTATTTGTGGGAATGATTTTAGAACAACAAACCCAATTGAGAAAAATAAGAATAGAAATAACGCTCCCGAAAGTAATAAGAACTTATATTGCTTATCAATAAGAACTAATAAAAGCCCCATTGAAATTACTGCTATTGCAGAAATGCCAATTGAAGATTTAATATATAACCCAATGCAGGCAACAAAAACAGCTAAACTAACATCAATAAGTATATGGCTATTAGTAAAGCGAATACTATAAAGTATAACAAGGCCAATTAAAAGGTAGTCAATGTTTAAATAAATCGAGAGGATAAATGCAGTAGCGTAAATCAAGATCTTCTTGTTGTTGTAATTGCTAAATGTGGCTATGAATAAATAAAGGAACCATATCTTAACAATTGAATAAAAAAAGAGCTGTATTTCGAAATTGCAACCTTCTGCTATGGGTATCTTTAGGAATGCGAGGGGGCCATAAGGATATGTCAAATTTACCAATGCCTGGTAGTCATGACTAAAGAGATGATTCAAGGCCCAAACGTAGGAGGTGTCAAGGCCAATTCCATAGGTCGGATCGAAATTCGGAAATGTTAAGATGAAACAAATAAGACTGAAAATGAGATACTCAATTCCAGTTTTGTTTTTATCAAAAACCCTTCTGGTTATCTGCATGACAAATATATAGATCTGCAAATATATCAAAAGGAATCTGTTCTTTTAACAATGCTCGTCGTGATAGAATCTCTATATTATAAGCAATTGATTCAGTATTAATTAAGAGTGTTTACTTACCCGGTGCCAAACTATACTCAATTAATGTAACATAGCCGGTTTTGTCAAGTTCTCTCAAATACTCAAGCCAATAATCCCAGGTATCGCTGCCATCCTTTTTTTCAATCGATGTAACAACACCTTTACCCCCTGAAACCATAAGGGAACTTTCATGATTCAGGTTATCAAGATAACGACTCATCAAAACTGTCATTTCATCAACCAGGTTGCCCGAACTGTCAGGTACTTGTCTGTATAATCTGCAGGCAAGATGCTGGTACTGCTTATAAACCTTCTTGAAATCATTATTTGTGTGGTTATATTTACCTATTTGAGCTTTTAATGGAATAAATGGAGCAGCTAGCATATCAGGATTAAAGCTTTCGTAATATGCAATGCAGTCGTTTGTATTAATTGTTGTTATCTTTATCCAATACTTCTGCCAACCAAGGCTACCTTGATGCTTGTAGTAAAACTTATACCCTTTGGAAGTCTTATCAGCAACCGGAGTTACTTTTTCAGGTTGGTATTCAAAATTCTTGACATAGTATGCTTTCACCTGATCGGCAGTCATATTAGTTAAGAAAATAGTATTGGCCGGTTTTGAACTATAAGCTATAGCATCAGTCGGAGGCTGCGCTATTTGAGCTATCGCATGTAATGAAAGCATTATCAGGGTTGCTTGCAAAGCAAGGAAATAACCAAATTTCTTCATAATGTTTTCTTTAGGTTTTCTATTTATCCTGAATCTTGAATAAAGTAACTATCAATTTGGTTATTTTTATCAGTTATTTTCCAAATGCTTTATTGATTAATTTCGCACCTTCATAAATTCTTAATATTATGCTTAGAACACATACCTGCGGTGAACTCAATTTGTCGAATAAAGATCAACATGTTACTCTTTGTGGTTGGATACAACGATCACGTGATCTGGGAGGAATGACCTTCATTGATCTTCGTGACAGATATGGATTAACTCAACTTGTTTTCAATATGGATTCAAATCCTTCTCTTTGCGAAAAAGCAAGGTCATTGGGAAGAGAATATGTAGTTCGCGTTAATGGCAGTGTTGCTGAACGAAGCAATAAGAATTTAAAGATGCCTACCGGCGAAATAGAGATATTAGTTGATGAAATTGAAGTTCTTAACTCTTCAAAGACCCCTCCTTTTACTATTGAGGATAACACCGATGGTGGAGATGAACTTCGTATGAAATACCGCTATCTCGATCTCCGCAGAAGCAATGTACGCAATAACATTATTCTACGTCATAAAATGGGCATAGAAACCCGCAATTATCTTAATAACCAAGGGTTTATTGAGGTTGAGACTCCAGTCTTAATTAAATCAACGCCCGAAGGTGCACGTGATTTTGTTGTTCCTTCTCGTATGAACGAAGGGCAGTTCTATGCATTACCGCAATCACCGCAAACCTTTAAGCAATTGCTTATGGTTTCGGGCTTCGATAAATATTTTCAAATAGTTAAATGCTTCCGCGATGAAGATTTACGGGCCGACCGTCAGCCTGAATTTACTCAGATAGATTGCGAGATGTCATTTATTACTCAGGAAGATATTCTGAATACTTTCGAAGGATTAACAAAATATTTATTTAAGGTTGTTAAAGAGGTTGAAGTAACTGATTTTCCGCGAATGACTTTTGCCGATGCTATGAAGTATTATGGCAATGATAAACCTGATATTCGCTTCGGAATGAGATTTGTTGAATTAACCGATCTGGCGAAAGGCCATGATTTTAAAGTATTTGATGAGGCTGAACTGGTAGTTGGAATAAAGGCTGATGGTTGTGCTAATTATACCCGTAAACAATTAGATACCTTAACTGATTTTGTAAAGAAACCACAAATAGGTGCCACCGGACTTATTTATCTCAGATACAATGAAGATCGATCGCTAAAATCATCGGTTGATAAATTCTTCAGTGAATCAGACCTTAAAGCATGGGCCGATGCTTTCGAAGCTAAACCGGGTGATCTTATTCTTATCTTAGCCGGCAACGCTAAGAAGACAAGAAAAGCACTTTCCGAATTACGCTTAGAGTTAGGTAATCAGCTTGGATTAAGAAACCCTGAGGTTTTTGCACCGCTATGGGTTGTTGATTTCCCATTACTTGAGTGGGATGAAGAAACTGCACGTTACTATGCAATGCACCACCCGTTTACATCTCCTAAACCTGAGGATATAACACTACTTGATACCGATCCGGGTGCTGTTAGAGCAAATGCTTATGACCTGGTTATTAATGGTGTTGAAATCGGTGGCGGATCAATCCGTATTCATAACCGCGATCTGCAGAAGAAAATGTTCACAATTCTCGGATTTACAGATGATGATGCTCAGGCACAGTTTGGATTCCTTATGAATGCTTTCGAATACGGTGCACCCCCTCATGGTGGTATAGCTTTTGGCTTCGACCGCATGTGTTCTCTCTTTGGTGGTTCCGATAGTATACGTGATTATATCGCCTTCCCTAAGAATAATTCGGGAAGAGATGTAATGATCGATTCACCGGCTCCTATTAAACAAGAGCAGTTAGATGAATTGAAACTTATTGTAAATCTGCAAAACAAGTAAGTAAGTTAACTTACAACCTAATTATACCATATAATGAAACCAATTAAAGCCATGTTACCTTTATCAAGGTGGCTGTTAAGAATTGCTGTTCTTGCCTGGATTATAATGCGAAATATTGAAAGTATCCAATCGCTTAATATTCAGAGTCCTGATTTTTACATATCCCTTGCTTTCCTTGTGTTTGGAATATTGCTTTTTGCCGGAGGTTTTTCTTCAAAGCCAGGCTTAACTGTAATATCAGCAATTTTTCTTACGATTCTTTTTATCTACAGAATCTACACTGAATTTGTGCCTAATGTTACTGAAGCACAGTTAATTAAATTCACATTCTTGTCTGTAGCAGTTTATTTCATGTCATCAGCTAACAAATAATAACCATGCGCACCTTCAAGTATTTCGATGTGATTATGGCGCTGTTTGTTGCTGTTTTGCTGATATCAAACCTGGCATCAATAAAGATCCTCACTCTTGGCTATTTTACTTTCGATGGCGGTACTTTGTTGTTTCCGCTGAGTTACATTTTCGGAGATGTACTAACTGAGGTCTATGGGTATAAGCATGCAAGAAAAGTAATATGGACAGGCTTTGGGGCTGCTATATTAATGTCGTTGGTTTTATGGGTTGTACAAGTGTTACCCCCTGCACCTGATTGGCCCAATCAACAAGCTTATGAATCACTCCTGGGCTTTATGCCTCGCATTATTGTTGCAAGCTTAGTTGCCTATTTTGCAGGTGCATTCTCAAATGCCTTCTTTATGTCAAGGGTTAAAATACTGACCAAAGGCAGATTCTTATGGGTGCGTACTATTGGCTCAACTATCATTGGCGAGGGTATCGATACATCAATCTTTTGTGTGATTGCTTTTTATGGAATTTTCCCTAATGAGCTGCTGGTTTCTATAATAATATCCAATTACATTTTTAAAACCGGGGTTGAAGTGGTTTTTACTCCTTTCACATACATGATTGTGAACTTCCTTAAAAAAGAAGAGGGTGTAGATGTATATGATGTAGGTATCAGCTATAACCCATTTCGATATTTCGTCAAATAACGATTTACAAATATGCAAAGCATATATAAGCAGAAAAGACGTAGCGGTGCTACGTCTTTTCTTTATGTAGCAAGTATAATTATTCGGAGATGATTATTCTTGATGTATGAACCTTATCGCCTTCTTCAATCTTCAGAATATAGCTGCCTTTAGCTACTTTCGAGAGATCAACCACTTGATTTGCTGAGGTTGCTTTTCTTTCAGATTTAACAAGATTTCCTTTAAGATCCACTATACTAATTGTTCTTGAGTCATTATAAACCTTATCTGAGGTAATTGTAATTAAACCTTTTGTTGGATTTGGAAATACACTTATACCTTTTAAGGTGGTATTTCTAACTGATACTGTACCTTCTTGAGTTATAGTAATTTGCTGAACAACTGTACCCGAAGTAACCGACAGCGTAGCAACACGTGGTTCGGCCGACAAGTTTTCCTCGTAATCAACAACCAATGTGCCGTTTCCGCTACCATCGGCAGTTGAGCTAACCCATTGATCACTTGTTGCAACTGTCCAATTTGAATTAGCAATAATATTGAATGAAGTAGTACCTGCATGGTAAGTTACATTTTGATTTAGCGGGTCAACAAGTAACGTTGTTGATGCACCTGCTTGTGTAACTGTTACTACAACTGAGGGAATGCCTGGTGTTGAAACTACTATTGACCCTATACGCTGTTGGGTATTGCTGTTTGATTGATATAGAGCTGTTAATGTTGCATTCCCGGTACCTGAAGTTGGAACAGTTAACCATTCAGCACTACTAACTGCAGTCCATTCGGCATTCGACATAACATCAAAGGTTGTAATTCCTTCAACACTACTAACATTCCTGTTTGAAGGAGTCACTGTCAATGTAGGAGTAAATGCAGCCTGTGTAACAGTAACAGTACTACTTGTAGCACCGTTTGCTGATACTGTAATTGTTGCAACTCGTTGAGCACTAGTTGTATTACTTTCATAATTGGCTACAATAGTGCCATTGCCACTACCGCTTGACGTAACTGTACACCAACCCTGATTACTTGTAGCCGTCCAGTTTGAATTTGATGTAACAGAGAAATTGGTATTACCTTGTTGATAGCCTACCGATTGATTTGCCGGAGTAACTGAAAGCGTTACTGCAGCTCCTGCCTGAGTTACAGTTACAACAATAGGAGACAACCCGGAAACAACAACAGTAATATTAGCAACTCGCTGAGATGTTGTAGAATTTGCCTGATAATTAGCAACAATGGTCCCGTTTCCTGAACCTGAAGAAGTAACAGTACACCAGGCAGCATTGCTCGAGGCTGTCCAATTGGAGTTTGATGTAACACTAAAGTTAACACTTCCTGAAGTTGCCGAAACATTATGGTTTAAAGGAGATACTGCTAAAGTTGGTTGAACAGATGTTGCAGTAAATGAACCTATTTGAATATTCGGATGAGGTGTACAGAGGTAATTATAAGTTCCAGGTACAGCCACCCTATATTCAAAGATCTGATTAGTGCTTGTAATAGGAGCATCCCAAGGTGCAGCTCCCGAGGGTATAGTAGTTGAAGTGGTTGTGTGAGTGCCATTTACCCAAACCCAGCGAATTGTATCGCCTACCTGAACATTCAAATTAGAAGGGGTAAAAGCATAATTTGATACATTAACAATGTGCTTAACCGCGTAAGCATTTGGTATCAGGAAATTGGCCGATAGCAATGATACCACTATAAACGAGAATAGAGATTTTTTCATAATGTGCTGTTTATTTTAGTTTTAAAACACATCATGAACAACTATTGTTCGTCATTATATAGAAATATTCACATCATTGTTCAACAAACCTATTTGATATATTATAGGTAGTGACATTTTGTTAAACTATTTATAAAATCTTAATCGGTTAAAGCGAACATCTGAATCCTCTCTTTTTAAAGAGGATCTTGAAGCAATTACTCGGATGCTGAAGTTAGCGTTACTGACACTTCATTGATCTTTCCTCCTAGCGGGGGATTTAGTTTAGCAACAGTTACCTCGATGTTAGAAACTGTAGGGAAGCGATCACTAATGGCTTTAATAATTCTATGGGCTACATTTTCAAGGAGATTGCTTCTAATAGCCATTTCATGCTTTACGGTTTCAAATAAACTCAAATAGTTAACAGTATGATGTAAATTATCACTTATTTCTGCTTGAGTTGTATCAACAGTAACGATTAAATCAACCCTAAACCGTGTACCGATAATACTTTCTTCAGTGAAGCAACCATGGTATGCAAAAAAATCCATACCACTCACCTTTATTACAGCCATGTCTTTTTTATTGCAAAGATAGCATCTAATACTATGAAAAATTACGACAGTCGACTTTTTAACTTGTACTCAACAAGGTAAGCTCATTAAAATTAAGAGTGTCTGAAAGATTTTTTTTATTGTACGACGAATTTTTAATACATTTGCACCTTCAAACAATGGTCTCGTGGCCGAGTGGCTAGGCAGAGGTCTGCAAAACCTTCTACAGCGGTTCGAATCCGCTCGAGACCTCAAATAATAAGAATAACCATCTGACTAACATCCTGTTACAGATGGTTTTTCTTATTTTACAGCGGTTCAACATGCAACTATATGAAATTTCTAAATTGAAGGAATTTCTCACCGTTTTGGTAACTTATTTTTCCCCTAAATTGCAATTGTTAACAATATACTTCGCAGCTTCCAGAAGATTATCAAAAATCAACATTTCACCTTCAAGTTCGTCCCTGTGTTTTTCACCGTGGCCGCTCAACACATAAATTGAATTCATGCCGGCATTTTGGCCACATTGAACATCCGATGGGTGATCGCCTATTATATATGACAGGCTCAAATCAATATCATACATCCGGCTTGCCTGCTCAATAAAATAGGTTTTAGGTTTTTTACATGCGCAATTATCTTCAGTGTTGTGAGGGCAACTGAATACTTCAAGAATCCTTATACCTTGTTCAATCAAAGCTTCGGTAATAAACCTGTTAACATCCTCAACCTCCTCTTTAGTGGTAAAGCCTTTTGCAATGCCCGATTGGTTGGTTATGATAAATAACATGAAATGCTCACTCAACAATTTTAAGGCATCAACACTATAGGGATAAAATATAACTTCCGACGACTTACCGATATATCCCACATCTTCTATCAAGGTACCATCTCTGTCTAAAAATATTGCCGGCTTCATTACTAAATTGGTTTTGAATAAGGTGCAAAGATAATACGCATGTTTTAATTGGGGCAGTTTAAACTTAGGTCTCAGATATCGTTCAAATTATTAACTCTATTTCTTAAATATATAATAAAATGCCGTTTGTATGCGTTACTATGGTAGACATACATAAAGTTGTTTTTGTAGGAAAATAACTGGCTGAGCTGTCGGAGTTTTATAAGTGAAGATACTTTTAACCCTCTAATATATACCATCATGACAGCCAAAAAGACATCACACGCAGATCTAGAAGGGAAAAAGACCTTCTTCTTTCAAATCGGAATAATTGTTTCACTGCTCATATTTCTGGCAGCATTTCAATGGAGAACTTACGATTTGAAACAACTGGATATTAGCGACCGACCTGTTGTATTTAGCGACGAGGATATGGTTGATATAACCAGGCAAGAAATTAAACTTATTACTCCTCCACCGGCTCAAACCCTTACTACAATAATTAATGAAGTTAAGAATACAGCCAAGGTTGATGATCAAACATTCTTTAATCCTGAAGCCGGTTACGACACCCCGGTTCCACTCTATGTTGCACCAACTCCTCCAAAAGAGGAAGATGCTCCGGAAGATATAGTTTTTAAAGTAGTTGAAGATATGCCTGCATTCCCTGGTGGTGAAAGCGCACGTATGAAGTATTTACGTGATAATATTATCTACCCAAGAACTGCAAAGGAATCAAATATTCAGGGTCCGGTGTTTGTAGCTTTTGTTGTAGAACGCGATGGCAGCATAACCGATGTTAGGTTATTAAGAGGAATTGGAGGCGGTTGCGATGAAGAGGCTTTGCGTGTTGTGCAGTCGATGCCTAAATGGACTCCGGGGAAACAAAGAGGAATACCTGTTCGGGTAGAATATTCAATGTCAATAAAGTTTGTTCTTAGCGAATAAAGTTTTAGTTGTTCTATTCCTGGTAAAGCAGCATTAAAGACCAAATAATCAGCGTTTCCATTTCCTCTTATTCCATAACCTGTTCTCATGAAAAGATTGCTTATTATTTTATTATCCTTTAAAAAGGCTTCATTGCTAACATCCCAGCCTACACTAATTGATGGATAGAATTTAGTTCTGTTGAGTTCAAGTGATTCTTTTTTAGAATTTGTCAATCGTGTTCGTTCAATGATGCCAGTGGCCTTAAAGTAGTATCTCTGCTTGAAATTGTAACCGGCATTAGCAATTAAATTGTAAAGCTTTGTTTTATCGTTAAATGTTGTTGAATATGACAATCTGCTAATAGAGTAATCATTTCCAATCTCCCGCATACCTGCCTGCATGTTCACCTCTATATTATG
>OBJA01000241.1_pt1 | contig 51985 bp, 51 predicted proteins | sample 1519751 | NCBI WGS metagenome assembly OBJA01 (sample SAMEA3881238, study PRJEB22517) | soil metagenome | biome: lake sediment; feature: soda lake sediment; material: sediment, water from around vicinity | place: India | collected 2013-12-23 | depth 3 m
AATGGGTGGCGCGGCTCTATGACCAGGCGGTACCCGCGGTCGCGCCCTATGCCGGTGAACTGCTGCCCGATGCGGTGGCGCGGGTGCGTGCCCAGCGCATGGAGAAGGAGCAGCAGCGCTTCCGTGTCCTGGTGGCGCGCATGCTGGAGGAGCAGCAGCGCAAGCAGGAGGCCGCGCGCGAGGCAGGAACGGCACCGTCACCGCCACGCGAGACCCCCGAGCTGCAGCTGCGGGCCGAACCCGATGCGGATGCGCCCAATGGCGTGCGCTTCGAGTTCACCCTCGATGACCGGCCGGTAGCGCCACCCGACGATCTCAAGGGCACCATGATGTCCATCTGGCAGGACCTCGGCGAGGTGCCGCCCGACTACCTGGAGGCGGCGGGCGAGGGTGCCTATGCCGCCGCCGCCCCGGCCGACAACCGCAGCGACGATGTCTGGAAGGGCACCTACCACGAGGAGGGTGCCTTCCTCTACAACGAGTGGGACTACGAGCGCCAGCACTACCGCAAGAACTGGTCGGTGCTGCGCGAGATGGAGGTGCACCCCACCCACGACCGGTTCGTGGCGGAGACCCTGCAGAAATACCGCGGCCTCACCGGCGAGTTGCGGCGCACCTTCGAGGCGCTGCGCGGCGAGGACAAGCTGCTCAAGAAGCAGCCCTACGGCGATGACGTGGACATCGACGCCCTGGTGGAGGCCTACGCCGATGTGAAGAACGGCCTGGAGATGACCGATCGCCTGTTCACCAAGCTGCACAAGCTGGAACGCAACATCGCCGTGATGTTCATGGTGGACATGAGCGGTTCCACCAAGGGCTGGATCAACGATGCGGAACGGGAATCCCTGGTGCTGCTGTGCGAGTCCCTGGAGCTGCTGGGCGACCGCTACGCCATCTACGGGTTTTCCGGCATGACGCGCAAGCGCTGCGAGGTGTACCGGGTGAAGGGCTTCGACGAGCCCTATGATCGCGAGGTGCAGGCGCGCATCAGCGGCATCCGGCCCAAGGACTATACCCGCATGGGCGTCACCATTCGCCATCTCTCCAGGTTGCTCAACGAGGTGGAGGCGCGCACCAAGCTGCTCATCACCCTCTCCGACGGCAAGCCCGACGATTATGACGGCTATCGCGGCGCCTACGGCATCGAGGACACGCGCCAGGCCCTGATCGAGGCACGCCGTGACGGCATCCATCCCTTCTGCATCACCATCGACACCGAGGCGCGCGACTACCTGCCGCACATGTACGGTGCCGCCAACTACGTGGTGATAGACGAGGTGCGCAAGTTGCCGCTGAAGGTGTCGGACATCTACCGGCGGCTGACGAGCTGATCGCCCACGGAGTGGGCTCCTACGGGTGCCGTGACAATGCTCCTGTAGGAGCCCGGTCCCCCGGGCGAATGGGGGTTGCCATCCGCGCGTGAGCGCGCAAAAAAAAACGGGGCCTTGAGGCCCCGTTTTCTGCATCCGCCTGCATCTGTCAGGCGACCTGGTACTTCTCCTTGGCTTCGCGCGCGGCCTTGGCCTCTTCCTCGTTGTAGGCCCGGCCAGACCACAGCATTTCGTAGGCGATCTCCTCGTTGCCGTTCTCACACAGTTCCAGTACCTGCTGGAACAGCGGCTGGAAGGTTTCGCTGCGGTGCGAGGCCTCGTGTTCCTCGAAGGTGTTCCAGAAGGTGACGATCAGCGCCTCCTTGCCCTTCAGGTCGCTCTCCACGGCCTGGCCGATGGTGGAGCCCTCGTTGGAGACCTGGCCCTTGTTCAGGCAGACGAAACCACCGACGAAGCCGGTATCGGAGTGGTAGGTCTTGACGTTCTCGCACAGGGTGGCGACCCGTTCCTGCAGGTCATCCACGGTGTAGTCGGGCTTCAGAATGACGCGGTTTACGGTCACCACGCCATCATGGGGGAAGTTCGCAATCAGTCCGCTCATAGCTGTGCCTCCATCGGCTGTTGTTCATTAACGGTTGCTAATATATAGAACCCGACTAAATCAGTCAACCATTTGGGCTACGATCAGAATAATTAATACAGGATTAACCGTTTATATAATAAAGGCTATTTTCACCATGCGACCTGTCAGCCACGGAATCCACGGAAGACACGGAATCCAAAACCAAAATTTTTTCCGTGTCCTTCCGTGGATTCCGTGGCCAGAAAAACGCAGTCACCCGGATCAGCCCCCGCTGACCTCGATGCGCCGGGCCACGGCGGACGCGCTTTTCGGCAGGGTCAGGTGCAGCACGCCGTCACGGTAGCGGGCGCGGGCGCGGGTCTCGTCCACGTCGGCCGGCAGGGGGATGGCGCGCTCGAACTGGCCGTAGGCGCATTCCATCACGTGGTAGCGCCCTTCCTTCTGTTCCCGTTGCACCCGCTTCTCGCCGCGGATCACCGCCACATTGCCGTTGTACACCTGGATGTCGAAGGCGTCGGCGCGCATGCCCGGCGCCTCCAGCTTTATGAGCACCTCGTCCCCGGTTTCCTGCACCTCCGCCGCCAGCAGGCCCCAGCGGGCGCTGTGGCGCAGGAACTGCTCGTCGGCGGTTTCCAGCTCACCGTTGCGGTAGCCGGGCTGGAACCGGGTCAGGGCCTGGGTGGCACGGCTGCGCAGCTGGTTCCAGCCCTCGGCGACGGAATCCCAGGTGCGTCCAAGGCCTTCGCGGAGTTGTTGCAGGGTCGACATGATGCTTTCCTCCTTGCACGTTGGCGGGTCAGGCCCGCGGGTCGAATCTGAACTGTTCCGCCATGCGCTGGTAGAAGGCCTTGTCGGCCGCACTATGCGCGGGCGGGGTCTGGATCTGCAGGGTCACGTACTGGTCGCCCGGCGGCTTGCCGGGCAGGCCGCGGCCGGCCAGGCGCAGGCGCTGCCCGCTGCGGGCCCCGGCCGGCACCTTCAGTTCCACCGGGCCGCCGAGGGTGGGGGCCTTGACGCGCGCCCCGAGCGCGGCCTCCCAGGGGGTGATGGGCAGCTCCAGGTGCAGGTCGCGTCCCTCGGGACGGAACTGCGGATGGGGTTCGAACTCCACGTCGAGATAGAGGTCGCCCCGGGCGCCACCGGCCTGGCCCGCCCCGCCCTGGCCGGCCAGGCGGATCTGCTGGCCCTCCACGATCCCCTTCGGGATGCGTACGTTCAGGGTATGGGGCACGACGCGCACATGGCCCTGCGCATCCACCATCGGGGCCTGCAGCTGCAGGGCGCGCTGGGTGCCGTGAAAGGAGTCCTCCAGGCTGATGCGGATCCGGGCGCGATGGTCCTCGCCCCTGGAGCGGAAATCGCGGCGCGCGGTGCTGCCATGGAAACCGCCCGCGCGGCCGAAGGGACTGCGACCGCCGAACAGGGACTCGAAGAATTCGCTGAACCCATCGCCACCGCCGAAGCCGCTGCTGCGGAATTCGAAACCGGTGTCCCAGTCCGGCGGCGGGGTGAAATCCTGGCCGCCGCGCCACTGGCTGCCAAGCTGGTCATAGGCGGCGCGCCTGGCCGGGTCCTTGAGGACCTCGTGGGCCTCGTTGACCTCCTTGAAGCGCGCCTCGGCGTCCGCCTCCTGGCTGACGTCCGGGTGATACTTGCGCGCCAGCTTGCGGTAGGCGCGCTTGATGTCGTCCTGGGTGGCATCCTTCGCCACGCCCAGGATCTTGTAGTAGTCCTTGTACTGCATGCCGGAACGACCTTGTGTTGACGACTCATCAGGTCACGACGAAACAGCCGTAGGAGCGGCCTTGGCCGCGAACATCCCGCTGTCCGGGTTCGCGGCCAAGGCCGCTCCTACATGTGGTTCCGGCCGGCTGGCGGCCGGGCCATCATTCCTCCACCTGGATCTTGCGCCGCTGGACCTTTTCCGTCTTGGGTATGGTGATCTCCAGCACGCCGTTCTTCGACTTGGCGCTGATGCTGTTGGCATCGGCCGTATCGGGCATGCTGAAGCGGCGGAAGAAGGTGCCGCGGGAGCGCTCGATGCGCTTGTAACCCTCGCGCTCCTCCTTGGACTCGCTCTGGCGTTCGCCCTTGATGGTGAGGATGCCGTTTTCCATATGGACCTCGATATCCTTGGGCTCGACGCCGGGTACGTCGGCATGGATGACATAGCGGTCCGCCAGTTCCTGGATGTCCACGGCCGGGGCCCAGTCGCTGGTGGTGATGTTGGCATCGTCCTCGGCGCCGCGCACGTTGAGCTGGCGGTTGAGGTCCTGCTGCAGCTGTTCCAGCAGCTGCCAGGGGTTGGTGCGGGTCAGGTACATGGTCATACTCCTCGTGTGGTCCGGTTGCGATACCCGCTAGATAGGGGCGTGGCGGAAGGTTTCAAGGGCGGCTGGATTGTGCTTCCCGTGGCAAGGGGATACCCTGGGGCCCGCCGGTCCCGCGGGGTCGCGCCCCGCCCGGGCGTGAATATTAGAAACACTATATATTGTGTTTGACCTCCATCGCGCCGTTCTCCATAGAAAACTTTTTTGGCGCCCAAGCCGCCCTGCAGAAATAGCGTAATATATTGTTACATATAAACATTATTTCTTGTTTTCAGCGTTGCCCGGAGGCTTGACAGGTTTTTTCCTTATGCCTACTCTTTCGCGGTCGAACACAAGATATTGTGTCGGGCCATCAGCCTGGAATTGCGCCCCCAGGGGCGCCCCTGAGGGCTGATCCGGGGTGTCGCCTGGCCCGTACCAAGAACCAGAACAGGGAGCCAGCAGACGCAATGAAATCCACACAGTTGAAAGCCGTGCCCACAAGTGTAGCCGCCATTCCCATGCAGTCCGCCTCCCTGGATATCTGGGACAAGAAGTACCGTCTCAAGACCAAGGACGGTTCGGTCATCGATGAGACCATCGATGACACCTACCGGCGCGTGGCCCTGGCCCTGGCCGAGGTGGAGCAGACCGAGGAGTTGCGCGAGCACTGGAATGAGCAGTTCCTGTGGGCCCTGCGCCGCGGCGCCATCCCCGCCGGCCGCATCACCTCCAACGCCGGCGCCCTGGAGCACAAGCCCGCCACCTCCACCATCAACTGCACCGTGTCCGGCATCATCCAGGACTCCATGGACAACATCCTGCAGCGGGTGCACGAGGCGGGCCTGACCCTGAAGGCGGGCTGCGGCATCGGCTACGAGTTCTCCACCCTGCGGCCGCGCGGCGCCTATGTATCCGGCGCCGGTGCCTACACCTCCGGGCCGCTGTCCTTCATGGATATCTACGACAAGATGTGCTTCACCGTCTCCAGCGCCGGCGGCCGCCGCGGCGCCCAGATGGCCACCTTCGACGTGGGGCATCCCGATGTCATGGATTTCATCCGCGCCAAGCGCGAGAGTGGCCGCCTGCGCCAGTTCAACCTGTCGCTGCTCATCACCCGCGAGTTCATGGAGGCGGTGCAGGCCAACGGTGACTGGAAGCTGGCCTTCCCGGTCACGGAGAAGGAGGTGGAGCAGGACGGCATCGACCTGCACAACCCCGAGCAGGTGGTCTGGCGCGAGTGGCCCTACAAGAACAAGTACGTCACCAACGACACCGGACTGGTGGCCTGCAAGGTCTACCGCACCATCCGTGCGCAGCGCCTTTGGGACGTGATCATGGCCTCCACCTATGACTTCGCCGAGCCGGGGTTCATCCTCATCGACAAGGTCAACGAGATGAACAACAATTGGTTCTGCGAGAACATCCGCGCGACCAACCCCTGTGGCGAGCAGCCGCTGCCGCCCTATGGTTCCTGCCTGCTGGGCTCCATCAATCTCACCAAGTTCCTGCGCGACCCCTTCACGGACAAGGCCTGGTTCGACTGGGACGAGTACCGCAAGGTGGTGGCCATCTTCACGCGCATGCTGGACAACGTGGTGGAGATCAACGGCCTGCCGCTGGCCGAGCAGCGTGACGAGATCTTCCGCAAACGCCGCCATGGCATGGGCTTCCTGGGCCTGGGGTCCAGCCTCACCATGCTGGGCATGAAGTATGGCAGCCCTGAATCCCTGGAATTCACCGAGCGGGTCAGCCGCGAGCTGGCCCTGGCCGGCTGGGAGACCTCCCTGGAGCTGGCGCGCGAGAAGGGCCCGGCGCCCATCATGGAGGAGGAGTTCGAGGTCAGCGCCGAGATGCTGCGCAAGCGACCCGAGATGAAGAAGGACGGCTACCAGGTCGGTGACCGGGTCAAGGGCAAGGTGCTGCATGCGCGCTACAGCCGCTACATGCAGCAGGTGGCCATGGAGAATCCGGGCCTGGTGAGCGAACTGGCCGAGATCGGTGCGCGCTTTACCCATCACAGCTCCATCGCGCCCACCGGCACCATCTCCCTGTCGCTGGCCAACAATGCCAGCAACGGCATCGAACCCAGTTTCGCCCATCACTATTTCCGCAACGTGATCCGCGAGGGCAAGAAGTCCAAGGAAAAGGTGGACGTCTACTCCTTCGAGCTGCTGGCCTACCGTGAGCTGGTGAATGCCGAGGCCCTGCCGGGTTCCGAGGAGGAGAGCGAGAAGCTGCCGGACTACTTCATCTCCGCCGACGACATCACGCCCAAGGAACACGTGGATATCCAGGCCGCGGCCCAGAAATGGATCGATTCCTCCATCTCCAAGACCGCCAACGTGCCCACCGAATATCCCTACGAGGATTTCAAGAGCATCTACCACTATGCCTACCAGCAGGGCCTGAAGGGTTGCACCACCTTCCGTTTCAATCCCGAGGCCTTCCAGGGAGTGCTGGTGAAGGAGTCCGACCTGGCCAACACCACCTACCGTTTCACCCTCGAGGACGGGTCGACCGTGGAGTTGAAGGGCAACGAGGAAATCGAATACGACGGCGAGACCCATACCGCCGCCAACCTGTATGACGCGCTCAAGGAAGGCTACTACGGCAAGTTCTAGCGTCGTTACGTCACGGGATATCGGAGAGAACAGACTATGACCATCAAGATCGGCAAGAAAATCGTGGGCTACAGCGTGGTGAAGGAAGCGGAGGCCATGGAGGCGCCGGAGGCGGAGGCCCCCGTCCTCCAGGAAGACAACGTGGTGCACCTGCACGAGAAGCTGGAGCGCCCGGAGATGCTGGTGGGGTCCACCTACAAGATCAAGACCCCGCTGTCCGAGCATGCGCTGTATGTCACCATCAACGACATCATCCTCAATCCGGGCACCCAGCACGAACTCCGCCGGCCCTTCGAGATCTTCATCAACTCGAAGAACATGGATCACTTCCAGTGGATCGTGGCCCTGACGCGCATCATCTCCGCCGTATTCCGCAAGGGCGGCGACGTCACCTTCCTGGTGGAGGAGCTGCGCTCGGTGTTCGATCCGCGCGGCGGTTACTTCAAGAAGGGCGGCAAGTACATGCCGTCCCTGGTGGCGGAGATCGGCGATGCCATCGAGTGCCACCTGCGCATGATCGGCATGCTCAAGGACGACACCCTGGACGAGCACCAGAAGAAGCTCATCCAGGAAAAGCGCGCCCAGTACGAGGCCTCCGTCAAGGGCGTCGAGACCAGCGAGAACGGGGATTTCCCCGCCGGCTCCCAGCTGTGCGCCAAGTGCAATGTCAAGGCTGCCATTGTGATGGACGGTTGCCTGACCTGCCTGAACTGCGGCGAGTCCAAGTGCGGATGACCGGGTCGCGGCCGGCGTCCCATGGCGGGATGTGGGGTAGTGCATAAGCTGCAAATTGGAAGGCATAAGCTGCAAATAGAGAGGGCATAAGTTGCAAAAATGTCTCGTAGGGAGAGCCTAAGGTGTTTGCAGCGGGTGATTTATTGACGCCACAGAGTGATATCTCTGTGGCGTTTTGTATTGGAAGGTGCGCGAATCTAGTCAGGGGGGGCAGGATATGCCGGATTTTCACGTGTTTAAATGCGTTAACAACCCAGATACAGACTGTTGGGCGGCAAGAGGGCCTAAATTAATATGAAACGTAACTTTACCTTGGTTGGCCTGCTTCTTATTCAACAAGCATTTCTGGTTCAAAATGCTGGTGCGGATGAAGCGCCTAATTTAGGCCGCGTTATGTGGTCTGCATTTTCTTGCTCAGTATACGCAGAAATAATCAGTAACCCTGAGGAGCAAAAGCGGTTGTTTGAAATTGGCTATGCTACCGGTCAAAAATTCATTAACGGCATCAAAGACAAAACAATCCCTGATTCTGAGGCAAAGAAAACACCGATTGGTGTGCTCATGAGAATGGGCGGGCCAACGACTGATTTTGTTATTGGTAGGGTCTTCGAGGGCGTGTCGGAAGATGTTTATGACAAGCTAGTGAAAGAAGATGATTCGGGTATGCCAATTTTGGACCCTTCTAAATGGGCTGGTGATGAGCTCAAAATCATTAGAGCCAAAAATAAATATAGTGATTCTAATTGCGCGCTTATAAGGTAGCTTGTTATCGACGCACAAATTAAACAACCGCCCAACAAGGCGCTCGTTCGGACGCAAACTACGCTGCGCTTCGTTTGCGCCGCGCAGCTTCAACGTTAGGTTTTCAAATGGCAGGCACTAAGCATTTTTCTCGAATGAATTATCACGTCCTTAGGGGTATGAGGGAGCTCTTGAGTCATCGTTCTTTGTCAAATAATGAATGGGCGATGATTAAACAGTATTTTAATAACACATGTGCTTTCTGCGGCTGCGAAGATACTGGGAACCCTAGAACCGGAATTGTCCCTGACCACCTGATTCCGGCAGTGGGGCACGGCGAGAACTGCTTAGGGAATATCGTGCCTTCGTGCCAAGACTGCAACGATCATCGCGGAAAAACAGATTGGCGCACATACTTGGAATCGGAGTTCACCGATGATGCAGCGTCGCGAATCGCAAAGATTGAAGAATATCTTGCTCAGTATCCATACCAAGTTACGGATGACCTACACGAATATCTAACAGAACAGGAGTCAACTGATTATTCTGCGATCTTGTCTCAATGGAATGAAGTATGGGAGAAGGCGCGCTCATTGAGGGATCGCATAAATAAGCGCAGGAAGAATGAATAAACCTAACAATCACACCAAATACGCTCCCTTCGGTCGCCGGAGGCTCCTGGCGTCTCGCCGTTTGTGTGAGCGTTAGGCATGGCGAGGGTATCAGTCGCAGTGGAACATAAAAAGCGTGAGTGGCATGGTGCCCATCAATCTTGGAGTTATCACCCTCAAGCATTTCGCTGGTCAGGGGAGAAGATTAGCGGAATAAATATATTGTCGATCGCAACAGACATGCGTGCATGGATGTTACAGCGTGGGAACCTATCTCTTATGCCCACTCAAGAAGCACCAGACAAAGGTGGCTTTACGAATCCTTATACGAGGAGTGGCGTTACATTATCGCTTCTTATGTGCAGGGTTATTAACGATTCTCACGAGTATGCGCATGGCGCTGAGCCTGTCCATGATGAGGTAGATTCAGAAATTGAAAGGCTTCGTCTCTATAATGAAATACTTTTATATTCTGCAAGGCTATGTGAAGCTGCAATTAAGCAGCTCCTCTACTGCACACAGATACCTGAATCCAGATATGAACGAATGGCATTAGGCCAATTGCTAGAGTCTCCATGCCCAACCTGCAAACGGGAAAATGGAAAAGAGCCTCATCTCGTATCATTGGTTGGCACTCTGGCACATCCATATAATTTGTGCTTGGAGTTCGAGCACTGCGCCATGGATCATATGGATCTCGTGAACAAATTGAGAAATTCACAGGCGGCTCACTCAGAGGTTCAAGAGTTGAATGTCAGGACTTCAGATATTTCAAGGTCTCAACTCCTAGAAGAAAGTAGCGATATACTTAACGCGTTTCTACATATGCTTTCTCACGTTGAGGATCTAGAGCAAAATATGCTGCAAGATTTGGCAAGTAAAGCCAACGCTATAAATCTACTGAAACTTAACGGGCTTAAGGCTAAGGATTGTATCTTTAACTTGGTTCCGGGTGAGGAGTTTGTATTTCATCCGCCGAAATGATACCGCCTAACAAAGCTAAGCAAAACCGCCAGTGTAAAAAGCACACTGGCTGGACCTCGCTACCGTTCGGCCTTTGTTAGCGGCGTTGGGCATCAAGATGCGACTATATCATTTCCTAAACGAACATTACGGATTAGAAGATATTCAACACCGGCGACTTAAAATTGCTCGAATTAGTGAACTAAATGACCCGTTTGAGTTCGCTGGGGTAAGCTTCGTAAATGATAGTGTACGCCATGCGTTTCGGGCGATGAAACAGGAGATAGATAAGCAGCATGGGTTGCTCTGCTTTAGCGCTAAGTGGAGCAACCCAGTTATGTGGAGCCATTATGCGGAAAAGCATAAAGGACTTTGCTTGGGTTTCGATGTGGTTGATGAGTCCGTAGGCCCTGTTTCATACTCAGGAAGGCGCCTAGCGGTTGAAGTGAAGCAACTGCAATCACCACGCGAGTTACCAAAAGATTTCATTAGAAAGCTATTATTCACGAAGTATGCACACTGGAAGTACGAAAAAGAATATAGAGCCTTTGTTACACTCGAAGAATATGATGAAGATACGGGACATTATTTTGCTGAATTTTCCGATCATCTAAAGTTGAGACAGGTAGTCGTTGGCGCTAACTCATTAATTACTAAGAAGCAGTTAAGTGAGGCGCTAGGCGATGAGCTACGACACGTCGAACAAATCAAGGCAAGGTTGGCGTTCAGGTCATTCTCGGTTGTTCGACAAAGAAATCACGCGCTTTGGGCCTAATACGGCGCTCAAAATCGACGCTGATTCTCTGCTCGACATTAGCTAAACGTTAGGCGGCAAGAAACACATCATGGGCCTCCCAGAGAAAACTACTCTTACGCTTGATGAGGTCATTGCTCGCTGGAGACATTGGGGATGCGACTATGCAACGCTACATAGCTATGCGCAGCAGGATCTACTGGTGTTTTCGGTGTACCTGCGTGAGATTGGCAGTCACAGATCGTTCCGAACCGAAGCTGACGCGCAGATCACGCGCGAAGTTCAGGCGATAAAATTCGTGAGTCCTGACCACATTTCCCGGAGACTGTTCTACCTTGGCGGAGACGACTCCCGGAGGGTCTTGGAGGTAAAAGACAACGAGCAGGTCGCTGTAAGCGCTTTGTACTGGACACCCGATCGAGTCAAAAAGCAAGGCACATATCACGCCTCCGCCAAGTACTTCACGCCGCAAGATTTGGTTGTGACCAGAGAGGAGTGCCAGAGATTTGAAAGACGTTATCGCGCAAACGGGTTCTCAGGTCTCCTCAGGAGAGTTATCTTCTGGGTCAAAGAGCCGTCAGAGCATAAGACTCTTAAACTAGTTCTCGGGGCCGTAGCAACACTTGTGGCTGCGGGGTGGGCGGCGTTCACCTGGTTCTACCAGTGAATAGCTTGCCGCCTAGCAATTCGTTCAAGCCGATGGGATAGTTCCTACGGTTTAGTGGACGCCCTGAGCTAACTAGCCAGGAGTGCCTAAAATGCCAAAGCTGGACTTGCTCCAATTCCGCATACACTCAGCCTAGCTTCGCTTGTCTCTATCTAGCTGCCTCAACCCCCCCCCGTTGGGGGCGTGTGCCACCCTTGAGGTGTTGGGGCGGGACCCTGGCGCTAGGGTGGTGTACTGAGCATTAGCGTGGTGCTGCACACCTGGGAGACAGACCCTGAACCGTAATGTGCACCTGCCCTACCTTGGCACCAGGCAGGGGCTTAGAATGCTTCCCATATTTTGCCACTGATATCAGGGTTCCGAGCTCGGAAATACTCTAACTATAAGAAAATAATCACATATCTGTGGATAGTGCACTAACAGCCTATTCACCCCGTGAACAGGTCTTTCGGGATATCGACGCGTTTGACGTCAAGAGCTACCAGGCACTGAAGGAAGAACACTGCCGTGAACGATCCGCGATTCACTCGGTTCGCGAGCGCGCGGTCATCGTAGTCCACGCCAATCCTCGCGAGCCTTCTAGCTAACTCCTTGTAGCTACAGTCTTTTTCGAGCAATTCCGCCCTGATCATCTTGCTAGCGCGCTCTTGCCATTTTTCGATTGATAGCGCCATCTCACCTAATGATCCCTTGAAAATACCTACTGACCGCATCCTAGCGCATCCTGTAACTCCATGATGATAAACAATCATTATTGATTAATACTCATCAATATTGATGATGCTCGTCATTTGTGTTAGAAGTTTTCCTTACACGCAGTGGGGCTCATGTAGAGCCACTAGCAGCCAAGTAAGGGCGGGTACGGAACTATGAAAGATGTTGACGTTGAAAACCGGGGGGAGATTTGCCGCATTGAATGGGCGGATCCAAAAAAGATCAGGTCCCGCAAAGTCGTGAAGAGGTCAAATGCCAGGGTGACCTACAAGTACCCTGGGCTTAAAGCAGGCCGGATGATGCAGGCCGAGTCAGCGCTGGAAAGGGATAACCTTCGGCTACACGATGTTGATCCATTCGTAGGTTCTGCCACAGAGCAACCCGCACGCTTGGTCTTCTGGATGGAAGGGGTGCTGAGGGAGCATTACCCGGACCTTTTTGTCGAGACGCCGGTTGGCGGGATATTCCGTGAAGTCAAATCCGACGACGAAATGGAAGATCCATATATTAAGCGTCGTGCACAGTATCTTGCCGACGTCATGCCGATGATTGGTTATCGCTACGAGTTGATTGGTGAAGCGGAAATTCGTCGAGAACCACGGCTTTCAAATGCCACGTTTCTACTGAAATTCGGACGAAATCCGGTCGATTCTATTGATCAGGAGCGCATCCGAAGAATTATTTCTGATGCAGGGATTATCACCTGGGGCGAGATTCTTTCGGGATACCTGGGAGACAAAGGCGTTCATATGGCCTGCCGGTTAATTATTGAAGGCATTCTTGCAATCGACATAGAAGCTGTATGGAGCCATAACACACCCGTCAAAATGGCAGGGGGTCGGTGAGGAAAAGCGTATGACAGACAAACAAAATGAACCAGGTCGAAACGTTGCTGCGGAATCGATCGTTACCGATAACAGCATTGAATTCAAATCATCAATACTTATGACAGAAGTCGTGAATCCTAAGATTGCGATTATCAATATCCCAGAATATAGAGCGGAACATAAGGGAGTCATTGAGCGTGCTTTTAGAACCATGTCATTACGATGGGAAGTAATGCAAAGTAAAAGTAAATGATACTTATACCGATGGCAGTAAATATAAAAGCGGATTGCTATGGCTATTGCATATTTTGAACCAAGTAGACTAATCGAGATTGACGGCGCAGTTTATGCGTTGGACCGCATGGTTAGTGACAAAGAGTGGCAGCTAGAAAGCAAAGATACTGGTCAATATATAACCCGTACTGTTGATGAGCTGAACAAACTATATGTTAAGCGGAGAATGCGCTTTATTCTCTCGGCTCAAAATGAGAGAAAACATCATAATTCGAACGCAAGTAGGGATAGACAAACAGCCGCACTCGATGCCTTGCTTTTTGATGGTTCAGATGATGTCTCCACGAAAAAAATGACCAAAAGGGAAAGGAAACAGCTCAAGAAAAATAAGATCAGAGCCGAGGAGGCAAAAACGCGATATTTATATGTAAAAGCAGTCGAATCCGCGTGCTTAGCGTATTTGACACAACAGTCACTTGAGCCGGTAATTTCCGAAACCTGGAATAAATACAAACAGCCGGATGTAATCCCGAATTGGGTGACGGTATATCGCTGGGTGAAGCGCTTTCGTGACGGCGGGTCAGATATCCGTGCCTTAGTTTCGCAAGACACATCGAAGGGTAATCGAACCAGGCGTTATGAGTCTGTGCTTCTAGATATAATTACGCAGGCTGTTGATACGATATATTTGTCACGCGAACACAAGACCGTAGAAGATGTTTGCGACCACGCAATCTTTCTTGTGAGTAAAGAGAATAAGATGCGACCGAAAGATGCGCAGCTACCGTTGCCGACAACTTCGTTGGTAAAAAGGCGTATCAGTGAGATACCGGCATTCGACCGTGCTGTTGCGAGAAAAGGGCGGGAAGCGGCCATTGTAGAGTTTCGGTCTGTTCTTCACCAAGTGCCTACATCAAGGCCTTTAGAACGCGTAGAAGTCGACCATAGTTCATTCGACTTAATGGTTATCGACGATGAAACATATCTTCCACTTGGGCGCCCTACGCTTACAGTCGCTGAAGATGTATTTACACGCTGCATTTTAGGTATCTATACCGGTTTTGAGCCTGCTAGCTTTTACACGGTAAGTCAGTGTTTGCGGCATGCATTTCTTCCGAAAACAGATTTCCGAGAACAATATCCTAGTGCCATGAATGAGTGGGAGCCCTATGGTGTTCCCGATACTCTGGTTGTTGACAATGGCATGGAATTTCACTCGGCGAGCCTAGAGTCATTGGCGTTCTCGTTTGGCATGACAATACTCTACACCCCAAGAAAACGACCTTGGTTTAAAGGCTCCGTTGAAAGGGTGATTGGCACAATAAATCGGGGAACGGCACATGGAAATCCGGGGACTACCTACGCCAATATTTTTGATAAAAAGGATTATGATCCTGCGAAAACCGCAGTCATCAAGCTGTCGACATTCATCAAGGTAGTGCATACGTGGGTAACCGATATTTACCACGAAGATAAACACACAATGCTAGGTAAGCGCCCGATTACGGTGTGGCGCGAGCATACCAAAAACATGCTAGTCCCGATTCCGGCAGACGCTAATGATTTTGATGCGCTAATTGGTGCTGTAAAGGAGCGAGTGGTAACGCACAAAGGTGTTGAAAGTCAGGGTCTATTTTACAATTCGAAAGAACTTGCGAATTTGCGATTGCGAATAGGATCAGGCTTCAAAGCGACGATTCGATACAACCCATGCGATCTCGGACACATTTATGTTATCGAGCCAGACACAAACAGGCCCCTGCGCGTACCTGCGCTTAGAGAAGACTATGCGACTGGAGTATCGGAATGGCAGCACAATATCTTTAAAAGATATGCAAGTGAGCATATAGGCCGAAAAGACATCGAAGCGGTCGCAGAGGCGAAAGAGCGGATCAGACAGCTGATCTTGCGTGATATGTCAGATAAGCGGATTAGGACGCGCTCCAAGGCGAAGAGAGTGATGCATGAGGGTGGGCAGTGCCCCGCTGTCATGCAAGCCAACAGCAGTAACACGCACGCGCCGTCTGCATTGCCAGTGCCGAACAACGACGACTATCCCACAACTATTGCGTCAAAGGGTTTCGGTGAGTTGCAGGTAGGTAGTGGTGGAAATGAGACAGAAGAGCGTGGTCTCGCACCGAGAAAATTGAAGGTTCTGAAAAGTTGATTACGGGTGCGCCATACGTCGACTTCTTTCGCTATACGAGAGAACGATTCAGTAATGAACAGTAGCGTTAGCATCGTGAAGGTTTGCCAGTCAATGCTTATGCGGAGAAAAGCCATATTGGGTGTATTTTGGAGGTGTTTGTGAGTTACCCAATGGAAAATCAACAACCAATACTATCAAATCATGAACTCCGAGGCTTGGTGAAATCACTTATGGTGTGCCATGCCTGGGTAGAAAACGCGATGCATCTAGTCGAGCGTTGCTACGCAGGGGCGCTTGATGGAAGTGATACCCGTGGTTTGGCTATTATAGGTGAGTCTGGATCGGGTAAAACGCGAGTATTGAAACATATCGCGAATAAGTACACGCCGCACCGCGATCCTGACGGACGCAAAGTGCCTGTCCTTTTGATCAAGGTTCCATCAAATCCGACGGTGAAAGGTCTTGCGATGGAACTACTGCATTCCCTAGGTGATCCACTTTATTCGAAAGGAAGCGAGACGGAAATGACAATCCGCCTCAGAAGGCAACTTAGGTCTGCGGGTACGTTGATAATCGGCCTGGATGAGTTTCAACATTTTGTTGATCAAGCAAGCCTGAAAATACAGCACCATGTCGCCGACTGGCTGAAAATTCTCGTTGACGATGCAGAGGTCAGCCTGGTCGTGGCAGGCCTGCCTCGATGCATGCATGTCATCGATACAAATCCACAGCTTAAAAGGCGATTTCAAGCTCCAGCGGTCATGCCTAGGTTTAACTGGGCAATTACAGAACAACGTTTAGAATTCCGCAGCATATTAGATGCAATGCAGGAAGGACTAGAACCATTTTCGTTTCCTGACCTGGCGTCGGACGAGATGAGTTTCCGGGTTTACTGCGCAACTGGTGGACTAATCGGCCGGGTCGCAAATTTGCTCGTGCAAACCCTTACAGATGCAATTTATGCAAACAAGACATCGATCACGTTGCAAGATTTAGACCGTGCTGCGAAGCGCGCAAGCTTCGACCTTCCGACCGACATTAAAGCACCATTCAGCCGCAATTTTAACATCCTGCCTTCCGAAGAAGTAATCGCACAGGTCATGACGATTGGCGTTGAGGACGATATGCCAATTCAAAGCAGGCCGCATCGCTCGCGTGGTCCTAAGCGAGCTTCAGATGTGTTCAGGAGCTGATATAGGGTGACAAATGTCTGAGAAACTCTCACCGCTCGTTGTAACGCCAACACCGTTTCAGGGCGAAAGCCTAATGGGATTCTTGCTTCGAACCAGTCAAATGAACGGGTATTCAACTCCAGGCGACATATTACGATATGCCGGATTAACAGAAAATCAAGTACGCTCAGCTCGTATACCACTAGACAAGGTGACACGGATATTAGCGCAAAATGTAAGCAAGTTGGAATCGTTTGCTTACACGGATGAGGGTGGAAATCGGTACGGAAAGCACTTTAGGCTCGTAGGCCACGATATCCATACTATCTATTTACAGATCAAGGGAGCAAGTGTATGTCCAGAGTGTGTTGAGGAGTTGGGTTACATCGACGCATTCTGGGATCTGCGATATGCAGTGGCGTGCCCACATCATCGGCATGTTCCGCTGAAACAATGTCCATCATGTGGGAAACGACTAACATGGTCTAGGCCGGATATGCTCCAGTGCCGATGCGGACATGATCTCAATCAACAAACGGATGGATGCCTAGCAGATGATACGGTTATAGCCTTGCTAGAAGTTCTGTGGCGGAAACTGCACCATAAACCGTTAACAAGCGATCGAATCATTACCGTCGGATTCCCATTGAAAGAATTTGAGTCGATGACACTTCAGACATTTCTGGGGGTTATTGAAAGGTTTGGACGTGTAGCGCAAAAGAATAATCCGTCTATGAATATTAATGAAATGATCACGATGGTGATCGCAGCGAACGCACTAGCCGATTGGCCAAACGGGATTTATAAGTACCTGGAGGAGATAGGTGGCGGGCAGCACTTCAAATCCGACAAAAGCGCATTTGGTCTGCGGAAGCAGTTTACTACCTTCTATTCCTCAATGTTCAAATCTGGGCTTCCAGTCGAAAAAATGGGATTTATGAGAAAGGCATTTTTGTCGTTTGGAACTGATCACTGGAAAAGGGCTTCGCTCGACACAAAGCTCCTGCGTGGCGCGGAAGGTGAAAATATATCCGTTGGTGGAATAAGTGATGTAGCAGAGATTATTGGCGTACAGCCCATTACGGTCCGTCAGATGGTAAAGGCAGGGCTTATCAAGCCCGTCAGGCTAGAAAATGGTAAGACCGCGCGATTGCTGTTCGATTTAAGTCAGGAGATGCCGAGACGAATCGATGAGGGCGTAAGTTATACGAAGCGTGAAGCAGCCAAGATCATGGAAATGCCGGTAAGCGTCCTTATGAGCTTACGCAGAATGGGCGTATTTTGTGTGCGTCGTCTCGGTACGAAAGTGGCCTCATTTCATGAGTACGATGTGGCTGATTACAAAAGAGCGTTATTGCAAGTTGTGCCTGACGTCAGTCAGCCAGACGGAAACCGTGAATCCACTGTATCGCTTACGGATGTCATGCGTATGAAGGTTGGCAGTTCAGATCGTAAAGCGAACGTTATTGAGGCTGTGTTAAAAGGAAATCTTCATATTTTTGGCCGCATTGGTGATGGTGTTCTTGATATCGCGCTAAATCGTAATGCTGTTATGAACATGCTTCATGACGACAGGGCGTCGGAAACTGGTGGCCGCCTCGTTTCTGAAGTAGTAAAACTGCTCCGCTGTGATTCAGTCGTGGTCACGTCACTAGTGGATAATGGTTATCTTGAGCGCGTTCCAGATCTGAACTGCATACGTATCACCGAGGACTCGCTTCTGAATTTCTCTGGAATTTATGTTTCGTGTGCATGGTTAGCCAATCACTTGAAAGCATCCTCTCGTGCAATCGCTCGTCGCTTTGAAGCTGAGGGAAAAACTCTGCTGTATGCCGAACGCGGTTGTGGTCGTCCGCCACAACCGTTTGTAAGAAGAGAAGATGCTATCACGCTAGGATTATTGAAAGAGCCTGTTACTGAAGGGGCATAATCATGCGATAGGGAGGATGCATGATTTATCACCTGAGCTAGAAAATGGTTATAAGCGGGGTTTAGGATCGGAGTCTGATATGCAGGAAAAATCGCTTGAGGATACTATCGCAGAGATCAAGGCATCCATGGCTTCCACGCGTGCGGCGGCAGATAAGGTGCTAGATACGATCGAGAAGCTCGATCCTGACCTCCCAAAAATATGGGAGACAGCGGTCGCTGTGTTTGGGGATAGTACCAAGGCGCATGTTTGGTTGACTGAGCACATCCATCTCCCCGCATCTGAAATATTCGACCTCCTGGAGCGGTTGGATGACAAGCCTAACCGGTGATCTGTTATATCAGGGCGATTGGGTTTGAGAAATAAGGCGTCTGATATAGTTCGCATGTCTTTCCGTCACTCTGATAGGGTCTCACTAACGATTTGAATTCAAACACAATATAATGGAGAATGCCTGAATGAATAAAATGACGAAAAAGACCCGCGATTTAAAAGTTAGGAAGCTTGGCCGTTTTGGAATTCCATGCGCGATTGTGGATGTCATGGTCCTAAATGGTAGCTTGCAAAGACCTTTTAATCGACCTGATCTTATAGGACACGTTGATTCTGAAACAGGAATACTGCATGGCGCCTGCGTGAGCTATGATGCCAGCTGTGGCCGATAATAATGCGGCGTATTCAGTGTGAGTTATTATCTTCATAACATCGGCAGTATTGCTCGATAAAGATATCAATGCATCAATAAATTGAGGATATTCCTTGCAATCAATACAAATGAGCCTTGGACTTACAGGTCCAGCCTGCACTTCTAATAGGGTTCAGGCGGCTATTGAGCAATTAGCTATGAATGCCGAAGCCAATTCTCGTGGCGCTATTTTCACGCGACGAGAAGTAGTGGATTTCATCCTAGATCTTGTTGGATACACATATGATCGGCCCCTACATGAAATGCGGATTCTTGAGCCGTCATTCGGAGGGGGTGATTTCTTGCTTCCGATTGTTTCACGGCTACTTGCTGCATGGAGAGTGGCAAGACCGAACGGATCTGCGCTAAAAGATTTATGCAATGCAATCAAGGCTGTCGAATTGCACCACGATAGTTTCCGCAAAACCTCCACAGCCTTGATTGATCTTCTCAAGCGAGAAGGTCTGGCAACGAAAACTGCTGTAGCCCTGGCGAATCGTTGGCTGCTACAGGGGGACTTCCTACTGGCACCGCTGGATGGTGAATTCGATTTTGTAGTGGGTAACCCGCCCTATGTACGCCAAGAACTTATACCGACACCACTTTTAGATGAGTATCGAAGCCGCTACTCGACTATGTACGATCGGGCCGACATTTACATTCCATTTATTGAACGGTCGCTTACGGTCTTGTCAATCGGGGCAAGTCTGGGGTTTATCTGCGCCGATCGATGGATGAAAAACCGCTATGGTGGGCCGCTTCGTAGTCTCGTTGCTGAGCGGTTCCATCTGAAAGTATACGTTGATATGGTTGATACACCGGCTTTCCACTCTGACGTAATTGCTTATCCAGCAATCACCGTCATAAGCCATGAGGCGCCTGGGGAAACTCGTATTGCACATCGTCCCGCAATCGAGCAGGAAACACTAACTACACTTGCAAATTTGCTTCGAGCACCAGTGTTGCCAAAAGACTCCACTGTGGTACGCGAGATGGCTTGTGTCACAAATGGCGCTGAACCATGGTTGTTGGAGTCGTCTGATCAGATGGCGCTCATTCGTCGTCTTGAAAGCAGCTTCCCCTTGCTGGAGGAGGTGGGGTGTAAAGTAGGGATAGGAGTTGCGACAGGCGCAGACAAAGCCTTTATTAGCGATTTTGATTCCCTTGATGTTGAGCCAGATCGTAAGCTGCCACTGGTAATGACAAAAGACATAATGACTGGTGAGGTGATATGGCGTGGTAAGGGCGTGATCAATCCATTTTCCGATGCGGGTGGGCTAGTAAAGCTCGAAGACTATCCGCGCCTTCGACGCTACCTTGAGGCTAGACGAGATGTGATTGCAGCGCGTCACTGTGCTCAGAAAACCCCGGATAACTGGTATCGAACGATTGATCGTATCACCCCTTCGTTAACCAGGACGCCAAAACTCCTTATCCCAGACATTAAGGGGGAGGCGCATATCGTCTTTGAATGCGGTGAGCTATATCCACACCACAACCTCTACTATGTCACATCAAACGAATGGGATTTGCGGGCCTTGCAGGCTGTACTGCTGTCCGCCGTCACGCGTCTATTTGTGGCAACCTATTCGACAAAAATGCGGGGTGGTTTTTTGCGTTTTCAAGCACAATACCTGCGACGTATACGCATTCCTCGCTGGGAAAATGTGCCTGAACCACTGCGTCGTGCATTGGCCAAGGCGGCTATTGACCGAGATTTACATGCCTGCAACCGGTCTGTGTTTAAGCTTTACCGACTTACTCATGATGAACGATCTGCTCTTGGAGGTAATGGAGAATAATGGCACTCGATCTCGTCGATTACGAAATGAAAGCCTGCGAAGCAGTGAAGGCATTTTGGGGAAATCGTGAAGCAGCAAGACAGAAGCAAATTGAGTCAGGCAGGACTGATCAAGGCGAACGGGCAGGCGTGACAGCTGGAAAAAACATGGATGGATTCTTAGCCTTGGTGCTCGACATTATAAAGGCAAATGGACTGGCTAACGCCGAAATACACCAGAAGAGGGCGATGTTGACCTTGCCAGGTTACTTCCGTCCAACGAAGTTGTGGGATCTTTTGGTGATATACAAGGGAGAATTGATTGCTGCCATCGAGCTGAAAAGCCAAGTAGGCCCATCATTTGGAAACAACTTCAATAACCGAACTGAGGAAGCAATCGGGACAGCGCATGACCTATGGACAGCTTATCGTGAGGGAGCATTTGGCAAGCAGCCGCGCCCGTTTGTTAGTTGGTTGATGATGGTTGAAGATTCACCGAAATCACGAAGCCCCGTACGTGAATCATCGCCACACTTTCCAATATTTGATGAATTTAAGGGGGCTTCTTACCTTGAAAGATACGACTTGCTTTGTCAGAGGCTTGTGCAAGAGCAATTATACACAGCAGCCACTGTAATTACGGCTGAAAGGAGCAGTGTGAAGACCGGAAAATATTCTCAGCTTTCGTCTATGACAGGACTTAAGTCATTTGTGACGGCATTTGCGGGTCATATAGCAGCAGAAGCAGCGCGACTTGACTGATACTTCCCTAACAAGTCTAAGCTGTCAATATAGCTAAATGGATCCGCTTGTTGGGCGTCTCGTCCGAAGAAATCACTATTGGAACTTCGGGCATTCACCGACCGTCATGAGAATGCTTGCTAATGGTACGCCGTCTGACGTCGAGTAGTGCCCTGCCCATCGCATCCGCATATCAGGAAAATCGTCCTGTAAAGCGCCGCAGAAGTCCCTCAACGCTCCGGGCTTCAGCTTTGCAGCGGTCGCAGCTCTGTCTTCAATTCTGCCTGGAGGGAATTCATCGGAAGCCCTAGAAACCGTATATTGGGCAATAACTGTGTTGTCCTTGGCCGTGATACTCTCGATGCATCCGCCAGAGTTGCATGATGGATACTGATTTGTGGCGTTGAGTAACTCCGCAAACCGCTCTGCGGTCGTCTGTCGCTGCCCGCAGCCCACCATTACCAGGATCACGAGCGGTAAATATGCGAACCTATTCATGTTTTTAGACTCCAACAACGTTCTCGTAGAATCATTCATCGAATTTGGGTGCTCGTGTGACGTGTGCCTTAATCTTTCGTGCGTTATCCAGCATCCCAACCAGTATCGAGCAGGCAGGATTCTCTAAATCAATCATGATCGAACCGTCTCCGTCTTGTTGGAGATGTTTCAATGCATTTCTTGCATGGTTCTTTTCCTCTATGAAGGTCTTCCTATCCAAATTATCGGAATACAGGGTGTGTAGTGACAGTATTCACCTGACACATCCGCCCCTGGCGGGTTATTCCATCAAGCGGCTTTACTCACCTTCTTCGCCGCCACCTTCTCGGGCTTCGGCAGCCCGGCCATGAACACCTTGTAGGGCGTTCGTCCCTTCATGTTGCGACCCTGGTGGGGCCGCTTATGATTATAGGTCGCCAGGTAGGCGTCCAGGTCCTTCTGCATCTCCTCCAGCGACTCATACCACTTCGTCCGGCCCTGGATGCGGAAGTGCTCATCCAGCAGGGTCTTGTGCAGCCGCTCAATGAAGCCGTTGCTTTGCGGCCTGCGTACCTGGGTGGTCCGGTGCTCGATCCCCTCCAGCTGCAAGAACAGCTCGTAGGGATGGTGGTCCGGCCGACCGCAAAACTCCCGTCCGTTGTCGCTCAGTATCGTCGTGATGCCCACCCCATACTGCTCGAACCTGGGCAGGACATCGGTGTTCAGCACATGCACCGCCGTCACGGGCAGCTTATTGGTGTACAACCGTCCCCAGGCATAGCGGGAGTAGCAGTCGAGCACCGATTGCAGATAGATCTTGCCGATCCCCTTCAGGGTGCCGACGAAGAACGTATCCACCGCCACCAGGTCGCCGGTATGCCGGGTCTCGATGTGCCGTTCCCGGAACTCCGGGCTGAAGCGCTCCAGCAGCCGGATCTGCTCCTGGCTCAGTTCCAGCTTGCGCTGTCCGACCTCGCGTTCCAGCCGCAGCAGGCGCTCGTGCTTGGTCAGCAGCCCATGGCGGCTCCACACTCCGCGCACGCCGCCGGAGCTCACCTGGACCCCTTGCAGCGCCAGCTCCTGTGCCACCCGTAACGGACCCTGGGTAGGGTACTTGAGGCAGTGGCCCAGGATCGCCGTCTCTACCTCGGCGTCCACTCGGTTGGGGTGCGGACCCTTTGCGCCCGGCAGCTTGTCCAGCAGGCCATCAGCGCCGTAGAGCTGGAAATTTCTCCGAATTTCATAAAATTGCTGGCGCGAATAGCCCATGATCTTGCAGGCCTTGCTGACATTCGCGAGCTCGGTAGCCAGCTCTAGCAAACTCAACTTGCGCCGTGCTACTTTCCTGTCGGTGGTCATATCGTCCTCCTGTCAGGGCATAGTTGAAGCGTTGAACACTCCTTCTATAACCCAACCAGGGGCGGTATGGCCACTTCCTACAAATTCTGGCCAACTGTCAGGTGAATACCATCACTGTTCATACAGGGCGCGATGCATCCCCAACAAGTCTAAGCTGTCAATATATACCCTCACTTGATCAGCGGATGGAAGGTGATACCCAGACTATTTTTTCGCAGCCAGAATGTAAAAAATTCCTGCTACTCCAGATATCGCAATAATCGTTAGAATAACCCTGCCATAATCTATTGACGCATTGCGATACGGCTTATCCCATAGGGGCGCGTATCCTCTATCGATCTGGTGTGCTACTCGATTTGTATGTACCTCAACTTTCCATGGCACAATAAGCGCAGCTACTATTATGGCTACGAGGTATGAAGTAATTATTATCTTTCGATAACCAACTCTCCAATTGCCTCGCTCCCTCATTTTTTTCTCGTGTCCACGTATCAACTGCGGCCTTTCCACAACTCCAAGATATTTTGACGCCAGTGAAAGTGCCTCAGACGCGAATTTTTCTGCCTTTAGTAAATCAACGCGAGCGCCGTAGTTGACATGCTTTCCAGATTCCTCAAAAGAACATAGGAATGGAGCATCATCGTCATCAGAATACCCATATTTAGCCGCCGCCTCTTTGATTATACCGCCAGTTTTTTCAAGGGTAACAACGTAAGAGAGCTCACTTGTTTGAGCGGATTTGACTACTAATAAAGCATAAACATACTCAATCATACCGGCTGCTTTTTTATCGATTATCTCGCCCATTGGCTTGGGATGATTGAGGAGTATTGCTGTATATTCTCCAAGCTTAAACATCAAGAGAACGTCTTGTTTTGAGTAGCTTGGTAGGCTAGCGCTTAATGGGATCATTATTATTCAGCTTCATCTGGAAAAACATCATCAAATAAATCTGGAAACTTTTCTTCGTGCTTCCTTTCTATCCAATCAGAAAATCCACCATCGAGTGATTTCACCAAGTCTGACCGATTCACTAAAATAGCCCAAATTACTTTTTCAATAGGAGAACCAATATGCCTGCCCCGCTTAAGATCACTCATGTAACTCTTGTAAGCTTGCCCTACTAAGGCGTAATCATGCTCTTCTCCAAGACTCAAATATCTTGCCATCCGTTCTTGTGGATTAGAGCTATTGGCAAGCATTTGCATTCGTTTTTTACCCCTGGAATATATTTTTCCAATGCTTTTCTTGTACGCCTTAAGGAATTGCTCTGCATACTCTGGTTTCATTTTCCATTGTCGGGTCAAATATTCAAATAACTCAAAATATTCAGCGTCATATGATTTAAATAGCCCAAACATATTTATACCCCAAGGATTTATCGTCAGCCCACACGGTAGTTTGCAACATGGTTCGGCACACACCAGGCAGTTTTAGAAATCCCCATCCCGGACATACTTATTATCACCAAGACGTTTCACAAGAGTGGGACTTGCTGGTTCATTATCAAGCATGGGGATTTTGTCTTTTTCAATTATTTTTGCTGCAACGCTTTTCAGACCTGCTAATGCTTCAGATCCATGCAGGCATTTTTCGTCACTGTAATACTCGAACCATGGCAGCCCTGCGTCGGTATATTGCTTCGAGCCGACTGGTGTATGAGGGGGCCTGTGTCCAGTAATTTTCTTATACATGGTGCTGTTCGCCAGGTGCACAAAACAGCGATACCCGTTTTCCAGATCCCAGGCTTCCATCCCATATTTATCCTCATAGATCTTTTGACGCATGAGGCCACCAGGCGCAAGCCCCATTTCAATTGAATGGCACTCATTAACCAAGAAACTGCGCTTAACAACAGTGTGTTTTTCCGCTTGATATCTGAGATAAAATTCCCGTTTCATCGGGTATGCAATGATCTGAAGTCCCCCATACTCCACGCTGCCAGTCAGCTGTTCTTCTGCGGTAAACCCTTCACCAAGCGGCATCGCAACAAACTGGCGGATATGATCCTTTGACACATTGAATCCATCCAACCAAGGTTGTTCAGGGATCACGGCATAATCCTGGGGATTCCTCGATAATCCGTTGGCCCACCCCTTTCCGGATACAGCATTGATTTTACCAGCTGCGATCTTTACAGCGCATGGATAGCTGCCCGAAAAATTGATCCATAATGCTTCTGATTGGTACATTGGGATAAAGACGCCACCATGCGCTTTCCAGGTAGCTGGAAGTGCATCTTTGTAATCATCCACATGATGCACGGGAAACCGACCAAGCCCTGGGGGTAACGGATACTCCCGGTTATCGTCCGGTATACGCAGTGTCCTCTGAAAATCGATAGTGCATCTTGCATCCTCATGAACGTCTGGGAAGCTGAAAATGAGCTTATTGTCTCGCAATTCGATCATGCTCACGTCTCCTATGCTATTTACCACTCGCCATCTCGAACATCACGCGCAATCCGGACGATGGCATGATCCGGCATGGTCTTTAGTTGCCGTATGAGCTCTGCGAATAATTGCGGTCGCTTGCGTATGATCTCCAGGAGATCCGAAGATACTTTACCCGCCATCGCCAGCAGCACATCCGGATCCTCATTTAGCTCCCTAGCCAATGCCCTGACCTTTTCCTCGGACGGTGGCGCGACCTCTTCTCGCTCAATCTTGCTCAGGTAGGCCGGTTCTACCCCAATCCGTTGTGCTACCTGCCTGACCGAAAAACGGGTGTCCTCAGCCCGCAGCGCCTCCCGGTGTTCACGAATATAGGTTCCGAATGTCATGTGTAGTATATAGTACACATTTCGCCCAATTGCAAACCCTGAGAGTCAGTTTCTCACCACCATAGCAGGCCAGGTACTTTTTGATGAAAAGTATCAATAGAGATTCGAGAAGTGAGTCACGTTACTGAATGGGAGGGCGCTACATGACCTAATTTGTCGTCAATATTTTTTACATCAGGATCTGATTGCACACGAAAAATCAGATAGTTAAATTAAGGTACGTTTCTTGCTCACAAAAGCTGAAGAGGCTAATGACTATACGGGTTGCTGTCGGAGGACGATGTACAATCACCTTCGCTCCGTGATATCAACGGTGGTGTGCTTAGGTTGGTGCTGGTGATATTTGCGGCATATGCATACATTCCTGGTGATATTTGCAGCATATGGTGTAAGTGGTTTGCAGGTTATGGGGTCTTGCTTCGTCGTAAGCTGTTGATTTATTGTGAAGGCAATTTGCAGCTTATGCACTACCCCACACGGGATGTAACGGAAGGTGCTACCGGCGGGCGCTGGTGCCAGGACCGGCCTCGGCGCGATATTTGCAGGTCAAAGGGTGGATTGTCTGCCCTTCGTGGCATCGGTGGAGCCAGTAAGCACCTGATAAGCCTGGTTTTGGGAAGGAAGCCTGGATCCCGGATCCCGTCCGTGCCGACTGGGCTCTGTTTCTGATTGTAAAAATATTTGACGGATTGAATCCGCATCGGTGGAGAGTATGTTGCTGCAACACAGGCCCATTCCCGGTTACTGGTACGCCAACATCGTTGGCCAGTTGGTGCAGGTGCGGGCGGTGCTGTACCGCGACGCGGTGCCCAGCCGCATCGCCCTGGAATACCTCAACGGTCGCCGCCAGTACGTGGACCCCGCGGGCTGGCGCTACCTGGACCTGGCCCTGCATTCTCCCGGCATGGAGCGCCGGGGCCGGGCCCGGGATCTTTGAGCCTGTTCATCCCCGGCCCCGCCGGCCGGCTGGAAGCCCTTGTCGAGGAACCCACCCAGGAGCGCACCCCGGCCGGGGTGGCCGTCCTCTGCCATCCCCATCCGCTCTATGGCGGCACCCTGCAGAACAAGGTCGTGCACACCCTCGCGCGCACCTGCAACACCCTCGGCCTGGTGGCTGTGCGTTTCAATTTCCGTGGTGTCGGCGCCAGTGCGGGCGACTACGCGGATGCCATCGGTGAGACCGAGGACCTGCACGCCGTGCTGGCGTGGGTGCGGGAGCGGTGGCCGGGGCAGCCCCTCTGGCTGGGTGGCTTCTCCTTCGGTGCTTACGTGGCCCTGCGTGCCGCGGAGCACTGGCCACTGCAACGCCTGATCACGGTGGCCCCCGCCGTGAACCTGTTCGCCACCGCCCCCCTGGCCCCGGTACGGACCGACTGGCTGCTGGCGCAGGGGGACGCCGACGAGATCGTGCCCCATGGGCAGGTGTTGGACTGGATCTCCGGCCTGGAGCAGGCCCCGAAGCTACTGGTGCTGCCCGGCGCCGGGCATTTCTTCCATGGCCGCCTCAATGAACTGCGTGAGCGCCTGCTGGATCTCCTGGGGTAGGGCGTCCGCCCAGAGTCCCGTCCCCTCGCCCCGCCGGCGAGCACCCCGGCTTTCTTCGCTACCCTGTAGAGGGGCCTGCACAGGGCCGCCTCGGTCGTGTCCTGGGCAGGAGCCGGGGCGATTGCAAAATCCCACCCTGGCGGCCCCGAATGCCGGGCGCTTGCAGAATGAAGCTGGTCCCCTTGCCCTCCATGATCTTCAACTCACTGTCACAAAAGGATAAATCGATATGGCACGAGTGTTGCTAACCCATTACGGGAAGATCGGCTCACACCCGCAGGCCAGACGGCGTACGAGTGGTCAGCCAGTTTGGCAACGATGTGGAGCAGAAGTATGGCGCAGTGGCACTTCCGGGACGGCTGGCACCAGGACCTGGATGAGGTGCAGGGCGTGAAGTGGTGGTTCGGCAGGCACAAGCAACCCCAGTCCGCCGCTCTCAGTCGCACGGACCGGTCCGTGGAGGTGCCCGGGATGGGCCTGGTCCGGATCCAGGTGCAGATCGACTGCCTGGGGGCCGTTTGTCCGCGCCCGCAGCTGCTGACCATGCGGGCGCTGGATCACATGCAGGAGGGCGAGATCCTCGAGCTGCAGGTGGACAACCCGGGATCCTCGGAAGCCATACCGGCCATGTGCATGACCCTGGGCAGCACCCACCTGGGCACGGTGCGGGACGATGCGGGCTGGCGGATCTACGTGCGCAAGGGCGATGCCGAGATTGAATGAAGTGAAAGGAGGATTTCGTATGACAGGTACTACCACGGGGGCGAGCGATGTCTGATCAGGCAAAGAGTGTAACGATGGATGCGCAGGTCGCAGCCCGGGAAGGTGCGTGGTACGGCCACAAGGGTAATCTCTATGCCCTGCTGATCCTCGGCCTGGTGGCGATCGGTTCGGCCTGGACCCTGGCCCAGGACACCCGCTGGATCTACCTGCTGGTCTATGTCTGGTTCGGGGTCGGCTATGGCGTCCTGCTCCAGTACGGCCGTTTCTGCATGGCCTCGGCGGTACGCGACCTGTTCGCGGTGGGTGTGCCGCGCATGGCCGTGGGCATGCTGATCGCGGTGGTGCTCTTCTCCCTCACGGCCGCGGCGGTCAAGGTGATGGGGGTGAATACCTTCCATCCCCATCCCATCGGCTGGCACGTCATCGTCGGCGGTGCCATCTTCGGGTTCGGCATCGTGTTCACCGGGGGTTGTGCCTCCGGCTCCCTGTACAAGAGTGGCGAGGGCAACCTCGGCGCCCTGATCGTGGTGCTGTCGATCTCCTTCTCCCAGGCGGTGTACGTGACCCTGGGCGGCTGGTTCGACCGCCTGGCGCCGGCCTCCTGGGCCGAATCGGCGGCCGCCAAGGGCATGCCCGAGGAGCTTTCGGTGACCGAGGGCTGGTTCGACCAGTTCATGGCCGGGTATATCTGGGACCTGAAGGGCACCACCCTGGCGGAAAGCCTGGGCTTCCAGAGCGAGGTGTCGGGTGCCTTCATCGGCAACGCCTTCCTGGGCGCCATCCTGCCCTCCCTGGTGCTGCTGGTCTACCTCTACATGTTCGCCTACCGCAAGGGTTACCTGCGGCGCTACAAGATCGACATGCCGAAGATGGGCGACCACCTGCGCGGCATCTGGTCCATGATCACCTCTTCCCGCAACACCGCCATTGCCGGCCTCGGCCTGGGTGTGCTGGCCGGCCTGCACATGTGGGCCACCGGCGCGCTGCGTGACCATTACCAGATCTTCAATTTCGGTGAGATGCTGGCGGACATGGGCCATACCGCCGGCCTGTCCCTGCAGGACACGGTGTTCGATCCGGGCTACTGGTACATCACCACGCAGGAGGCGCAGTGGGGTGCCTGGGTGATGGAGAAGGCCGGTGTGCTGGGCCGTGACAATATCTTCTTCGGTCTGGAGAACGGCATCCCCAGCCCCCTGATCAATGCACCCGGCTGGATGTCCATCGGCATCATCTTCGGTGCCGCCGTCATCGCCCTGTCGCGGCGCGAGTTCAAGTGGAAGGTGCCGAACATGGAAACCGCCATGTTCGCTCTCATCGGTGGCGCCCTCATGGGCCTGGGTGCCCGCCTGGCCATGGGGTGCAACATCGGTGCCTTCTTCGCCACCGTGACCAACGGTGACCTGTCCGGCTGGGTGTTCCTGGCGGGTATGACCCTGGGTGGCTACCTCGGGGTGAAGGGCTTCAACCGCTGGATGGAATGGCGTGCGGGCAAGGACGAGTTCGATATCTGACCCGTGCGCGGTGTCGCTCGCGGCACCGGGATGTATTCAGGAATTTGGTAATCAGGAGAATGAAATGGCAGTCAAGTTCGAAAAGGTCGCGGATGGGGATTACATGCTGGATGTGACCGGGTACGTGTGCCCGCACCCGCAGATGTACACCAAGAAGGTCATGGGCAAGCTGGAGAGCGGCGACGTGCTGACGCTGCTGTTCGACAACCCATCCTCCGGTGAATCCATCATCGCCATGTGTGATGCGGAGGGCAACGAACTGTTCGAACGCACCGAGCAGGGCGGTACCTCCCAGTGGAAGATCCGCAAGGCCTGATCATGCGATTCGGACTGGTAGTGACCAACGAGTGTAACGGCGATGCCGCCAGGGCCCTGCTGGAGGAGGCGCAGGGGCGCGGCTGGGATTGCCGCTGCTTCCTGACGGACCGCGGCGCGCTGCTGCTGGCGGACCCGGCCTTCACCGCGTCCCCGGCCTTTGCGAAAACCAATATCGCGGTCTGCGAGCTCAGCGTCGAGCGTTTCGAAGACCAGGGTCTTCATGCCCGGGGTATCGACGGGCACGTGGTTGTCGGCGGCCAGTACCAGGATGCCGAGCTGGTGCGTAACAGCGACCGGGTACTGGTTCTGTAGGAGAAACCATGAGCGATGAACAAAAGGTGATCCTGGTGATCGCTCGCCAGGACAAGGTAGAGGCCTTGCGCATGGCCAGTGGCCTGACCCTGCTCGACGACCAGGTACTGGTGGACGTGCTGGGCGAACTGGCCGATGACGATGATACGGCCCTGCAACTGGAGGCGCTGGAGTTCGCCGAGGTGCCGGTGGTCAACCTGGATCCGGCCACCCAGGACGGGCTGGAGCGGCTGGCCGATGACATCCTGCGTTCCGATGCGGTGTACATGATATGAGCGGAAAGAAAAAGATCCTGATGTTGATGGCGGGCGAGGGCGCCAGTGATCCGGGCGATGGCCTGGATGCGCACAGGCTCGCCGAGGTGCTGCGTGCCCGCGGCGGCGAGGTCGAGGAGCTGGACCTGGGCGCCGATGCGGCGGCGGTTCTGGACCGGCTGCAGGAGGGTGCGCTGCCCCTGCTGTTTGATGGCGGCCGCGTGCGCGCCGGATGATTGCATTTTCCACGGCAGCCCGCTCCTGCGCTTGATCTGCAATGGAGCGGCGGCCCGGAGCATGAATTAACTGTTTGTATTTTATGTTGTTTGGTGGGTGGCACGAACACTGCTAAGCAATACTTTGTAACCCGTGCACATGCATCGAGGCAGGGTTCCGGCACCGCAGGTCCAAGGCCTCGTGCCCGGGGCCATCGAGGCCGAGTGGCGGATTCTGGATCAGCTCGCGGAGGAGAGTAGATGAATACATGGTTGAAAGTTTCGCGTCACCCGCGATCCGGCGGCATGATGGGGTCTCTGCTGTTGGCAGGGGTATTGCTGGCCGGTTGCGGCGGTGAGGACTCCACCATCGGGGTTTCCACACCACCGGACGGCGACCCGGTCCGGGTCTTCGTCAATACGCCGGCCCAGATCGCCCAGGTCTCGGCCGATGACTACAATGACAACGTCAACGGCCTGATCACCGGCGCCACCCTCAAGCGCTGGAAGGATGACTGGCTCAACGAACGTCCCGCGGGGATCACGGGCAAGCTGGTGATCCTGCAGGTTTCCACTGGCCCGGCGGACGCTGAATTCATCAAGCCCGACGGTACCAACGTCTTCACCTACCTGTCCCCTTCCTCGGAATGGACCCAGGTGCGCAGCAATGGCGTGATCGAGACCGTGCAGATGGTGATCGACGGTAACCTGATGGATGCACAGCTCAGAAAGTATGGCATCGACCCGCACAACGACATGATCGTGGTGTCCATGGGGACCGGGACCACCGGGAACGCCATGGGGCAGGGTCGGGTCTGGTATGCCCTGCGCTACTGGGGTGTGGAGGCCAGCAATCTTGCCCTGGTCAATGGCGGCAACCAGTGGTTGAACGGCAGCAGCATGGAGGCCGCAGATTTCCAGGCCACGGCGAGCACGCCGCCCAACAATGGCACCGTCTCCGTGAAGAGCCTGCCAGCGGACAACACGCAGTTGCAGGCCACGGTGCAGGACATGCTGGCCATTCTTCCCTCGGGTGATGACAATGTACTGAACGACGGCGCCTTCATCTGGGATGCCCGCGGTATGAACCAGTACAGTGCCGGCGAGAAGCTCGAGTTGGGTCAATCGGGTTGTGCCGATGCCTACTGTGATCCGGCCGCTGACTTCGACTATATGACCACCTTCCAGAATGGCGGTTCCCGCCAGGGCCATCCCTGGGGCACGCTGCAGCTGCAGTTCACCCGCATGCTGGTAGCCTCCGAGGGTTATCGCTACAAGAGTAAAGCGGAGCTGGCTGCCTACCTGGCGGGTGAACTGGATGCCGATGGCCTGGGCTTCGTGGATGCCACCTACCAGCCGGTGGGGGCGGGCAATGCCTACCAGGAAGGCGACACCATCTATACCTACTGCGAGACCACCTTCCGCGCCATGATCACCGGCGTGGTGAGTGCCGTGATCCTCGGCAAGCCGACGCGCTTCTACGACGGCGCCATGGTGGAATGGCACTCCCTGACCCATGGCCTGGATAGCGACGGCAATTACATCCTGCCGATCAACTCGCCCTGGCGCACGGACGTGGTGTCCTTCTTCCGGCCTGCCGATGATCCTGCCAAGGTCACGCCGCGCACCATCACGGACGCCTACGCAGCCAGCACCAATGCCATCGTCGATGCGGATCGCGCCTACAAGATCGGTTCCACCTCCAGTGGTGGCACGGATGGCGGCAGCAGTGGTGGTGGCCTGCCGTCCAACCCCTGCGGTGGCTGATGCCTCCTCCTAGCCCGGCCTGACCCGGGCTACCCTTGACGTTGCCGCACAACAACGTCCCCGGCCGCACCCCCTTGCGGCCGGGATTTTTTTATGAGGGATCGGTAATGGGGTACGCTACCGTCGCCGGCCCGGACACCCTCGGTGTCCGGGTTCGGCGTTGATGGCGGGTTGATGGGAGTAGCAATGCGTTTGTGGATGGTGGTGATGCTGGCGCTGGCAGCCGTGGTGGCGGGCACGCTGGCGTGGCATGGCCGGCAACCGGCCGAGGATCCGGTGGCGCGCTTCCTGGAGCAGCACTGGGCCAAGCCCCTGCCCGCCCAGGGCCACGTGCCGGCAGGCTTCTCCGACCAGGAGGCCTCCCTGGCCCCCGCGGACTGCGCCCAGTGCCACGCGGACCAGCACCGGGACTGGAGCACGAGCCTGCACAGCCACACCATGGGGTCCGGCATCCTGTGGCAGGCGCGCGCCCTGCCGCCCGCCGAGATCGCCAAATGCCTCGATTGCCATGCCCCGCTGGCGGAACAGAAGGCCCTGCTGGCCATGGAACTGGGCTGGCCCGGCGCACCGGCCACGCCGCCGCCGGCGTACGTGCCACCGGACCTGCACCGCCAGGGCCTGGTCTGCGCCGCCTGCCACGTGCGCGCCCACCAGCGCTTCGGCCCGCCGGCCGCGGAGGGCAAGCCCGCCGGGGATGCCCCCGGCCTGCCCCATGGCGGTTTCGTGGAATCGGCCGCCTTCGGCGACAGCCGCTTCTGCGCCACCTGCCACCAGTTCCCCGACGACGGCCCGGCCCTCAACGGCAAGCTGCTGGAGAACACCCTCAAGGAATGGCAGGCCAGCCGCCATGCGCAGGAGGGGCGCCAGTGCCAGTCCTGCCATATGCCGGAGCGCCGCCACCTGTGGCGCGGCATCCATGACCCGGAGATGGTACGCGAGGCCCTGAGTACGGACTTTACGCTGGACTCCCTGGAGAAGGGCCGGCTGCGCGTCCGGGCCGTGATCCGCAACAGTGGCGCCGGCCATTTCTTCCCCACCTACCTGGTGCCGCGTGTCTGGTTGCGCCTGGTGCTGCTGGATCCCGCCGGGCGTGAACGCAACCTGCTGGCGGAGCAGGTGGTGGCGCGCGACGTGGATGTCTGGCTGACGGAGGAGCGCAGCGATACCCGCATCGCCCCCGACGGGGAGCGGGTACTGGAGGTGGAGCTCGGTTTCCCGCCGGAGCAGGGCTGGGAGGTGGAGCTGCGTATCGACGTGGCGCCACGCGAGCACTACGAGCGCATGTTCGCCACCGTGCTGCGCAACAACGCCGCGGATCTCGATGCCGAGACCCTGGCCCTGGTGGAGCAGGCGCTCGCCGAGGCGCGTGGCAGCCGCTTCACGGCGCTGCGCGAGCGCCGCTCCCTGCCGCTGGCGATTGCAAATTGAGACATCCGCTCCCCCGGGTTTGCCCGTGCAATCTGCGGCCCAGTACGAAAATGACGTTTTCGTTTGATTTATAAGGAATTTCAAGACTGGCCCGCAACCTGCATAGGGTAAGGGCGACAGGAGGGTGTGTCAGTGGCTAAGGCCTGGACAGGTGCAGGGTTGATTCTGGTGTTGGCGTGGCTGGTGGTGCCGGTCACGCGGGCGGAATCCGTGCCGGAGGCGCAGCGGACTACGGTGGAGCAGGGCCGCGAGGCGCCGCGCTCCTCCCGCCTGCGCTTTCGTTCCGGCCCGATCTGCATGTGTTCCAACGGCCTGGGTGAGGCGGAGATCGAGGCGGCAGAGCGTGAGCGCCTGGAATCCATCGTCGAGCCGCGCGAGGCCGGGCGACGCTAATCAGCAATTGTTAACGAGGAGAAGGTTATGGTGAAAAAGTGGTTGAGCGCCTTTGCCAGGCAGGTCCGTCTGTTGGCGGTGTTGGCAGTCGTGACGGTGGCGGGTGGTGCCACCTGGTCCTGGCTCGCGGGAGTCGAGGGCATGGTCGCGATGGAGCAGGGTGAGGCCCAGGATGGCTGGGGGAACGATTTCCTGGCCGAGGTCCATGAACATGTGATGGCCGGGCTCCCCATTCGTGTCGCCAACGCCTGCGGTCTCGGTGCCTCCTCCTGCTTCCGTTGCCACAATGGCAAGCGCGCCGAGGCGCCGGGCATGGATCCCGAGCAGGATCCCTGGCACGTACAGCATCAGACCGTCAACAACTCCTGCGCCGGCTGCCACCAGGGTAACCCGCGTCTCATGAAGCAGGACATCGCCCATGCCGGTCTGATCGGCGATCCGCGCCAGCAGCCCGCCACCAGTTGCTTCAGCTGCCACACCGGCGCGGAAGACCAGGGTCTGGTGGATATTTACCTGAAGCTCACGAACAACCAGGGGGAGTAACAAGATGACAAAGTTCAAGGCATTTCACGTCGCACCCGTAGCCCTTGCCGTAGCGCTCGGGGCAGGCAGTGGCGCCCTGCAGGCAGGCCCCACCTTCGAGTACGGCGACGAGGGCTTCGTGACCCTGGGTTACGCGGTGCAGATGTGGGCGCAGGCACGGGACTTCACCTCCAACAACGACTCGGGCAGCTCGACGGATTTCTTCCTGCGTCGCAACCGCATCACCCTTTCGGGTCAGTACAACGACTACATCGGCTTTTATGCCCAGCTGGAGGCCGGCAGTGACAGCCGGGCTGGCCAGGACAACCGCAGTATCTACTACCGCGATGCCTACGTGACCTTCGACTGGACCGACAGCATGCGGTTCATCCTCGGTCGCTTCAAGAACACCTTCAGCCGTGAAAACCTCGAGGCCTGCCTGGAGCCGCTGACCCTGGACCGGGCCGAGGTGCTCGCCTATACGCCCTTTGGCGGCACCCGGGATACCGGTGTGGCCATGTGGGGCAACCTGGTGGACGGGCAGTTCCAGTACCGGCTCATGCTGTCCGATGGTCGTGAATCGGACGAGGTGGCGAAGGATTCGCCACGCGTGACCGCCCGTGCCCACTGGTCCTTCTGGGACCCGGAGTTCGACTACGGTTACAGAGGCACCTACCTGGGTACCCGCAAGGTGCTCACCGTGGGCGCCGCCTATGACATGCAGCGGGACGTGACCTATGCCGACTGGGGCAACCGCCAGGATATCCGCGACTACGATGCCTGGACCGCCGACGTGTTCATGGAATACCCGACCGCCAGCGGCACCATTACCGCCTCGGCAGCCTACATGGATTACAGCACGGACAATGCCATCAACGGCCCTGACCCGGGCACCCTGCCGGTCACCAGCGAACTCAAGGGGCACTACGCCAAGCTGGGCTACCTGCTGCCCGGGAAGGTGGGCATGGGCCGGCTGCAGTTCTTCCTCCGTCACGAGGACCTCGACTACGGTGTCGCCAGCGGCTACTATGACAACAGGTGGCTCAGCGTCGGTGCGAACTACTACATCCATGGCCAGCAGCTCAAGGTTACCTTCGAGTACGCCACGGTGGATTTCGATCGCCAGCACCCGACCATCCAGTCCCTGCGCGATTATGACCAGGCGACCCTCGGTCTGCAGTTGATCTTCTGACGCCAGGGCATCATGCCAGGGAAGGTTCTGGATACGGGTGGCCGTCCGGTGGGCGGCCACCCGCCCTGTTGTAGAGGGGTATGTCATTTCAAGCGTGATGCAAAGTAACCATGCGGCGGACGCGCACGCCGCGCGGCCGCGCTGCCTGCTGGGCTGGCTGGTGGCGGCTGCGGGCATGATCGCCGCGACCCTGTTGCTGCTCCACTCGGGGGGTGGCGCCCAGTTGCCCTTGTCCCTGGTGCTGTGGCCGGCACTCTTCCTTCTGTTCGGTGTGGCCTTCCTGCTGTATCGCATGCTCCGCTACCGCCAGGTACTGGAGGCGTTGCACGCGGGCATGCTCGACGCCCAGGAAGGCACACTGCAACCCGTCGACCTGGGGAATCTCCCGGGTCCCTACATGCGCCATTTCGTCAGCGACTACAACCTCATGATGGCGACCCTGCGACGGGTGTTCGCCACGGTCGAGGAGTGCCAGAATCGGGTGCTGACGGAGCGCAACCGCATCAACGCGGTGCTGCAGAGCCTGCCGGGCGCGCTGCTCAGCGTGGACGACGACCTGTGCATCAACGCCACCAATTCCCAGGTCGAGGCCATGTTCGGCCAGCGGGAAGAGGATCTGGTCGGCCGCAGCCTGTTCGACCTGCTGGAGCTGCGGGATAACGACCGTGACCTGTTGCGGGACGCCTTCCTCTACAAGCGTCCGATCAGCAGCCAGGAGATCCAGACCCGGCTCAACGGCGCGCTGCGCCATATCTCCCTCAACCTGGCCTTCGTGACCCAGACAGGCTCCGACATGGGGGCGGTGATCACCCTGCAGGACATCAGCGAGTACAAGCGCCTGCAGGAGAACGTCTACAACCAGGAGAAACTGGTGGCCATGGGTGAGCTGGCCGCCGGCGTAGCCCACGAGTTGAATACGCCACTGGGCAGTATCCTCGGCTATGCCCAGCTGCTCCGGGATTCCATCGGGGACGACCGCAAGCTCCATGAATGGACGCGGGTGATCTGCGACGAGGCACGACGCTGCTCGCGGATCATCGATGACCTGCTGCATTATGCCCGTAGCAAGGACAAGTGTTCCCGCGAGGTCTGTGATATCAACAGCGTCGCGCAGAGCGTCAGCGAGACCTTCGTCAGCTGTCGCATGAAGCGCTACAGCATCGAGGTGGAGCTGGATCTTGCGCCGGGTGAGTTGCTGGTGGAGGGGGCCTGCGGCCAGCTGGAGATCGTGCTGGTGAACCTCATCTCCAACTCCATACAGGCGCTCAGCGGCAGCCGCGATGGGCGGATCCGCGTCTCCACCAGGCTGGACGAGCATGGCCATGCCATCATGAGCGTGGAGGATAATGGTCCCGGGATCCCGGAGGATATCCGCGGGCGCATATTCGATCCCTTCTTCACCACCAAGGACGTGGGTAGCGGGACCGGCCTGGGGCTGGCGATCTGCCAGGCCATGCTCAGCCGGCGTGGTGCCGCCATCCGCTACGATACCGAATTCGAGGGCGGGGCGCGCTTCATCGTGGAACTCCCCCATGTCCAATCAGAGGTCGAAGTACAGTGAGTGCGGCAGTGGCTGAAGACATCCAGGGCAGCGGTGCGACGACGCGCCCCCTGGTCCTGGTGTGCGAGGACGATGCGGCGATGCGCGAGTTGGTGGCGAGCGTCATTTCCAGCCTCGACGTGGAGGTGGTGCAGGCGGAAAGCTCCCAGCATGCGCTGGACTACCTGGAAAACAACGATGTGGCCCTGCTGCTCACGGACCTGCGCATGCCGCGCGTGGACGGCATGGAGCTGCTGCGCTTTGCCCGCGCCCACAATCCCATGACCCAGGTGGCTATGATCACCGGCTATGCCACGGTGGAGTCCGCGGTGGAGGCGCTCAAGAACGGTGCCTTCGACTACATACGCAAGCCCTTCGACAACGAGGAGTTGCGCTGCATGGCCCAGCGGGCGCTGGAGCATTACCAGTTGCGGCGGGAAAACCTCGAGCTGCGCGAGCAGAACCGCCTGTTTCAGGAAAGTGATGGTTTCATCGGGCGCTCCCAGTCCGTCGGTAAGATGCGCAAGCTGATCGACGCCGCGGCCGCCTATGATTGCCCGGTCCTGATTACCGGGGAGAGCGGTTGTGGCAAGGAACTGGTCGCGAAGCAGATCCACGCCCAGAGCAAGCGCGCCGACAAGCGTTTCGTGGCCATCAATTGCGCCGCGATTCCCGAGAACATCATCGAGAGCGAGTTGTTCGGCTATGTGAAGGGCGCCTTCACCGGCGCGGACCGCAACAAGCCGGGACTGTTCGAGGCCGCGGACGGCGGAGTGCTGTTCCTCGACGAAATCAATAATTCCTCCCTGTCCCTGCAGGCAAAGCTGCTGCGCGTACTGCAGGATGGCGCCTTCTACCGCATGGGCGACACCACGCCACGCAGCGTGGATGTGCGGGTGCTGGCCGCCAGCAATCGTTCCATGCAGGATCTGATCGCGAGCCAGGAATTTCGTGAGGACCTGTACTATCGCCTCAAGGTGATCGAGATCCACATCCCCTCGCTGCACGAGCGACGCGATGATATCCCCTTGCTGGTGAACTACTTCGTGGCACGGATATCCGCCCGGATCGGCAAGCAGGTGAAGGGTGTGACGACACGCGTACTGGGCGCGCTGATGCGCTATGAATGGCCGGGCAACGTGCGTGAACTGGAAAACCTGCTGGAACGCATGATCATACTTTCCGAGGGTGACATGATGGACGTCGACCTGCTGCCGCCCGAGATCTCCGCTGAGCGTGAATATACCGCCAGGGCCATGGAGCATATCCCGCCGCAGAGTCTCGAGGAGATCGAGGCCTATTTCATCCAGAAGACCCTGCGCGACACCGATGGCGACCGGGGCCTGACGGCGGAGATACTCGGTATCGACAAGTCCACGCTGTGGCGCAAGATCAAACGGTATCAACTGGACGGCTGAGGAGCACGAACGAGGATGAACGGTATACCCCTGCGCCACTGCCTGGCGGCCTGCCTGGCGCTGTCCCTGTGCGGCCTGTCGCCGGCCCAGGCGGAGACCGCCGAGGAACGCCTGCAGCGGCTGGAACACGAGCTGCAGGAGCTGCGGCAGCTGTTGCGGGAGCAACAGCAGGAACGACGGGAACCGGCGCCGGCGGCCGCGCCTGCACCCGCCGTGAAACCGCAGCCACAAGCCGTGCCCGCCACCGCAGTCCTGGCCGCACAGCCAGGAGCGAACATCCGCTACTACATCCAGAACGAGCCGCTGGGATCAGCTGCGCCCGCCGCGGCCCGCCCCCTGGTGGAGGGCAGGATCACCGAGACGGGCGAGCTGTCCTTCGACCCCTCGGCCTACGATGTGCCCGGTTCGGGCCTGGTTTCCCCCTACCGGGATCCGGCCAGCTACCGCTACGTGGGTCTGCTGCTGGAGGGGCAGCTGCCCATCCAGTATCCGGGCGACTACGAGCTGGTAGTCTACCCGCAGCCGGCTCGGGAAGGGGGGTCCACGGTGTCGGTACGCATGAGTGTGCAGGCCAGCGTGGGCGATGTGACCGTGGTGGATTTCCAGGATGAGGCAGGCCGGCGGCCGCGCCGTGGCCTGGTCCGGCTGGAAGCGGGCGCGCACCCGGTGCGTATCTGGGCGGTGGCCATCTCCGATGGCTTCGGTCCCAGTCCCACGGCCTCGGGCCTGCGGCTCGCCCTCAAGGGGCCACGGGATGCCTCACCCCGTCCCCTGCGGGAACTGCTCATGCCCGCCGACCTGGACTAGGGCCTGTTTACCCAATCATTGCAAAACGCACCCTGTAGGAGCGGGCTCTGCCCGTGAACCGGTGAACCCCGGACCATTCGCGGGCAGAGCCCGCTCCTACAGGGTGCGTGCCCGACCACATCACTGGTGAAGTCCAGCCACGTCACCTGAACAGGGCTTTCATGCGGCCAATACACGACCGCGCAGGTATACAGCGTTACATGTATGCAACTGACGGGTTAACAGGCCCTGGCGTAGCGACGGCTCAGTGTCGTGCTGCCCGCGCGGTCAGGCGGGCGGCGAAGTCGAACACCTCCGGTGCGCTGGGAAAGCGCTGATCGAGCGCGTGCTCATTGATGACTCCCAGCCAGTAGGCCGGTGTCGGCTTGCCCTTGAACACCGGTTGCGCCACTACGGATTGGCCATGGATGGTTTTCTGAACCTTGGCATTCATCTTGACCTCCTAGCTTTCTTTTTGCTTTTGTACCTGAAAATGAATGCAAGGAGCATGCCGGTTTCCCCACTAGTGGGCGCTCAATGACCTGGAGCCCCCTTGTCGCAAGACTGTAAAAAATCCAGACAAGCTCCGAGCGGGGAGGCGCTGGTGTGCTGCCCATATTCACTTGTTTTCAATGTGAGAAAACTGGTCGGCGGGTCGTTGGGGTTGCAGCCGGTCAGGTGGAGGTCGGCGCCTGCCGCTGTCAAGCTGGCCTGACGCCTTCTTACTGCCCCGGCTCGGCCAGCATCAAACGCTGTTGCAGGTTGTTACCATCTCGGCGGATGTCCTGTGTCCGCTCTGCACTTTGTTGTACCATCCACCAGAGTACAAAGCAGGATACGCATGACATCCCCCGGTAATTCTGATTTTGTCCCGGCAAACTACTGCAATTGCCCCGCGGCCGTCAAAGGCGTCCTCTGCGCTATGCCGGGCCCTGCGACATGAGTGCCTGACCGCATGTACGAAAAACACTTTCACCTCGACGAGCGCCCCTTTTCCATCGCCCCCGATCCGCGCTTTCTGTTCATGAGCGCCCGTCACCGCGAGGCCCTGGCCCACCTGCTCTACGGGGTGGGGGAGGGGGGCGGTTTCGTGCAGCTCACCGGCGAGGTGGGTACCGGCAAGACCACCCTGTGCCGCGCCCTGCTGGAGCAGTTGCCGGAACACGTGGACGTGGCCCTGATCCTCAACCCCAAGCTCACGGCCCTCGAACTCATCGCCACCCTGTGCGACGAGCTGCGGGTGCCCTATCCCGCCGGTACCGGCAGCATCAAGGCGCTCACCGATGCCCTCAACCGCTACCTGCTGCAGGCCCACGCCAACGGCCGCCGCACCGTGTTGCTCATCGATGAGGCGCAGAACCTCAGCCCCGAGGTGCTGGAGCAGGTGCGCCTGCTCACCAACCTGGAGACGGCGCGGGAAAAGCTCCTGCAGGTGATCCTCATCGGCCAGCCGGAACTGCGTACCCTGCTGGCGCGCGACGACCTGCGTCAGCTGGCGCAGCGCATCACCGCCCGTTACCACCTGGAACCCATGAACCGCGCGGAGACGGAGGCCTATGTCGCGCACCGCCTGCAGGTCTCCGGGGCCACGGCCCGCCTGTTCAGTCGCGGCGCCCTCGACGCCGTGCATCGCCTGTCCGGGGGCGTACCGCGCCTGATCAATGTCCTGGCCGACCGTGCCCTGCTGGGCGCCTATGTGGAAGGTCGCGGGCAGGTAGCGACGCCCGTGGTGCGGCGCGCGGCCCGCGAGGTGCTGCCGGCCCCGGCCGTGGCAGGGGCCGGCAGCTCCTGGCCCTGGGCGCTGGCCGGCGCCCTGGTGGCCGGCCTGGTGTTCGCGGCCTGGTGGTGGCAGCCCTGGGGGCCGGGGCCGACGCGGATCCAGGCCGCGGATGCCCCCCTGGCCGCGCCGCTGGAGGAGGCGGCACAGGCGCCGGGATCGCTGGCGCCCGCCGCGCCCGCGGGACCGACGCCGCGCGAGTTGGAGGAGACCTGGTCCGGCCTCGTCGCGGCAGCGGCCGCGGCCGGCGAGGATGCGGCCTGGCATGCCCTGCTGGGACGCTGGGGCGTCGAGGCCCAGGGCGGGACAGGTGCGCAGCTCTGCCAGCAGCTGCCGGCCCACGAACTCCACTGCATGAGCCGCAGCGGTTCCTGGCAGGCCCTGCGCAACGCCGGGCATCCGGCCTTGCTCTACATCGTGGGGCCCGAGGGCCGTCGGCTGGCCCTGGTGCTCCACAGCCTGGAACAGGATCAGGCCACCCTGGCCGCCGGCGACCGGACCGTACAGCTGCCGGTCACCCGCCTGCAGGAGGCCTGGTTCGGCGACTATGCCCTGGTCTGGCAGGCCCTCCCGGGTGGCGCGACCCTGCTGCGCGCCGGCGACAGCGGCGCGGCCGTGCGCTGGGTGCGGGAGCAGCTCCAGGTGCCGGCCCAGACGGCGGCGGAATTCTTCGACGACGGCCTGCAGGCGGCGGTGCTGGAGTTCCAGCGCCACCACCGGCTGGAGGCCGACGGCGTGGTGGGGCCGCGCACCATCCTGCAGCTGAACCAGCTGTCGCAGCGGCCGGGCATGCCCCGCCTGCTGCGTGACGCGGAGTGACGAGGGGCCATGTCCTACATTCTCGAGGCATTGAAGAAGGCTGACCAGGAGCGCAGCCGGGGCGCGGTACCCGATCTGCGCGCCAGCCACCGGGTGGCGGGCGAGCGGCGGGACTTCCGCCGCCTGGCCCTGGTGCTGCTCCTGCTGTTCCTGGTGCTGCAGGCCGTGCTCCTGTTCCTCTACCTGCGCGGCTCCCCGCCCACAGCCACCGTCCCGGTGGCGTTGGAGGACGTGGCCCTACCCCCGGCACCGCCGGTCGCCGCCCCACTGGTGGCGCCCGAGCCTTCCCCGGCCCCCGGCATCGTGCTGGCGCCACCCTCCGCCCCGGTGGCGGAAGCCCCAGCGCCGGAAGCGGCGCCGCCGCGCGTCCCCGTCGCGTCCCCGCCCGCCGTAGAGGAAAGGCCGGTGTTGTCCATCAACCCCTGGCAGCAGGGATCCGCCGCCGTCCAGCGGCTGGCCGCCGGCCTGAGCCTGGATGTCCATGTCTATGCCGAGCAGGCGGGGCAACGCTTCGTACTCATCAACATGCGCCGCTACCGCGAGGGTGAACGCCTCGAGGAGGGTGCGGTGCTGGAACGGATCACCCCCCAGGGGGTGGTGCTGTCCTACCAGGGAGAACAATTCCGTTATGACCGACCTTGATTCCCATACCGCGCGCCGGGCCAGGCGCGGGCGCCAGTGGCTGTTGCTGTGCCTGCTGGTGCTGAGTGTCCCCCTGGCCTGGGCCGAGGGGCGCGTGCTGGTGGTCTGGGCGGAGGACGTCGCCGCGCCGCCCGACACCGCGTTGCTGGAGGAACTGGGTGCGGCCAGCGGCCTGGAGCTCACCTGGCTGCGGGAGGTGTCCGCAGGCATCTCCCTCCTGGCCTGGCGCAGCCTGGAGCCCCTGTCGGCGGCGGAGGTGTTGGCACGCCTCGCGCTGGACCCGCGGGTCGAGGCCGTGCAGCCCGACGCCCGGAGGCGCCTGCAGTTCGTCCCCAACGATCCCCTGTATGAACACCAGTGGTACCTGTTCGAGTCCGCCGGCATCCGTGCGCCGGCCGCCTGGGACCTGCAGCGGGGTTCCTCCTCGGTGGTGGTCGCGGTGCTGGACACCGGTATCCTGCCCCACGAGGATCTTGCGCCGGCGCGGATGTTGCCGGGCTACGATTTCTACAGTGACCTCGCCCATGACAACGATGGTGAGCCGGGCCGGGACGCCGATCCCCGGGATCCCGGCGATGCGGTGGTCGCCGACGAGTGCGGCATCGGTACGCCCGCGGTCAACAGTTCCTGGCACGGCCTGGCGGTGAGCGGCCTCATCATGGCGAGTGCAGACAATACCCGGGGGATCGCCGGCATCGATCATGGTGCGCGACTGTTGCCGGTACGGGTGTTCGGCAAGTGCGGGGCCTGGGTCTCGGATCTCTTCGATGCCATGCGTTGGGCGGCGGGCCTGGCGGTGTCGGGCGCCCCCTCGAACCCCACCCCCGCCGGGGTGATCAATCTCAGCCTGGCCTATGACGAGCCCTGTGGCGTTGCGGAGCAGCGCATCATCGACGAGGTGATCGCCCGCGGCGCCGTGGTGGTGGCGGCGGCGGGCAACGAGGCCGGTGACGTGGCCAACTCCAGCCCGGCCAGTTGCAACGGGGTGATCACCGTGGCGGCCTCCGATCGCGCGGGCAAGCCGGCGAGCTTCACCAATCTGGGGGCGGCCGTGGACATCACGGCGCCCGGTGTGAGCCTCGTGACCAGCTATAACCTCGGTACCACCTACCCGGGCACGGACACCTATGACTGGCTGTCCGGCACCAGCTTCAGTACCGCCCAAGTGTCCGCGGTGCTGGCCCTGATGCGCGCCGACCGGCCGACCGCCACGGTGAACCAGCTGCGCGAGGCCCTGCGGGCCGGGGCGAGGGCCTTTCCCGACAGCAGCTGCGACACCAGCCTGTGTGGTGCCGGCCTGCTCGATGCGCAAGGCGCGATCCTGGCCCTGCGCGAGCAGCCCGCGCCCACCAGTGGCGGGGGGGGTGGCTGCGTGCAGGGCAGCGAAGGTCGTCCCGAAGCCCTCTGGTGGCTGGGGCTGCTGTGGGTGCTGTACCGGCTGGGCAGGCGGAACGATCCGGCCGGCGGGCGGGTCTGAACCAGCGGTGCAGTACACGGGATAAGCCATGCTGCGTGCCATCAAGACCTTCTTCCAGCAGCACATCGATGCGGAAGTGCATCGCCCCGAGACCAGCGAGCATGGCCTGCGTCTGGCCACCGCCGCCCTGCTGATGGAGATGACGCGGGCGGACTTCACCCGTCGCCCCGAGGAACTGGAGCTGGTGGCGGAGCTGGTGCAACGGGAGTTCGGGCTCACCGCGGAGGAGACCCGGGAACTGGCCCAGCTGGCCGAGGCGGAGGCCCGGGAGGCCGTCTCCCTCTACCAGTTCACCGGCCTGATCAACGAGCATTTCTCGCCGGAGGAGAAGGTGCGGGTCGTGGAGATGCTCTGGCGGGTGGCCTATGCGGACCGGAGGCTGGACAAGCACGAGGAGTCCCTGGTGCGCAAGGTGGCCGAACTGCTCTACGTCCCCCATCGCGACTTCATTCGTACCAAGCACCGGGTGCAGGAATCCCTGGGGCTGCTTTCCTGAAGCCCGGTTCGCCGGGGGACCGGGCTCATTCCGGGGGAGTCAGCGCATTGCGCAAGAGACGCCCCCTCGACTCGACAGGCCACAAAAAAGCCCCGGATCAGGGATCCGGGGCTTTTCGGGAAGGAGGTCCTTCCGGGCCGTGGCGGCGGGGTAATGCTTAGCCAGCCATGTCCTTCAGTGCCTTCAGCGGCAGTACCTTCACGACGGTACGAGCCGGCTTGGCCTTGAACATCATCTCTTCACCGGTGAAGGGGTTGGTGCCCTTGCGAGCCTTGGTGGCGGGCTTGCGGACGGTCTTGATCTTCATCAGGCCGGGTACGGTGCAGGTGCCGGCGCCGCCCTTCTTGACGTGACCATTGATGATATTGCTGAGTGAATCGAATACTGCGGAGACATCCTTCTTCGCCAGGCCGGTATCCTCGGCAATGGCACCCATCATTGCGGACTTGGTCATTGCTTCCTTGACCGTGCTGATGCGCTTGGCCGGTGCTGCGGCCTTCTTTGCTGCTACCTTCTTCTTCGTCGCCTTTTTCTTGGCTGCCATGGGGTGGAGCCCTCCTTACTGTCGTCCTGTGATACGGGAAAAGTTCGCCAGTTGAACCGCGAAATACATATATATATGCAGTTTGCCGCTCAGCCCGACGTTTTATAGCACAATTGTTCTGCAAGGCAAAGGCTTTTTATGCCTTTTTTTATAGGCTGAAATGCATGTCCCGCTGGCGAGGCAGCATGCGTTGCAAGGCATGGTTGCAAGCTGCCCGGCACACCTCCGCTGCGGTGCCGGGCCACGAAGGATGGCGCGCGTTCACCGCTGGCCCGCGTGATCCCGGGCATGGCTGTGATGCAGTGCAAGGAATGCCATGGTGGTTGGCGGTATAAGCACGGTTTCGGTCGCGGATCCGCCGCCCCTGAAACCCATCGTGGATCTGGCCTGCACGGGCCCGATCCACGGTTAAGAAATCCTCCCCGGCGGCCGATAGCAGGGGTGCGGCGGAACGCCGTACAGGCCGCTTTTGGGGCATGAAAATCCAGTTCAGACAAGGATATATGGAGTAGATACAAGGGCATGGGAGCGGCGAAGAAGCTAATAGACAAGAAAGCGCTACGGAACCTGGTGCCCCTGAACGCCCTGTCCCCCATGCATGTGGACGAGGTGGCCGCAAAGGCGGTCATCGAGGAGATCCGTTCCGGCCGTTTCATCTTCCGGCAGGGCGACCGGGACAACCAGTCCATCTATGTGCTGGATGGCGAAGTCAGCATCATCGGCGACGATAACGAGGTGCTCGGCAGTGTGCTGGGCGGCGCCGACAATGCCCGTCATCCCATCGGCCACCAGCAGCCGCGCCAGGTTTCCGCCCGTGCCAAGTCCAACGTCATCGTGGCGCGCATCGATTCCAGCCTGCTCGACGTCCTGCTGACCTGGGACGAATCCTCGGGTTACGAAGTCAGCGAAATCGAGAGCGATGAAGAAGACGACTGGATGACCCGCATGCTCCAGTCGCCGGCCTTCATGCAGCTGCCGCCGGCCAATATCCAGCAATTGTTGATGAAGATGGAGTCGCTGACCGCCAAGGCTGGCGATGTCATCGTACGCCAGGGCGACGAGGGGGATTATTTCTACGTCATCACCACGGGCCGCTGCGTGGTGACGCGCAAGGCCACCGCCCAGGGCAAGGAGGTGAAACTGGCGGAGCTGGGGGGTGGCGCCAGCTTCGGTGAAGACTCGCTGGTCTCCAACAACAAGCGCAACGCCACCATCACCATGCTCACCGATGGCACCCTGATGCGCCTGGCCAAGCAGGATTTCCAGGAGTTGCTGCAGGCACCCCTGGTGCACCAGGTCAGCTACGAACAGGCCGCCAGGCTCGCCGAAGATGGCGCGATCTGGCTGGATGTGCGCCTGCCCGGCGAATTCGAGAACGGCGCCATCCCGGGCGCCCGCAACATTCCCCTGTCCGGTCTGCGCGACCCTTCCACCCGGTTGGAAGAGGAGGGTCGGTTCATACTCTGCTGTGATACCGGCCGTCGCAGCGCCTCCGGCGCCTTCGTGTTGAGCCAGCGTGGCCTGGACGTCTATGTCCTGGAGGGTGGTCTGCACGCCGTGCCTGCCGCGGTGCTGGTGCGTGCCGATGGCACGCCGGCCCACGCCGCACCCGCCGTGGCCAGCGCCGATGTGATCCCGCTGGAGTCCCCGGCCGAGAGCGAATCCGCGGAGGATGGCGACGCGCGCCTGAGCGAACTGAAGGCCCGCTACGACCGGGAAGTGGAGCGCATCAAGGAATTCCAGGAGACGGCGCGGCAGACCATCCAGTCTGCCCAGCAGGCACGTAAGGCCGCGGAGGAACAGGTGGGCAGCCTGCAGGCGCAGCTGGAGGAGGCGCAGGCGGCACTGGCCCGTGCCGAGGCGGGCGATGGTGGCGCGGATGGCCGTGTCCAGGCACTGGAGCAGCAACTGGAGAAGGCGGCGCTGGCCCAGGAACAGCTGCGCGGTGAGCTGCGCGATGCCCAGGAGACGCAGGGCGAGGCCGAGGCCCGCCTCAAACAGGTTGAACAGCAGCTGTGCGAGGCACGGGAGCTGGCGCGTCGCGAACTGGCCGAGGCCCGCACGGAACTGGACGCCAGCCGCCAGCAGATTGCCGAACTCGAACAGGAACAGGAACAGCACGAGGCCCGCCTGCAACAGCAACGGGAGACACTCGAATCCGGTCAGGGTGAAAGCGCCCAGCGCCTGGAGCAGCTGTCGGGTGAGCTGGAAACGACCCGTGCGGAGCTGGGCCAGGCACAGACCGCCCTGCAGGCGGCCGAACAGGCCCGCGCGGAGCTGGAGGCGCAGCAGCAGGCCGTGCAGCACGAGCGGGATGCGCTGCAGGCCCGACTGGAGTCGGCCGGGGCCGAGGCGCAGAACGAACTGGGCGAGTCCCGGCAACGGATCGAACAGCTGGAGGCGGAGCTGGCCACGTTGCGTCAGGGACACGAGGAGCTCGGCAGCCGTGCCAGCCAACTGGCGTCCGAGCGGGATGATGCCCAGCAGCAGCTCGCGCTGCTCCAGCAGGAGCAGGCCGGCCTGCAGGAACGGATCGAGGCCCTGTCGGCCAGCACCGGGGAGGCGCAGCAGGCCCTGTGCGAGGAGCGGGATGCCGCCAGGGTGGAAGTGGAGCAGGCCCGGTCGCGGGTGGCGGAACTGGAGCAATCGCTGCAGGCGCGCGGCCAGGACCTGGAGTCACTGCAAGCCCTGGTTGCCCGCCACGAGGAACAGCTGCGCGAACAGCAGGCCGCCACGGCGAGCGCGGCGGAGCAGGCCGCGGCCCGCGAGGCCGAGGCACAGACCGCGTTGCAGGACGCCCGGGACCAGTTGAGCGCCCTGCAGCAGGAGCTGGAGCAACGGGATCAGCGTCTCCAGGAGATCGAGGCCACCCTGCAGGAAAGTGGTGTCCTGCACCAGGACCAGCAGCAGCAACTGGAAGGACTGCAGGCGCAGCTGGCCGAACGGGACAGTGCATTGCAGCATCTCCAGCAGGAGATGGAGGCGGCCGGTGGCCGCGAAAGCGGCCTGCAGGCGGAACTCGATGCCCTGCGCCGCGAGGGCGAGGCCGCCCTGGCGGAGGCGCGGACGCAGGTGGAGAGTGCCCGGCAGGCCCTGGGCGAGGAAAAGGAAACCCTGCAGCAGGAGCTGGAACGCCTGCGTGCGGAACTGGCGGAGAACGCCAGGACCCTGGAGCTGCGGCAGTCGGAACAGGCGGCACTGGAGCAGGCCCGGCACGAGGCGGAGCAGGCCCTGGCCGAACGAGCCGGGCAGGAGGCGGCCCTGCGCGAACAACTCGCCAGCCTGGAACAGGCCTTGGAGGAGGCGCGTCAGTCCGCCGCCGCCAGTGCCGAGGCACAGGCCGGTCAGTTTGCCGAACGGGAGCAGGGCCTCGCGCAACAGGTCGAGGAACTGCGCGCGGAGCTGGCCCGCCACAGTGCCGGGGCCGCGGAACTCGAAAGCGGGCAGCAGCAGCTGCGCGCGGAACTGGACGCGGCGCTGGAGGCGCGCCAGCTGCTGGAGCAGGAATTGACGGCCCTGCGGGAGCAGGATGCCGCCCGCCAGGCAGAACAGGAAGCGGAACTCCAGGCACGGCAGCAGGAGATCAGCCGCCTGGAGGGCGAGCTGGCCGCCCTCAAGGGCGGCGAAGCGGAGCTCGATGCCGAGCGCCAGCGTCTGCAGCAGGAACGGGACGCCGCCCAGGCCGAACTCGCCGCGGCGCAGGAACAGGACAGGGCGGCCGGCGCCGAACAGGAGCAACTGCGCCAGCAACTCGCCGAGCAGGAAGCCCTGCTGGCGAGTATCCGCGCGGAACTGGCGGGGGCGACGGAAAACCGGGAGCAGGAGCAGGCCCGCGTTCAAGGGGAGATGGACGAGCTGCGACACTCCCTGGAGAGCGCCCAGGCGGAACTGACCCGGTTGCGGGCGGAACAGGCCAGCGCTGCAACCGAGTCCCTGCCTTCGCCCGGCCTGGAGAGCCGTATCGCCACCCTCGAGGAGCAGCTCGAGCAGGCACAAAGCGAGGCCCAGGAGCTGCGCACCCGTGAACAGGTGATGCGCGAGGAGGTCGACAAGCTGCGCGCCGAGACGGAGGTGGCGCAGGGGCTGGCGGAACTGCAGGGCGCGGCAGGCACCCGGAACAAGGGGGCGCTGGAGCAGGAACTGGCCCAGGCGCGCCAGAACGTGGAGGTCGCGGTGCGACTGCGTACCGAGGCGGAGGAGGGACGGCACCGCGCCGAGATGGAGCTGCGCCGCCTGCAGGAATCCCTTGCGGCACGGGATGCCGAGGCGCCCCTGCGGGCGCCCGTGGTCGAGGTGCCTTCCCTGGACGAGGAGGATGAGTCGCTGCCGCACGCAGTCGCGGCGGCGCCCACGGCTGCCCCGCCCGCCCCGGAGCCCCGAGCCGCGGTGAGCGAACCCTCGCGCCCCCGTGGTGCCTGGCTGGGCGTGCTGCTGGGCGTGGTACTGGGGGGCGCGGGTGCCGCCGGCGGCTTCTTCCTGCTCCAGTCCGGCGCCGATCCGGAACCGGCGGGGGTGGCGGTGGCCACGGAGGAAGCGCCGGCCGTCGCGCCCGCGACCTCCGGGGCTGCGGAGCCTCCCGCCCAGGTGACGGCGGCACCCGCCGCGCCGCCGGCCGCGCCGACGGCCCCGGCCCCGGAACCTGCCTGGGAGCCGGTGGGACGCAGTTTCTCCGACCCGTTGTCCGCTGGCGGGCGCGGCCCCCGCATGGTGGAGCTGCGCGCCACGGAATACCAGATGGGCAGCGCGGCGGGCCTGCCCCACTTCGATGAGCGGCCGCGCCATGCGGTCCGGCTCGAGGCCTTCGCCATTGCCAGCCGCGAGGTGAGTTTCGCGGAATACGACCAGTTCGCCCGTGCGAGCGGTCGTCGCCTGCCCGATGACATGGGCTGGGGACGGGGCAGTCAGCCGGTGATCAATGTCAGCTGGGAGGACGCCCTTGCCTATGCCGACTGGCTGTCGGCGCAGACGGGCCGGCGCTATCGCCTGCCGACGGAGGCGGAATGGGAGTACGCCGCCCGCGCCGGCCAGGAAACCCGCTACTGGTGGGGCAACGACCTGGGCGCCGGGCGTGCCAACTGCCATGGCTGCGGCAGCCGCTGGGATGGGCTGCAGCCCGCGCCCGTGGGCAGCTTCGCCGCCAGTCCCTTCGGTCTGCACGACATGAACGGCAATGTGCAGGAGTGGGTACAGGATTGCTACCGGGATTCCTACCGGGATGCCCCGGCCGATGGCGGTGCGGTGGAGGCCGCCTCCTGCGGCCAGCGGGTGGTGCGCGGTGGCGGTTATGCCAGCGCCCCCGACAGCCTGCGCAGCGCCGCCCGCAACAAGCTGGCGCCGGACAGCCGGCTGGACCATGTGGGCTTCCGCGTGGTGCGCGGACGCTAGGCAACACAGGCCAGGCGCGCGGTTTTTTGCTACCCTGCGGCCCCCATGGGCCACGTACTCGCCATCGGCATCGCCACCCTCGATATCGTCAACACCGTGGACGGCTACCCGGCCGAGGACGCCGAGGTACGTGCCTGCGCGCAGCGGGTCAGCCGGGGCGGCAATGCCACCAATACCCTGGCGGTGCTGAGCCAGCTGGGGCACCGGACCAGCTGGGCCGGGGTGTGGGTGGAGGAGCCCGACGCCATGCGCATCCGCGCGGACCTGGACTACCACGGCATCGACCTGGAGCACTGCCGGCGCCTGGAGACGGGCAAGGTGCCCACCTCCTATATCACCCTCAATGCCCGCAACGGCTCGCGCACCATCGTCCACTACCGGGACCTGCCCGAATTCGGTGCCGATGACTTCCGGCGCATCGACCTGGATGGCTTCGACTGGCTGCACTTCGAGGGCCGCAATGTCGGCGAGACCGCGGCCATGCTGGAGCGGGCCCGCGACACTGCGCCCCACATTCCCCGGTCCCTGGAGGTGGAGAAGCCCCGTCCCGGGATCGAGGCCCTGTTCGGGCTGGCGGACGTGCTGCTGTTCTCGCCGGGCTATGCCCGTTCCCGGGCCTGCACGCCGGAGGGCCTGCTGCAGGCCGTGCATCGCGAACAGCCGGGGGCGGACCTGTTCTGTACCGCCGGCGCCGGCGGGGCCATGGCGCTGGACCGCGACGGCGGCCTGCATCACGCACCGGCCTGCGTG
>OBJA01000242.1_pt1 | contig 51931 bp, 43 predicted proteins | sample 1519751 | NCBI WGS metagenome assembly OBJA01 (sample SAMEA3881238, study PRJEB22517) | soil metagenome | biome: lake sediment; feature: soda lake sediment; material: sediment, water from around vicinity | place: India | collected 2013-12-23 | depth 3 m
ATACCAAAGCCGTATTAAATTCAATTATAATTGAATTTAATACGGCTTTGGTATAGCCCATGTAGCAGGATTGTTATGTTGAGATATTCCAATGACAATTACCGGACGGGGGTTTCTGCCGGGCACAAAAAATAATGCAGGCTCATTTGCAGTAGTTGTTTCCTCGCGGGTAAACAATCCGGTTGCGGCTGAGCCTGCATTTATTATAAGGCTGTTGTTACAGCCCTGTAGTCAGAAGTTCAATATCTGCTTAATCAATAGATTTTGCCTCATCGAATCCTTTAAGATCCGTTTCATTTCCTGGCTGGTCACCATGCAGGACCTTGTCTTCCTCCAGGATGCGGACGGTTATCCCTTTTGCTGAACCTGAGTCCTTTTTGGATTTCAATTCGAAACGGTCGAGATTCATGACCTTATCCCATGCTGCCACAAAATCGGCTATAAATTTCTGGCCGGCATCGGCACAGGCATAAACTTCGGCAAGTGCCCTCAGGTCGGAGTTTGACCCGAAAACAAGGTCTACCCTTGTTGCAGTCCATTTAAGTTTTCCTGTTTTACGGTCGAGGCCTTCGAATGTTTCCTTGTCTTCTGATGCGGGGATCCAAACTGTTCCCATATCCAGAAGATTCACAAAGAAATCATTTGTAAGCACCTGCGGACGGTTTGTAAATATTCCGTGGGCCGAATTGTCGAAGTTAGCATTCAGGGCACGCATGCCACCTACAAGAACAGTCAGTTCAGGGGCAGTAAGTGTCAGCAGCTGGGCCTTGTCGATCAACAGGTCTTCAGTTGTTACCTGGTATTTAGCTTTAAGGAAATTGCGGAAGCCATCGGCAATTGGTTCAAGCACTGCAAATGACTCCACATCGGTTTGTTCCTGGGAGGTATCCATGCGACCGGGCGCAAAGGGTACATTAATACTGAAGCCTGCGTCTTCGGCTGCTTTTTCCACTGCTGCACAACCACCAAGAACAATCAGGTCGGCCAGTGAGACTTTTTTGCCTCCTGTTTGTGAATCATTAAATTCTTTCTGGATTTCTTCCAGTACATCCAGTACCTTTTTCAGCTGTGGCGGATTGTTTACAGCCCAGTCCTTCTGGGGTGCCAGCCTTATCCGTGCACCATTGGCACCACCGCGTTTATCTGACCCGCGGAAGGTTGATGCCGAAGCCCATGCAGTTGAAACCAGTTCAGATACTGATAAACCCGATGACATGACAGCGGTTTTTAACTCTGCAACATCATTTTCATCAATCAGCTGATGATTTACTGCCGGGATTGGATCCTGCCAGAGAAGTTCTTCCTGCGGAACTTCGGGGCCAAGGTAAAGTGCGCGGGGTCCCATATCGCGATGGGTTAATTTGAACCATGCACGTGCGAAAGCATCTGCAAATTCAAGCGGATGCTCATAAAACCGCCTGGAGATTTTCTCGTATTCAGGGTCGAACCGCAGGGAAAGGTCGGTTGTAAGCATTGTGGGAACATGCCGTTTCGATGGGTCGTGGGCATCGGGCATTTCTTTGCCGGCATTTTTGGCTACCCACTGGTGGGCACCTGCCGGGCTTTTTGTAAGCTCCCATTCATATTTAAACAGGTTGTCGAAGAAATAGTAGCTCCATTTTGCCGGAGTCTGGGTCCATGTAACTTCCAGTCCGCTAGTGATTGTATCCCCACCTTTTCCTGTACCAAAAGTACTTTTCCATCCAAGGCCCTGGTCCTCTATTCCGGCTGCCTCAGGTTCAGGTCCTACATGAGCAGCATCGCCGGCACCATGAGTTTTACCAAAGGTATGGCCACCGGCAATGAGTGCAACAGTTTCTTCATCATTCATTGCCATGCGTGCGAAGGTATCGCGGATATCTTTTGCAGCGGCAACAGGATCGGGATTGCCATTCGGGCCTTCCGGATTTACATAGATTAGCCCCATTTGAATGGCAGCAAGCGGATTGGTGGTTTCACTCTTATCGAGCTTGCGTTCCTGGTTTTCAAGCCATTTTCTTTCAGAACCCCAGTATATATCTTCATCGGGTTCCCAGACATCTTCGCGGCCTCCGGCAAATCCAAAGGTTTTAAAGCCCATTGATTCAAGCGCGACATTTCCGGCCAGAATCATCAAATCGGCCCATGATATTTTGTTGCCATACTTCTGTTTGATGGGCCAAAGCAGCCTGCGGGCCTTGTCGAGGTTGGCATTGTCGGGCCAGCTGTTCAGGGGAGCAAAACGCTGCTGTCCCCTTCCGGCTCCGCCACGTCCATCTCCAGTACGGTATGTTCCGGCACTGTGCCACGCCATCCTGATAAACAGGGGCCCGTAATGCCCGAAGTCGGCAGGCCACCATTCCTGTGAATCGGTCATGAGTTTGTGCAGGTCGCTTTTGACTGCCTTCAGGTCGAGGCTTTTAAATGCTTCTGCATAATTGAAATCTTCACCCATCGGGTTCGATTTTGCTGAATGCTGGCGAAGCAGGTTAAGCTTTAGCTGGTTTGGCCACCAGTCGCGGTTCAAAGTTCCTGCGGCTCCGAAGCTGTGCTTTGAGCCGCCACCCGTTACGGGGCATTTACTGATTTTTTCTGAGTTGTTTTCCATAAATAAGATGATTTACGATATGAATTTTCCATTAATCTGAAGTTTGATATCTTCAATGATGAAGCCAGGGATGCTGTGTTTGCTGAAATACATTTCGAGCAGATCATTCAGTTCTTCATCAAAATAATCTTTGATATTATCGGAATCGGAACAGTAAATGTGATGGTGGTTCTCAGTTATGGCATCGTACCGCATCACATCCTTTTCTGTTTTAACCTTTTTGATTAGCTTACTTTCAACAAAGACATCCAGGATTTTATAAACAGTTGCCACTGAAATATTGGGGTGATTCTTCCTGATATATCCAATGATATTCTCAGCAGTAGGATGGTTGTCCAGCTTTTTTATTGCTTCCCATACTGCCATGCGTTGTGGTGTCACCTTCAGCCCTTTTTCAATCAGCTTATTGCTGATTTCTCCTGCTTTCATAAATAAATACTCCTAAATGATAATGATTCTCCCCTGATAATAATATTGCGACTGTAACAGTAAAAAGGTAATGATGGTTTAACCGGAGCATGAATTTTTTTAAAAAAAATGCTGGTGTGATGTCAGGCAGTGGGAAAACCAGTTCAAATTGAGCACAATGCATTAACTTCAGGAGGCCTGTAAAAAAAAAGGTTGCTCAGGAAGAGCAACCTTTTTTACAACCAGGGCATCATATCAGTGATTATGACCCTCGTGGCCTTTCTGTTCAGCTTGTTCTTCGTTGCGGTCGTACTTGCAGCAAGCATGAAGCTTGTCATAGGTTTCATTGCTTGCTTTTACCTTGTCGGTATCGTGACCCACTGCAGCTACTGCCTGATGAATGCTGGCGACTGAAGTTTTGCTGTCATTAAAAACCACGGTAAGCTCCTTGGTTTCCTTGTTCCAGTCGGCGCTGGAAACACCATTGGTTTCAAGAGCTGCTTTCTCAATGCGTTTTTCACACATTCCGCAGTTCCCTTTAACTTTTATTTTTTCAGTTTTATTCTTCCCGAAAACAGTGACTACTGTTGCCAGGATAATGATAAGAATAAGCGTAAATTTTGTTTTCATGACTTTGATGTATTAATTGCACTTTGTTGTTATATGTGCAAAAATAACTTATATGGGATGTAGTCATGTTATAAAATTTTCATGTTGTTTTACATGATTTACATCCCGGAGTTGATCAGAAACTGATAACAGCTTCGACCATGACTCCATTGAACCCGGCTCCGGCAAAGCGGCCAGTCCAGGCGTCGCCGTTATAATCCTGTTTCACATATTCAACTTTGGTCAGGATATTGTTTGACAGGAACCAGCCGCCTCCAAGATTAAGTCGTGTAATTTCAAGATCCTGTGTGGCATTTTCAAGCTGGGCACCGGTAACTACATTGTATCTTCCGCCAATGTAGAAATTCTCATTGATGCCAAAACGGTAAATCAGTTCACCTGCCAGTTGTGTAAATGCACCCTCAGTGCCGGCCTGTGGCTGGGTCACTTCATTGTTTCCCATGGCGTGTTCAAAAATGCCAAAAAATTCCAGGCCCCTGAATTTAACAAACGGGTTGATCTGCAATGCAGTCAATTTCCCAAAGCGGGGGTTATAGCGACCTTCAAAGTTGTTGCCTTGCACATTGCCTTCCGCATCAGGAGTTGTATGCATCACAAAGAAGTAGCGGGCACCGGCACGGTCACCACCATAGAGGTTTATTCCTGACGTTGTGCCGTTATTCATGTACCATGAACCAGTTAACCTGACCCTCAGATCATCGTTTATCTGGCTGTCATATCCTAATTTTCCGTAAAATGAAGGCTGGTTGTCGGAGTTTGGATTCAGGCGCACATTCTGGTTCAGCTTACCATTGGTCAGACCCAGCACGGCCAGTAATCCGTTGTTCTGGAAGGTTAATTCCCCGAATGCCTCAGTTGCAAATGCATCCATGATATAATTGCCCACAAAAGGGTTGAAAATGGCCCGTGCATTGTCGCTCCTCCTGAAATGCGCATCACCATAATTAAATTCATCAAGACCAATCGTGATGGTAAGATATTGCATGACATCTCCCAGGAATCCGGGTGATATAAAATCAAGTTTATCGACCTGCATATGGCCACCCTTTATCCAGGCTTCATTGTGATGCCTCGATGAAAGATAAGTCTTCAGGTGCATTCTTACCCCATCGAGCAGCTGTACATCGAGGTTCAGGTTTGCCGAAGGCAGGTTAAAATCGGCACCCAGCTCAACAAGGTTTCCGGCATTGTTGCTTTGTGTCAGTCCCTGGAACTGCATGGCAAAATCGCCTCCTACGCGCACCCTCAGTCCTTCAAATGGAACAGTATCCTGTTTTGTACTTTCAAAAACATTCAATCCTCTTTTATCATTCGGCCTGTAAAACTGCAGCGAAGGCTGCTGTGCCAGTATGCCTGATGTAAAAAATAAGAACGCCAATAATGTAATTCCAAATCTCCTGTTAATCTTCTTCATAGCTTTTACATTTTGTGTTAATAAGGTAAAAAACCAATCACTCCGGAGAATGTTTACTGAAAATGAGTGAATAGTGATGTTCTTCAGGATCTTAACCTTCTTTGCGACTAGCCGGTAAAGGTCATAAGTTTATAAGAGCGGATTCATACATGCAGCAGCACTAATGGTTAGCTGCTGGTTAAAAAAGAAATTAAGTTTATATGCAATGAAAACAGACATGAAATTTCTGCATGTTAAATTATATAAATCAATGATGGTGATCAACGTGATCGTGAGCCGGTGCAGCCTTCGTGTCATTGTAAACAGCCTGCCCCCTGCGATATGTTTGCTTTACTTCTCCGCACCGCAGCATCATGTCACCGAAGTATGGATTTAGAATTTCTGATGATTCGCTTAACCAGAAAGCTCCCTGATCATTGAATGCCATAGGGCAGAACTGCCTGTAGACCGTATCAATTCCGAGACCGAATGATTCAGTCATTTCAATGATGTTATCTGACAGCGTATTAAAATGCTCACGCTGTTCTTCGATGTCAGAAGTTGAGGCTATCATTCCGGCAGCTTCATTCATTGGGTTCAGCAACCTCATCCAGTGGTTGTGGGCTTTATCCTTCACAAGTGACATATCAGTCAGTCCCAGGGCTGCAGTTACTTTATCAGCTGTTTGTGCCGCCAGCTGCGGATTATCATTCACCAGGGCATTTTTCAGATCGAAGTAGGCAAAAGCCACAGAAGTAATCTGTTTACGGAATTCCTGCGGCACTTCCATGGTCTTGCTTTCGGGGCGCATCATCATGCTTGGTCTTCCTGAGAGCTGGGCTGCAGCATCGATGCTGAATGTGCCGCTTGCAGCTATTTCCTCCCCTTCAGAAAGGCCATCCTGGATAACCCAGCTGTCACCAAGTGAAGGGCCCAGCGTAACTTCCCTCATGCTAAACCTGATACCCATTTCATCCTGGTTTTTCACATAAACAAGCGAACGCTTGCCAGTCCACATCACCGCACTTTTGGGAATAACAATATTTCCGGAGCCATTTCCTGAACGGGTTTCAGCTACCCCCGATACAAACATTTCAGGTTTCAGCCTGATTTGGTGGTTTGGCATGTCAATCCTGGCCTGTGCCACCCTTGTTTCAGGGTTTACCACAGGCGATAACCATGCAATGGTTCCTTCAAAAGTTTCGCCGGGGAGCGCATGAACTGTAAAGCTGATTTTATCGCCGCGGTTTATCCACATCAAATCCTGTTCATATACGTCGAATACGATCCAAACCCTTGAAAGGTCAGCTATTTCATATACAGGCATCCCCCTTTCAACATAATCCCCCTGGTTTACCCTTCTGCCTGTGACATATCCTGAGACATCGGCAAGGATATCGAATGACATGTTGTTGTTGGCAGGGTCAATGATTTGTTCTATCTGCCTGTCGGTGAGTTTCCAGTTTCTCAGCTTTGACATTGCTGCTTCATATAGCTGCGGATGGGTATCCCTCATGCGAGAGGCCTCCAGAAGTTCTTCCCTGGCAGTTACTAGTTCAGGAGAATAAATTGAAGCAACAGGCTGTCCTTTTTTTACAAATTCACCTGTAAAATTCACGGCAAGATTTTCTATTCTGCCAGGGAAATGAGATACCTGTGAAACAACAAGCCTCTCATCGGGCAGCACTCTTCCGTTCAGCCTGGTTATCTTAACAGGTTCAGTTTTTCCGGCTATGGTTGTGGTAATGTTTGCCAGCTGCATGGCAGTGGGCGACATACTGATAGCGACTGGGTCGGCACCTTCCTGTGAATCTTCTTCAAGGGGGATAAGGTCCATGCCGCAGATTGGGCAGTCGCCTGGTTCATTCTGCCTGATTTGGGGATGCATTGAGCAGGTCCAGACTGATTCTTCTGCCCCAGTCTCTGCATGTATATGCCCGGAAGCAGTTTCTTCACCGGAACCACCAAACAGGAGCCAACCGGCAAGCAAGCCTGCAAACAGGGCTGAAAATGCAATGATAATTGTTATTCTATTTGTTTTCATGGGGAACAATATTTTTTGCGGTTATATAATTGATTTTGGCTATGGCTGCATTCAGTTGTGCTTCAGCAGTGGTTTTTTCCTTTTCATACTGAAGAAGCTGTTGCTGCATCCTGAGCACCTCCTCAAAATCATTTCCTGAATTGCTGTAAGACCTGAAGAGCAGGTTCAGCGATTGCCGCCCTGTATTAATCTGGCGGTCATAAAGTGCAATGAGCTTTTGTTGCTGCTGCAGTTCAAACCAGGCCCTGTCGTAGTCGGACGATAACATGTTCATCATATTTTCCATCTGATATGACAGGCTTTCCTGTCTCAGTCTGGCCTCTTCCTGTGCTGCTTTATACTTTTTACGGTAGAGGGGAATACTAAGGGTAATCATGGGCATCAGCGAACCCTTCAGGTTTTCCTGTGATGACATACCGTCCATTGGTTTCATCGCCATATATTCAAGTCCTATGCCAATATCCGGAAAGCCCATGAGCCGTGCCGCTTCCCTGCCTGATTCACTTGCACGGTGCCTGAGATTGAGACCGGCAAGCAGGGGGTTTTGCACAAGCAGGCTGTCTTTTTCACTCTTTGAAGGGATGCTGACTGCCTGCACAGGTTCAATAATATCTGCTTTTTCCCGGGCATCGCGGTTAAGCAGGTTATTGAATACAGAAAGCAGCATCAGTTCCTTTTCATTCAGGATTTCAAGCCTGGTCAGGGCATCCTGTAATATGATATCCGACCTTAGTACATTCACCATAGGGCCTGTGCCATTTTCAAAATTGCGGGTGGCAATGGTCATGTATGATTCAAGCAGCTGAATGTTCTCCTGTTCTATTTTCATAAATTGCCACAGTTCATATAACGGCAACCATGCTTCAGCCACCTGGTAAAACAGGTTATTGCGTTCTTCGAGGTAAGCCTGGTATTTTGCTTCAGCCAGCAGTGCAGCTTCGTTTCCCAATGCCTTTAGGGTGCCAAACCAGGGGAACATCTGGCTTAATGAAATCCTTGCTTTTTCAGCGCCGGGCATTGTTTCAGCAGGCCAGACCGAATAGCCGAACATCAGCATCGGATCGGGCAGTGACTGAACCTGGGGAATTTTCTGAAGGGCTGCTTCAAATTCGTTGTAGCTGGCCTGCAACCGGGGATTATTCTCAGCGGCAATCCTGAGATAATGCTCTGGTACCTGGGCACGGAGTCCAATTGTTAACGCCAGAAGCATGTATAACATCACGATGGTATTTTTCATGATCTTTTATTTTTTATTTTTTGCTCCTCCCTGAGAGCATATAAGGTAGGAACTATAAAATAGGTGATTGCTGCCACAAGCATTCCTCCAAAGGCAGGAATAGCCATGGGTATCATGATATCGGCTCCCCTTCCGGTTGATGTCAGTATGGGCAGCAGGGCGATAATTGTGGTTGCCGAGGTCATTACAGCAGGCTTGATTCTGCGTTGTCCTGCTTCAACGACAGCACTCCTTATCCCTTGAAGGTTGTCGGTTCTATTGCGGGCAAAACTTTGATCGAGATATGTCCCCATAACAACTCCGTCGTCGGTGGCAAGACCAAACAGGGCGATAAATCCTACCCACACCGCGACACTCAGGTTAACAGTTCCCATTCCAAATAAATCCCTCATATTGGTTCCGAACAGTGAGAAGCCGGCAAACCAGTCCTGACCATACAGCCACAACATGATAAATCCGCCGCTGAAAGCCATTGCCACACCCATAAAAATCATGAGTGAGGTGGTTACCGACCTGAACTGGAAATAGAGGATCAGGAAGATCACAACCAGGACCAGGGGAACGATGATCATCAGGCGTTTTTCGGCCCTTATCTGGTTTTCATAGCTGCCCGAAAACCTGTAGCTTACTCCCGGAGGGACAATGAGCTCACCGGAATCAATCCGGCCCTGGATGGCTGTCCTTGCATCATTTACAACTGTCACTTCAGCAAAGCCTTCGTTTTTATCAAAAAGCACATACCCGGTAAGGAATGTTTCTTCGCTTCGGATCATCTGAGGCCCTTTCACATATTCAAATTCAACAATCTGTCCCAGGGGAATCTGTGCGCCTGCAGGTGTTGAAATAAGTATCCGTTTCAGCATCTCCGGGTCATTGCGCAGTTCCCTCGGGTATCTGACCCTTACCGGATACCGTTCACGGCCTTCAACTGTGGAGGTAATGTTCATCCCTCCGGCAGCAATTTCAATGACCTGCTGCACATCTTCTATATTCAGCCCGAAACGTGCTGTTTCCTCCCTGCTGATGTTTAGATGAAGGTAAGGTTTTCCCACGATGCGTTCGGCAAACACAGCTTCGTGCTTGACTGAAGGCACTTCACGGAGGATATTTTCAAGTGCGAGTCCGAATTGTTCGATTGTTTGCAGATCAGGCCCGAAAACCTTAATACCCATGGGTGCCCTCATGCCGGTTTGCAGCATTACAAGCCTGGTTTCAATGGGTTGAAGCCTGGGTGCGGAAGTAACACCCGGGATACGAGTTACCCTTACAATTTCATTCCAGATGTCACCGGGGTTTCCGATGCCTTGCCTCCAGTTTCGGAAATAGCTGCCGCGGTTGTCGGGAATCAGATCGGTGCGGGTGACTCTCCTGTCCAGTGCCTCCTCATTTGTAAGGGTATCACCCGACAGCAGTATGAACCTGTTGTTCCTGTCGGTTTTAAACTGCATCCTGCGGCCACGTTCATCCAGAATATATTCCGGTTTATAGTTGATTATATTTTCAAACATGGATATGGGTGCAGGGTCGAGCGCTGATTCTGCTCTTCCCAGTTTTCCAACCGTCAGTTCAACTTCGGGGATGGAAGTAACAAGCATGTTGAGTTGGGCGAGCACCTGGCGGTTATAATCAACTCCCGAATGAGGCATGGAAGTGGGCATGAGCAGAAAGCTGCCTTCATCGAGCGAAGGCATGAATTCCTTGCCCATTCCCGGAAAGGCATGTACCATTCCCGACCAGACAGATGTTGTTCTGATATTTACATTCAGTTTGTCGAAGCCCCGGGCTATAAATCCGAAGGTCTGGTTAAATCCCAGCCAGATAATGACACCCAGCAGAATGAGTACTGCCGGAACAGAAAGGAAAAGTGCCTTGTTCCGGAGGCACCATTTCAGTATAGACGTATAGTAATATTCAATCAGGCGGAAAGTACCAAGAATGATACCTACAAGCAACGCCACAAACAGGATGTTCAGCAACAGGCTTTTACCTGCACCGAGAGGCATCCAGTAATTGCCAAGCAGCCAGATAACGCCTGCACCTGTGATAATCAGCCCTGAATGATTCAGTAACCTGTTATACCAAACTGATTCCTTCCCGGTTGCGGGGGTGTGGAAATCTTTCATGAATCCGCTGATGCCAAACAGAAACAACATTGTCCCTCCCCAGAAATATCCTGCAACGAATACCACAATACCTGCAATTGCAAGAATGATGTTTACCGGCCGGGCAATATTCCTGTTCCTGAAACCTGCTCCGAAAAACCAATGAGCCAGAGCCGGAAGAATGAAGAGGGCAACAATCAGTGAGGCAATCAGGGCAAATGTTTTTGTGAATGCCAGCGGGCCGAATAATTTACCCTCGGCAGCCTGCATCGTAAACACGGGCAGGAAGCTGACAATGGTTGTTGACACGGCAGTGAGAATTGCCGATGCGACTTCTGAAGCTCCCTTGTAGACCGTATCAATGAGTTTTTGTCCGGGGGGTGCTTCATCCATATGTTTTACGATATTCTCTGAAAGGATGATTCCCAGGTCAACCATTGTACCAATGGCTATTGCAATACCCGATAATGCCACTATGTTGGCATCGACCCGTGCATAGCGCATAATGATAAATACCATAAGTACTGCAATGGGCAGCAGACTTGATATAAGCAGCGACGCCCTGAGGTTATATATCATGACGATGATGACAAGAATAGTAATCAGGATTTGAAGTGAAAGGGCCTCTTCAAGCGTCCCCAGCGTTTCATATATAAGTTGTGTCCTGTCGTAAAAAGGGACAATTGTAAGCTGGCTTTCAACACCATCGGGCAGGATTTTGGATGGAAGGCCGGGTGAGATTTCCGCAATTTTTTCCTTCACATTGTTGATGACCTGCAGTGGATTTGATCCGTAGCGGGCAACCACCACACCTCCCACCACTTCGGCACCGTCCTTGTCGAGCGCACCCCTGCGTGTGGCGGGACCCAGTCCGACTACTCCAATATCGGCAATTCTTACCGGGACATTATTATTCACTGCAACAACAGCCTTTTCCAAATCTTCAGTACTGCGGATATACCCAAGTCCACGAACCAGGTATTCAGCCTGATTGACCTCAATGGTTTTAGCCCCCACATCGCGGTTCGATTTCTGCACGGCCTGGACTACTGCCGACAGGGGAATGTTATAGGCTTTCAATGCATCAGGATTGACATCAACCTGGTATTCCTTTACAAATCCCCCGATTGAAGCCACTTCCGATACATCCTGTGCGGCATTTAATCCATATTTGACGTAGAAATCCTGGACTGAACGGATCTCATGCAGATCCCAACCCCCAGTGGGGTTTCCGTTTTTGTCGTGCCCCTCAATCGTATACCAGAAGACCTGTCCCAATGCTGTAGCATCGGGTCCAAGTGCAGGCTGCACACCTTCAGGAAGTAACCCGGAGGGCAGTGAATTCAGTTTTTCAAGAATGCGGGAGCGTGACCAGTAGAATTCAACCTGCTCATCAAAAATGATGTAAATGCTTGAGAAGCCGAAGATGGAAGAGCTGCGGATTGATTTTACTCCCGGGATGCCCAGCAGCGATGTGGTAAGCGGGTAGGAGATCTGATCTTCTATGTCCTGGGGGGAGCGCCCCATCCATTCCGTGAAAACAATCTGCTGGTTCTCTCCGATATCGGGAATGGCATCAACAGGTACCGGATCAGGAGGAAGAAATCCCGTATCCCATCCAAAAGGTGAGGTGATAATGCCCCAGCTGACAAATAGTACCAGCATCAGGATGGTAACAAGTTTGTTTTCAAGAAAAAAACGTATGATTTTATTGAGCATTTCTTACGAATGATTTATTTCTTAAACAGTAAAATATATAACAACAGAAGTCTGAGAAGTTTTAAACTACAGAGATCTGGTGGTGAAGAATATAAATCAAAGGAGGTAAGACTGCATCAACGACAGCCTTTGCATGATACCAGGCGGGTGGGCATTAATAATTCCCGGGTGCGGATGTATGTTTACTGCCGGCGAAAAGAAAGCAATGATTGGGCAGGCAACATCCGGCAATTCTGTTTCTGCTGCTGAAGGCCGTTCAAGCAGTTCTGATACCCTGAAACCGCATCTGTATTGAACTATCTGAGATTCATTATGGCAGCACTGGCTGTCACAGCAGGCCTCATCCTGGCCGTATAATTCTGATGAAACAAGTATGCCGTTGCAGAAATGTTTTGTTACAGCAATACCGGTAGTGGTTGCCAGAATTAAGCTAAATAGTACGATATGGATAAATTTCCTGAACACAGCTGTCAATTATAACAGCAAGTAAAGAAAATCGCGGAAGTGAAGTGTTATATTATTTTGGGGAAGAGTTATAAAATTTTTGGGTGGGATCAAGGTGTTTACAGGTCTGACAGTATCAGGGTATCATCCTGCTTTTACCATATCATCCAGCTTCACCTGTTCTTCCATGAGGTGTTCGATTGTAGTTGACTTAAAATATTTGATTATCTGATTGTTCAGTGTTCCCCAAAAACCCTTTAGTGAACAATTCTTGTCGCGGTCACAGGAGAACCCGGGGGCAAGGCAGTCAATAACACAGATACCCGGTTCAAAAGCTTTATGTATGTCATAAACCGAAATTTCTGAAGGTTTGCGAGTCAATATATATCCGCGTTTTGACCCTTTGGCTTTGGTTACTAATCCGGCAACTTTCAATGAGTTCATGATTTGGTCGAGATATTTATATGAAATATCCTGGTTTTGGGCAATTTCCTTTTGATAAATTCCCTCAGCATTATTATTCATTGCAATTTCGAGAACTGCCCTTACGCCATACCGTGTTTTTGTACTGAACTTCATTTTCTTATAAAAGTAAAAACCGGTTTAAACCGGTTATGGAATTTCCTCTGATAACACTCCTTCCGACGGGATTCGGAACACAAAGTTAATAAAAACCTCGTCGTTGACTTTTACTGCACCTAAAACTTTACGCGGGGGGTCTATGTCGAAATCGGTAAGTTTCAACATGAGGTTTCCCTTGAGCATATAACCGGAAATATCACATGAAGTGATTTCTCCGGGAATAACATACTGGTTCGATTTACCTGCAATAGAAATGACTGAACGGAATCGTGTCAGCCCTGAAGTTTCATCGAAATCGGCTGTTCTGCCAGGTTCAATTTCAATATGGATGAATGGATGATCCTCAGCATTCATCATATCATGGAAATCGGCAAGCATTTTAGAGTTTGATGCCTTGAAAGTTTCTACCGGGATCCTGATAAAATTCTCATTTACAAAATTTCCTGCTTCATTTTGAATATATACCTTGTCATTTGTAAAATAAAAACGGTTTACATTTGATGACCCGTGGATTGTGACAACACTTTTACATTCAGCATCTGATGAGACATTTTTCTTATCGGAACCGGTTCCCCGGAGTGATATGAACGATGCAGCAATAAAAATAATGATGTATGTTAGTTGCTTGGTCATACAGGGATTTGTAAAAATGGTTGCCTGATTTTTAGTCCAGGCAACCTGATGTTTTGAAATCTTTATTTTCTTGAAAATGTTTCATTGCTCCTTTGAAATTCGAGGTCGAATTTCACAAGAACCTCATTGCCGGTTTTAATAGTTCCCATCATTGCAGTGGGAGGGTCGATATTAAACTCCGACATTTTCAGCGGGACTTCACCTGAAACAGAAAATCTCTGCGGGTTCAGGTCATCGAAATCGATGGTTACATCAACTTCCTTCGTTTGTCCGGCTATTGTGAGCAGACCTGTAATTGTACCTTTTTCACCTGAAACGCTGTCGTCATTTTTCAATGTAAATTTTATTTCAGGATGCTTTTTTGTATCCAATGCCTCCTGAATTTTGCTGTCCATCAGTCTTTTCCCGCTTTTCAGGCTTTCTGCGGGAGATGTAAATTCAACATGTGAGATGTGTACTCCATTTGTTCCGTCACGTTTGAGTAATGTTTCTGCATTGAACTGGGTTGATTCAACCTGCCAGTCGTGTACTGTGGAGGTTCCTTCCACAACCAGTTTGCTGTTGGCTTGCTGCAGTTTATAGTAATCCTGTGCCTTTACTCCAAGGGCAAGGAAGAATAACATGCTTGTTAACAGGGTGTAAAATTTGAATGTTTTCATTTTCTCTGTTTTAACGTGTTTGTAATCTATCAATCCTATCACTTTGGTAGGATACAAATAAACAAAAAGTATTCCATATATCAAAACCTTTATATCTAAATCGTATCATGGATGGGGATAAAAATGATTGTCAGGCTAAACAGCTTTTACATTAGGAATTTAAGATGTCAGGAAGTTCCTGTTGGCATTGTTTTCAGGGGCATTTCCCGGAATGCGGTTAATCAGATTTGGATGTACCCTACCGGTGGATGTACTCAGGGTTTAATAATAATTCTTTCAGGAAATACGTCTGTCAGCCGCTGAAACAAGGTATATTTGCCACCGAATGCGTAAAAACTGATGAAATCATGGACATAGTTGATGGAATACCTGCTGTTCTTGGGATAGGCAATGCACTTGTTGATGTGGTTAATATACTGGAAGAGGAAACGCTTCCTGAGCAGTTTAACCTGCGCAGGGGAAGCATGACGCTTGTGGATGCGGAGCTTTCGCACAGGATAATGGAAGCCACACAGGGAAATCAGAGGGAAATTACCACGGGAGGTTCGGCAGCTAACGCCATCCATGCCCTTGCTGCACTGGGGGCCTCATGTGGTTATATCGGTAAAATTGGTGATGATGTGCTGGGTGCAGCATTTGAAAAGGAGTTCAGTGAGAAAAATATCAGGACGCACCTGTTGTTAAGCAAAAAGGACACAGGCCGTGTAATGGCCCTTGTGCATCAGGATTCAGAACGGACAATGGCAACTTACCTCGGAGCAGCAGCCGGTTTAAAGCCTCATGAGCTTAAATCTGAAATGTTTACAGGATATACTTATCTGTTCATTGAAGGGTATCTTGTGCAGGACCATCAGCTGATTGAGAAGGCGATTGACCTTGCGAGGGCTAATAACCTTAAAGTGGCAATTGATCTTTCGAGCTATAATGTGGTAGAGGCAAATTACCAGTTTTTGAAAGACATCATTGCGGAGAAAGTTGATTTGGTTTTTGCCAATGAAGAAGAAGCTTTTGCTTTCACCGGAAAACAACCTGAGGAAGCAGTTCGTGAAATTGCAGAAATGTGCAGGATAGCCATTGTTAAAACCGGAAAAACAGGTTCACTTGTTTGCAATGGAACCGAAATCATCAGGCAGGATATTGTTCCTGCTGTTGCCATTGATACCACCGGAGCTGGTGATGCCTACGCCGCCGGCTTTTTGTATGGCCTGACCCGTGGTTACCGGCTACAGAAATGTGCTGCCATTGCTGCACTGGTTTCGGGCAAAGCGGTGGAAGTTATAGGCGCCAAAATTCCGGAAAGCCTGTGGCCGGGCATCCTGAAAGCAGTAGATTCACTGGATTAGAACAATCCGTGAATCTGGGCATCAACCTTATCAATGATTGAACTTAAATCTTCAGGATTTTCTGCAAAATTCAGGTTATCAACATTAATAATCAGCAGCTTGCCCATTTTATAGCCTGTTATCCAGTTCTCGTAGCGCTCATTTAGTTGTTTAAGGTAGTCGAGCCTGATTGAATTTTCATATTCACGGCCCCTTTTCTGAATCTGGTTAACGAGTGTGGGTATGGAGCCCCTCAGGTAAATAAGCAGGTCGGGTGGCTGAATCAGGCTGACCATTAAGTCGAAAAGCGACTTGTAGTTTTTGAAGTCACGGGTGCTCATCAGTCCCATGCTGTGCAGGTTAGGGGCAAATATTTCTGCATCCTCATAGATTGTCCGGTCCTGGATCACAGTTTTCCCCGATTTTCTGATGTCGATAATTTGTTTAAACCTCGAATTCAGGAAGTAGATCTGGAGGTTAAAGGCCCAACGCTGCATATCGTTGTAAAAGTCATTCAGGTACAGGTTTTCATCGACATCCTCATAGTGAGGCATCCACTTGTAATGTTTGGCAAGGAGTCCGGTTAAAGTGGTTTTTCCTGCTCCTATGTTTCCGGCTACAGCTATATGCATGTTGATTTAATTTTCGAATATTGTTATAAGTTGACAAAGGTAAAGATAATTTATCTGCCCATTAACTGTAAAAGATCATCAAGATATTTTCGGTCGTTCGACAGTCGCGGGATTTTATTTTGCCCGCCTATTTTCCCCCTTTTTTTCATCCACTTGTAAAAAGTCCCTTCAGGAGCAACCACCAGGTGCAGTAATTCGAGGGTGAGGTTTTTGTACCTTTTGGCCTCATAATCAGAATTAAGTTCCTGCAGGCTTTTGTCGAGGATTTCAACAAACTTGTTTGTATCAGAAGGTTCTTTCTCAAACTCAATAATCCACTGATGGGCACCTTTCTGGTTATCGCCCATAAAAACTGGTCCGGCAGTATATTCATTGACAATGGCACCTGTTTCACGGCAGGCTGCCTGCAGTGCCTTTTCAGCATTGTCGATAATGACCTCTTCTCCAAAGGCATTGATGAAATGTTTGGTGCGTCCGGTAATTTTTAGCCTGTAAGGGTACTGGCTGGTAAACTGGATGGTATCGCCAATAATATAACGCCACAGCCCGGTATTTGTGGAAATGACGATAGCGTAGTTTTTGCCGATTTCAGTTTCTTCAAGGGTTAGCACCCGGGGATTTTCCTTGTCAAACTCATCCATAGGGATGAATTCATAATAAACACCATAATCCAGCATAAGCAGCATGTCGCTTCTATCGGGGACATCCTGGATGGCAAAAAAACCTTCTGAAGCATTGTAGGTTTCCATATAATGCATTCCTTCAGAGGGGATGAGTTTTTTATACTGCTCACGATAAGGCTCAAAGTTTACGCCACCATGTGTAAACACCTCAAGGTTTGGCCATACCTCTAGAATATTGTTTTTGCCTGTTTTCTCCAGAATGCGTTTGAGCAGCACAAGATACCAGGAGGGTACTCCTGCCAGTGATGTTACATTCTGGTCGAGAGAGGTTTCAATGATTTGCTCTATCTTTTCTTCAAACTCTTCAATCAGTGCAATTTCGGCAGGTGGTATCCTGATGAGATCAGTCCAGAAAGGTACGTTTTCAATTAAAATGGCTGACAGGTCACCATAGTAGGAATTGTTGCTGAAGTTGTTGATTTTGTGACTTCCCCCAAGTGTAAGTGTTTTTCCGCGCAGTACTTTGGTATCCGGATAATTTTTGATGTACAGGGCAAAAACGTCCTTTGGTCCGCGCAGGTGGCATTCTTCCAGAGCATCTTTGGTTACTGGAATAAACTTGCTTTTATCACTTGTAGTTCCTGATGATTTGGCAAACCACTTTACATCACCAGGCCACAAAAGATCGGTTTCACCCTCGCGAAGCCTGTCGACATAAGGCCTGATGTCATCATATGTCTGCAGGGGAACATTCTGCTGGAAGTCTTTCACTGAGGCAATTTTGCTGTAGCTGTGTTCTTCGCCCCATCTTGTGTCACGCGCCTTACGCAGCAGATAGTGCAGGGTTTCCATCTGTATATTGTGCGGATGTTCGCTGTAAAGCTGAATCTGGTAGATCCGCTTCAGATTTATCCAATTGATGACTGAATTAAGAAGTGGCATGCTTTATTTTTCAATTTGAAATCAAAGGTAGGAAATATTCGTCTTTCTGAATGTTACTTGTTCAGGATTATCCTGAAGGTGGTTCCTTTGCCAAGCTCCGACCACCTGATAAAGATTTTTCCCTGGTGATAGTTTTCAACAATGCGTTTTGCAAGGGATAGGCCAAGGCCCCAACCTCTTTTTTTTGTGGAGTACCCGGGTTGGAATATGGTTTTAAAATTCGATTTTGCCACACCTTTTCCTGTGTCTGTAACATCAATCATCACTGTATTATCTTTTTCTTTCAGGATCAAACTGATTGTTCCATTATTATCCATTGCATCAATGGCATTCTTGCACAAATTCTCAATAACCCATGAAAACAGTGCTGCATTCAACGGTATCAGGGGCAGGTCATTTTCTCCAAGATCCATTTCAAACTTTATCTTCCCTGAAGAACGGGTTTTCAGATAGCTAACCGTCGAAATCAACACTTCAGCTACGTTGGAAGGAATGAGTTCGGGTTTGGAGCCAATTTTGGAAAACCGTTCCGTTATTTTTTCAAGCCGCTGAATATCCTTTTCGAACTCATTGACAATTCCAGAATCGATATCCTGAAGCTTGAGCAATTCTATCCAAGCCATTAGTGAAGAGATTGGAGTGCCTAACTGGTGTGCTGTTTCCTTCGACATCCCTACCCAAACCTGGTTTTGTTCGGCACGCTGCGTTGCAAGAAAAGCCGAATAGGCGGCTACAATAAAAACGATAATCACGAAAAGCTGAACGAACGGATAATAACGCAGGTTCCTCAACAGGTTGGATTCACGGTAGTAAAGAAGCAGGTAATCCCCTTCTTCTTCCGAAAGTGTGATATGGATTGGTTCGGCATGGGCTTTCATTTTCTGCAGCTCACGATTCAGCACATGGTTCTCACGGCCTTCACTGTAATTGATATTGGCATGGTAATTAAATTCGCCTCCTGATTCCACAATGATGACCGGAATTGTTGTGTTTTGGCCCAGAATTGACTGGATTAGCGTGAAATATGCAGTAGTGAGTTGTTCGAGCCCTGGTTCAGTACTGCTTTGGATGCCTGCTTCGGCCAAACGTGTGGTAGCCTCGGCCCAGAGTTCTACCTTTTTCCGTTCTTCCTGGGCCATTTTTTCTGTAAGCCAGCTGGTATAGAGAAGAGATGCAACACCTATCGTAATTGCAATAATGAGGAGTACAATTTTCCCACGTTTCCGTTTCAGGTATATATCCAAGGCAAGTTTATTTATAAATATTCATGCAAACGGGGAAAAGTTACAAATATTATCCTATTTCGCCATCAATTCATGAACCGCATTTACAATGCCTTCGGTATCTATACCACATATCTTATACAATTCTTTCAGTGAACCATGTTCAATAAACCTGTCGGGGATACCCAATAGCTTAACCTGTGCCGAAAACCCGTTTTGTGCCATGAACTCTAGTATGGCACTGCCGAATCCTCCCTTTATGACTCCGTCTTCAACTGTGATTATTTTATTAAACCTGCCAAAGACTTCATTAAGCAATTTCTCATCGAGTGGTTTTACAAACCGCAGGTCATAATGTGCAGCCGAAATGTTTTCACCTGACAGTAAGTTAATGGCTTCCTTTGTGAAAATGCCTGATTTCCCGATTGTAAGTATTGCGATGTCCGTTCCATCGGTGAGTTTTCTGCCTTCCCCGATTCTTATTTTCATAAAAGGCTGTTTCCAATCGGAGATGATGCCGCTTCCCCTTGGATACCTTATTGAAATTGGCTGTTTTATTTCGTCAAGTTGGGCAGTGTACATCAGGTTGCGCAAATCAAGCTCATCCATAGGTGCTGCCACAATCATGTTGGGTACATTGCGCATATAGGCCAGGTCGAATGCCCCGTGATGCGTAGGTCCGTCTTCTCCAACCAGTCCGCCGCGGTCGAGACAAAACACCACATGCAGGTTCTGGATAGCCACATCATGTATAACCTGGTCATAGGCCCTCTGCATGAAAGTAGAATAGATGTTGCAGAAAGGTACCATTCCCTGTGTTGCAAGGCCTGCCGAAAAAGTGACAGCATGCTGTTCTGCGATACCTACATCAAAAGCCCGGTGGGGCATTTTTTCAATCATCAGGTCCATTGAACAACCTGAAGGCATGGCCGGAGTAATCCCGATTATTTTGTCATTCTGTTCAGCCAGCTCAACAAGCGTTTCCCCGAAAACATTTTGAAATTTGGTGGTATTATTATTCAAGCTTTCTGCTGAAAATATTTCACCGGTTATTTTATCAAACAAGCCTGGAGCATGGTATTTTGTCTGGTACATTTCAGCCTGAAGAAAACCTTTCCCTTTCTTGGTAATCAGGTGAAGCAGCTTGGGGCCGGGGATATCTTTCAAATCATTCAGGACTTCAGTGAGATAAACCACATCATGGCCGTCGATAGGGCCGAAGTACCTGAAGTCGAAGGCTTCAAACAGGTTGTTTTCCTTAAGGAGCATGTTTTTGAGGGCATGCTGGTTTTTCTGAATGAACTTTCGGGTACTTTTCCCAAAGCCATCAAGTTTGCCAAGCCCTTCCCATACTTCCTTTTTTACCTTATTGTAGGTATGTGACTTTGAAATGTTTAGAAGATACTGGCTTATCACCCCCGAGTTGGGGTCAATGGCCATATTATTGTCGTTGAGCACAACCAACAGGTCGGTTTTACTGGCACCGGCATTGTTCAAGGCTTCAAAAGCCATCCCTCCTGTCATGGCACCATCGCCAACAATGGCCACAACTTTCCTGTCGGCTTCATTTTTTAGTCTGGAGGCCAGTGCCATTCCAAGTGCAGCAGAAATGGAAGTAGAAGAATGGCCTACTCCAAATGTATCATATTCACTTTCCTGCCGGCGTGGAAAGCCGCTGATTCCTTTGTATTTCCTGTTCGTGTGAAACTGGTTCTTCCTGCCGGTGAGTATTTTGTGCCCGTATGCCTGGTGCCCCACATCCCATACAAGCAGATCATAAGGAGTGTTGTACACATAATGCAGTGCAACTGTGAGTTCAACCACACCAAGGCTTGCTCCGAAGTGGCCGGGGTTGGATGACACAGCATCAATGATGAATTCGCGCAATTCACCACATACCTCGGGAAGGTCATCGGGCTTTAGTCGTTTTAAATCGGCCGGAGTATTTATTTGTTCAAGCAGCTTTTCCTTTACTTTAGTCATTTCACCAGAAATATTTTCCAAAGATACAACAAATCGAATTATCGGTTTTGTTCATCTTAATTTGGGTTTCAATATATAAAAGGGATGCAAAAAAAACTATTTTTGGGCAATAATTAAATTCAAAACCATGAGAACTGTCAGTGCAATTTTATTTGTGCTATCCGTCAGCATGTTATCTTCATGTGTTTCTTCGAAAAAGTTTGGCAATCTGCAGCAGAAATATAATGATACTGCAAGGGAAAATGAAATACTCAGACAGGATAATGTCAGGCTTCAGACTTATGTAACCGAATTTGGAAGTGCAAACCGGCAGTTTGCTGAAAAGAACAAGGAACTGACCCAAAGGCTGAATGAGGCTTTATATGATTTAAATGCTCAGAACCAGCGAAACGCTTCACTTCAGAAAAACATAGATCAGCTTAACCGGCAGATGGAAATGTTCAAATCAGGCAGCTCAGCGGAGATTGAAAGCCTGTTGAAAGATCTGCATCTGGCACGGCATGACCTGAACCTCAGGGAGGACCGGTTACGGGAGGCTGAGAAGGAACTCGAAAAACGTAATGCCAGGCTGATAGAACTCCAGGATGTGCTGGCCCAGAAAGACCAGGCAGTAAAGGATTTGAGGGAAAAGGTTGTGAGGGCACTTACCGGATTCAACAACCAGGGACTTACTGTTCATGAGAAGAACGGGAAAGTATATGTTTCAATGGATGAGAAGCTGCTATTCAAAACCGGAAGATGGGACGTTGACCCTAAGGGTCAGCAGGCATTGCGCAACCTCAGCCAGTTACTGGCTGAAAACCGCGATGTCAGTATCATGGTTGAAGGTCATACTGATGATGTACCCATGAGGGGAGCCGGTGATGTGAAAGACAACTGGGATTTGAGTGTCATGCGTGCAACTGCTGTTACCAAAATACTGACCCAGAATCCACAACTGGATCCTCAAAGAATTATATCGGCAGGGCGAAGTGAATATGTTCCGCTGATTCCGGAAAAAACAAGTGAAGCAAGGCAGATGAACCGCAGAACCGAAATCATACTTACTCCTCAGCTTGATGAACTGCTCCGGATGCTGGAGGTGAATTAATCACACACTGACTTCACGTTTCTCCCAGAGGCGCCATATCTGTACAAGGCCGTCAAGGGTAAGCATTGTATCCACTTCATTGATATATCTGGAGAATGGTGCAATCACAGAACTCAGGCCTCCGGTGGCTATTACCGAAAGCTTCTCTCCCAGTTCCTGTTCGGTCCGTTCAATAATGGCATCAACAAGCCCGCTGAAGCCATAAATAATTCCCGACTGAATGGCTTGTATTGTATTTGAACCCAATACAGAAGGGGGTGCTGCCAGATGTACTATCGGAAGCTGTGCCGTTTTACCGGCCAGAGCCGAAACGGCTGTCTGTAATCCCGGAGCAATAGCAACACCTCTGATTTCAGCATTCTTTCCTATTGTGGTAAAAGTGAGCGCCGTACCAAAATCAACAACAATTGTCGAACCTCCGTATTTTGTATATGCCGATACAGCATTAGCTACTAAATCGGTGCCTATTTCGTAAGGATTCAGGATTTTAATGGGGAGGTAGCGGTAAATATCAGGATTGACAACCAATATTTCAGAGTTGCCAAACAACCCGTTGAACATCTCGCTGAAGGGCCTGACAAGAGATGGCACCACACTGCTGAGAATGATTTGCTGTACCTGTAACTCGTCAATCCTCCCTCCCAGGAAAAGCGACCTGAAGATTACTTCATATTCATCGGCTGTTTTTCGGGGATCGGTTTGTATCCTCCAGTTGTTTCTCCAGGCACCTTCGGCGTATATCCCAAATACGGTGTGTGTATTCCCGGTATCGATAGCTAATAACATACTGTTGTTTTTAATGCGAAAAGATAAAGGTTTTCGCCAGAGCTTGTGTTATACGGTTCAAAAAAAGTTGGTTTTTTAATCAATTCGTGTACATAGCTGCTCATTGTTAAAAAAATTATAATTTTACCTTATCACATTTTGTAATGAAACAAGAGAATTATGGCAAGTATAAGGACATTAAAAAAGGATATCGACATGCTAATGTCGATGGTGTTGAATGACTGTTTCTATATTGTTGAGTACAATCCGAAAGTAGATACCGCAGCTGTTATGAAAATTGCAAGCGGAATAATAGAAAAACACAGGGAATACAGGTTGAAGGCAAATCTTCCCCAGGGTAAAAGTAAACCCGGAAACGTAAAGAATTATTACAAGGATTTGTCATCTGAAGTGCTGGCTACTGCCGATGAGGCTTTCAACGCATTGTCTGAAGAAGTAAAAAAGGCAGGCAGTACCAAATCTTAAGATTATCTTCATATGAACCTGGCAGGGTCAGGTTGTTTTTTTTTCAGTCAGTTTATGTTCCATTCTTCTGGCCTGATGTGAAAATAATGGGTATCCAAGATATCCGGCCAGGTCATGTATATCTTTTAACAGGGCTGAGGCATCGGTTTTTTTCTGCATGTAAATAAGGAATTCAGCCCTTGACAGATCGATCTGAAGCTGCATAAAGTGCCTCATGTAAACCGGGAATTGCAGGAATTTGACCTGTCGGAACAGCTCGAGTGCCTGCGGCTCATCCCCCGTATTCAGATGTGCCCGTGCAACGCAGAGCTTATAATATTGCCAGTAACCCGAGGTCCCGGTATCCGGATTTTCATAACAGGAATCAATATATTCCGACAAGGTCAGGATATCGTCAAACAGATTACATGTATTCAGATTGAAAAGCACTGTCAGTTCAAATAACGGCACAGTATCTGCCTGCTGAATCTCCTTTTTTCTCAGTTCTGCCGATGTTGCTAAAATCCCCGCAATCAGTTCAGGCTTGTTTTCATTATAATAATAAGCAGGAAACAGAAACAGCACCGAATAATAATAGGCCAGTGAAAGGGGACTGTTTATCAGCTCATGTTGAATGAGTTTCATTCGTTCCCATTCAACCTGACAGGTTGATTCATCAAAATTTAAAAATGCCTTCATAAATCTGATGTAGCTGGCATTTACTTCTCCTTCAGGGGAGGGAAAATTTGTAAGGTATGAATCCAGAATACCGGGCGAAAAGTTTCTCAGGTTATCCAAATCGAAAAGTTCATTAAAATACAGGGACCTTCCTGATGATGATTCGGCCATCCAGGGCAACAAAGTTTTTGCTGAAGTGGTATCATTCCTGAAACAACAGGTAAAGGCATTTTGCACTGCAATGGTTGTTTCAGAAAGTGTGGCTGCGTATGAATAATCGGCAGGAGCTGCTAAATTTTCAATCAGATGATGTATCTCCTTCAGAAGGTCATAATTCTTTTCATGAAAGCCCAGTTTAACAAGCCATTTCAGTGCGCCGCTTCTGAGTGACGGGTGGTTCTTGTATTTTAAGAATATTTCTTGAAGAAATTCCACATCCGGTTTTTTTGCCTGGCTTAAATAGCGAAGAAGAATGTGTTCGAAAATGACTTTGTTTGAGAATCTTGTTTTGATCTGCACCCTGAATGAATTCTCGGTGACAATAAACTCATAGAGGATTCCCGAAGCAAGCAATTCCTGGTATGCCAGCAAACAATCGGTTTCTTCTAAAAGCATTTGTTTGTCAACAAAATCTTCTTCTTCTGCCATATTGCACAGCATCAGAAACGATTTAACGAATGATTGTTTTTCTGCAGCATAGGGTGGCGCATAAATGGCTTGATGTATCAGGTTGTCGAGAAAGCTGATTTCAGAAATACCATTCACTTCAGTTAGGTTTTTCAGAAATGAATAATAGTATGGGTTGCTGATTACCTGCAGGAGATCGGGATGATACAGGCTGAAGAAGTAATAGGGACGAATATTGCCCATTGCTGCCTGAGGGCTTTTCAGCTCTTTGTGGTTGAAGGATGGAATATTAATCGTTTCCAGATGGTTCTGATGAAAAAAGCTCACATGATGCCAGCATTTGGCAAGCATGGGATTCTGTGAAATCAGCGATGTGAAAGGATCCAGATTTTCAGGGCGGCAGGTGAGTATCATCTTAAAATCTGGATTATCCTTGTTCAATAAAATGATTTGCATGAGATTTTTTACAAGGTTATAATACTTATCCTTCCTCGGAAAAATCTCATCAATATCATCGATTATCACAATGAATTTTTTTTTGTTGTCTTCCTGGGGATTTTTTAGAAATATTCCCGGGCATTCTTTTACGTCAAAATCAATCAACTGGTTTAGAATTGCTGGACTTTCAGATAGGTTGTATATGGCGAAAAAAATCCCCCCGTCTATAAGACATACGATGTAATCATTTATATTTGAATGATTGGAGTATTCCGTAAACCACTGCAACAGAATCGATGATTTGCCATAGCCTTTGGGTGCAACAAGCATAGTTGCTGTTTTGTCTGATTTCAGGAACGATTCCAGAAACCTCCGGGCAAAAAGCCGGGGTATGAATTGACGGCTGTCGTACTTTGTTTTATATGAAATTGAATTCAGGCTGTTTTCAGTAATAAGCCCTATATTTTCATACACTGATAGCCCTGATGGCGATGAAGAAGCTGTCTGGCTGTGGCTGATGTAATCATCCCAGTTTTCATATCCGGTAAAAAAGGCTAATGTATCGAGGGTGTACCTTGAAGGTTGAAATGATGACTTGATGATATCAAAAAAGCGTTTAATTGTAGAAATGCTTATTTGCCTGTTGGTTTTTTCAAAAACCTGTTCAGCGAGAAGCTTGCAATCCTTCGAATAATTAATCTTACTGCCAAACCTGCGTTCTACATCCTGCTTTAGTTGGTTGTAAATATGAACCTTCTCAATTTTTTGCATTGCTCCCATTCAATATAAGTGTTGGGGTTTATAAGCATAATCCGATAGAAATGCTGAGCCATTCCCATCCATGTTCATATTTCTTTTTCTGACATACATCCGGTGTTCGATTGTAGATTTAATATACTGTAAGTTAGTAAATAATTACCATTTTATGGTATTAAATTTCATCCGGGCAGCAGGAAAATGAATAAAATGAACAGGATAATGATTTAAATATTAAAATCATAACATTTCATTGTTGATATCTTTGTATTTCCTGATAGAAAACAGACCTCTATAAAAACAAAAATCAGCCTGATGGTGTTTGTATGATGAATTAGGTACTAATTTATACAGAAGAAAGGAAAGATCAGCATGAATTCACAAACAAAAAAAAGCCACGGAGTTTTGAAAAAGAGCAATCGAAACCCAATGATTTCCTATAACCATATTTCTTATGAAAGAGGTTATCAGAAAAGAGTAAAACATGATGATGAACTATCGGATTTCAGATTTGTGGTGCCCTGGCAAATGTATTAACTCTAAACCCCAATTTTATTTACTGGAAAGGAAAAGGCAGGATTACACATGTTCGACACTGAACAAACAATTTAGAGTTTAGCGTCCTTACCCATACCAGATTTATTTAATGGATATAAACATACGTGAGATAAATCAGAAGAAACAGTACAATTATTAAACCCTGAATTGCAATTTCGACATGAAGTCAGTATGCCTTTGTATTCATATTCATTTACCAGTTATTTACCAAAAGCAGCATTTTTCTGAAATAAATCCTAAATTCCGGCATTTTCATGTCGGAAAAACCAGGGAGCTGACAGAAGCAACTGCAAAGGCAAAACTGATTCCATTTATGAGATCGGTTCAGAACCTGTCGAAACAATATGGAAAAAAATTCAGACTTGGTATATCCATATCAGGAATATCATTGAAACTGCTTGCAGAATACGTTCCTCAGGTTATTGAAATGATGAAGAATTTATCGGATAAGGGATGCATTGATTTCTTTGCAGTCCCTTATTCTCATTCTATCCTTCCTTTTTACGACAGGAAGGAGTTGGTTTCACAAACCGATGCCCATAAGGAGATCGTGCAACAACTTTTCCAAAGGGAACCGCTTGCATTTGTTGCACATTCTCCTGTTCAATCCGACAGCTTTCTGAATTTCGTTACTGATACAGGATTCAATTCTGTGTTTACATATTCGAATCACGATCCAGCCAACACAAGGCACCTGGGCCCCATTGGTATTGAAAATCATCCCAAAGCTGTTTTTTATATAAATCATGTGCTGAGTGAGAAATATCAGGAACTCGCAGTAACTTGTGACAATCCAGGTGCAGCAAAGGCGCTGATTCCTTTTGTCAGGTATACACGCAAGCATGCCTCACTGGTGAAACCGCTTGTTTTGTTTTTTAATCCATTGCAAAATGATATAATTGATTTTAAACGCTGGGAGTTATTGACATCTTCTTTGCTTGAGAGAACTGGAGGAGCATTTTATTCACTTTCCGATCTTGCAGATATTTCAAATTATTTTGCCGTAGAGAATAATTTTTCAAAAGAAATGCTTTCACAGTTCAAACTTCCAAACTACTGGATGAAGAACAACATGCAAAAGGAGGCATTTAAACAGTTTCAGGTCATTTATGAGCTTGTAAGACAGGGAGAACATCCTTACCTGACTGAAGCATGGAATTTTCTGCAGGACATAAACAACTTTTTCTATATGAGTGATTCCTTTTTTATTGAAGGTTTCGCCCGAAAGCATTACAATCCATTCAGGAGCCCGCATGAAGCATTTACTAACTATATGAATGCGGCCAGCAGGTTCTGGCACATGGACACGATTCACAGGAAGCAGCTTTTTGCAAACAACAGCTATTTGTTTGCATCTTCAAATTGAAATAAAATTATTCCCCCTCACTTTCGCAATTATTAAACGGGAACTTTCTACTATTCATCTCTCCTGAATAGCAGGAGTTCCCTTTTTTTGCTAAAAAAACTGTTCCTCAACCCTACTTCATTGTCAATAGGGAATTAGTACTATATTTGCCGCGTAAAAATCAGGGTGTGGTAAAAATCAGGCGTAATATCAGGTTGCTTTTCATGCTGTTCCTGCCAGTGTACATGCTTGTTATGCATCAGTCATTGCTGAACAGGCATACCCACTTTTATTCCGACGGATTATATATTGAGCATTCACATCCTGTGGCCCATCACGATGGCACACCAATTAATGAACATTCCCACTCCACATCTGAAATTTACTTTTATCAGCTAGTCAATATCAATTATCATAACGCTGTTTCTGAGGTCCATGTAGATGCGGCCCTGAAATCAGTAGCTGAACATTTTCCAGTACCCGAAGAAAGGATAAAAGAAAGTTTTTTTATCCAACATCATGAGACACGGGGCCCACCATGCGGTTCAATTTGTTAAGCCACGCTTAGGGCATTCAGCGATTTTTACTGCCCTAAGTCCGAATCCCTACTTTTAGGGATTTCCAGTCACACCGGCAACCTGTAATTTTGTACCGGAATTTGAATCAAAAATCAACCGCTTATCGTGTATCATCTCATGAAATATCTATTTTTAGGTGCATTACTTTTTATTATTCAATTCGTATCATTTGCAACAGACCCTGTAAAAAAGCCCAGGGCCGACGCTTCACTTGCCGGTGATGTAAAATCAGGGAATGAATCCATCCCTTATGCAACTGTTTTTTTAAAAGGGACCACCATTGGCACAGCTGCCGATGCAACAGGATATTTTAAACTGTCAAACCTTCCCGAGGGATCACATACAGTAATCATTTCGGCCATAGGCTATAAGCCCTGGAACCAGTATATCGTTCTCCAATCCGGAAACCTGCTTCAGATACAGGCCGATCTGATGACCGACAATATTGGAATAGAACAGGTGGTAATATCGGCCGACAGGAATGAAAAGAGCCGTCAGCAGGCTCCCAGTATTGTGAACAGTATCAGTCCTAAAATTTTCAGGCGGACACAAAATGTTACATTGAGCGACGGGTTGAATTTTTCACCCGGGTTACGCATGGAGAACAACTGCCAGAACTGTGGTTTTACCCAGGTAAGAATGAATGGACTGGAGGGGCCTTACACCCAGATACTGATAAATTCAAGGCCAGTCTTTAGTGGTCTTTCGGGCGTGTATGGACTTGAGCTTATCCCGGCCAACATGATTGAAAGGGTAGAAGTTATCCGTGGTGGTGGTTCGGCCATGTATGGCAGTAATGCTATTGCAGGGACAATCAACCTGATTACAAAAGATCCTGTTTCAAGTGCTTTCTCTGTCGAAAGCAGTTATGGTTCTATCGGAACTCCGGGTTCCTATAGTCCGGCAGGGGAATATTACATAAATGCCAACACATCTGTTGTTTCATCCGGCAACAAAACCGGTGCAACCTTTTATGGTTTCTACAGGAACAGGGATTATTTTGATGCCAATGATGACGGTTTTTCGGAATCATCGCTCATTGAAAACAAAACTTTTGGTACCCGTTTGTTTCAAAGGGTAGCTTCCAGGGGGAAAATCACTGCCGATTACTTTTATATCAATGAATATCGCAGGGGAGGCAACAATTTCGATTTGCCGCTTCATGAGGCCGATATTGCTGAAAGTGTTACCCATTTTATTCATTCCGGTGCCGTTACATTCGATTTACTTCTGCGTGATTCTGATAAATTTTCAGTTTTTGCATCGGGACAGAATGTTAGCCGCGACTCTTATTATGGTGCTAACCAGGACCCGTCGGCATACGGATTAACAGGTGATTTTACTTATGCCACCGGGGCACAATACCTGCTTCAGCTCAACCGGTTCATATTTGCACCGGCTTCAGTTACTTCCGGTATCGAATTTACAGGCAGCCACCTGCAGGATGAGAAGCTGGGGTATTTTAACCCTGATGACGGAATCTATTATGACAACACTTTGGTTGCCGACCAGAAGCTGTTTTCCCAGGCTGCATTTGTTCAGTCGGAGTGGGCTGGTAGAAAATGGCGCCTGACAACTGGCATCAGGTTCGATAACTATGAAGTGGCTGATCTGACGGGTGAAACTTCCTCCGTTACGGGGAATGTACTCAGCCCCCGGATATCCCTGTTATATAATATTGCGGCAAATCTTCAGGTACGTGCTGGCTATGCGAAAGGATTCAGGGCACCGCAGATTTTTGATGAGGACCTGCATATTGAAACATCCGGATCAAGAAAGGTGCTGCACCGTAATGACCCCGACCTTCAGCAGGAAACATCGGCAAGCTATACAGCATCACTTGATTATTCTATTCACAATAATAAATGGCAATACCAGTTTCTGGCTGAAGGGTTTTATACAAAACTGATGAATCCATTTGCCAATGAATATGGTGAGCCCGATGAGGATGGAATTGTAATCTATACGCGGACAAATGCTGAAGAAGGAGCAAATGTCAGGGGGGTGAATTTTGAGTTCAATGCATCACCATCAAACCGCCTGCAGTTCCAGTCGGGATTTACAATCCAGAGGAGCCTATTTGAAGAACCCCAGGAGTTTGATGAACGGCGTTTCTTCAGGTCACCAGACCATTATGGCTATGCAGGTTTAACCTTCAATCCTTCTTTACGGTTCAGTATTTCTGCTACCGGAAACTATACCGGGCAAATGCTGGTTCCATATTTTGGTCCTGCACTTGAGAATCCTGCTGATGGCGAATTGCGCCAAACTGCTTCCTTTTTCGATGCAGGTATAAAGGCTGCTTATACGATCAGACTGTCACGGCACCTGAAAATGGAATGTAACCTGGGGGTAAAGAATATTTTTGATTCATTCCAGAAGGATTTCGACATGGGAATTGACCGTGATCCCGCTTATATGTACGGACCGGCATCTCCAAGAACAGTTTATTTTGGAATCCGCTTTGGCAGTTTAATTTAGTTAGGTTTATTAACATCTATAATCGGTATATATAACCCCATTTTAATTTGTTGCAGACAAAAGATTTTTAAATTTGCAACGTTTAAAGATGAAAATAATACAATTCAGATGAACCAACCGGAAATCCACGATAAACAAAAAGCAAAAGAAAGAAGGAACAACATCATTGTGATTGTCCTCTCTGTTGTACTTGTTGTTTTGGCAGTAATGTACTTTATGAAGGACAGGGAGCACAGGGTAATTGTAACTGAACTGAGGCAGGAAAAGGATTCCATCCAGATCGAACTGAGCCACCTTGTTGTCCGCTACGATTCACTGGTTTCAGAAAATGATACAATCAACGAAAAACTTTTTCTGGCCCAGTCGAAGGTCAGGAACCTGTTGGTTGAGATAGAGCAGACCAAGAAAGTGAGCCTTGAACAAATCAATTCGTATCAGAAACAGGTGACAACCCTGCGCGGAATCATGCGCGACTTTGTAGTTCAAATCGACTCACTTAACCGCCGCAACCAGCAGCTGATGGCTGAAAACCTGGAGGTGAAGGAACAGTTTAAACTCATTGAAAGTGAGAAAAAGCAACTTACCCACGAAAAGCAACAGCTTGAGCGTAACCTGCAGAGGGCTGCAGTTCTCCAGGTAAGGGAACTGATGGCCGAGGGTTTAAACCAGAGGGATAAGGAAACAAGGTTTGCCAACCGTACAGAAAAACTCAGGATCTACTTTGTACTGGCTGAAAATGTTTCTGCCCGTCGGGGAACAAAAAATATTTACGTACGCATCATGAGGCCCGACCAGTTGCTGATGACAAAGTCAGAAAACAGTACATTCCAGTTCGAGGATCTGCGAATTCCATATTCTGCAATGCGCGAAGTTGTATATGAAGGACATGACCTTCCAGTTGCCATCTTCTGGGATAATAACGGAGAATCACCGCTGATGGCCGGAAAATATACAATCGATCTGTTTGCCGATGGCAACAATATCGGTACAACTACCCTCGAACTGAGGTAGTGGTTATGTGTGCCTGAACAAAGGTTCTGTAGTACCTGCCAGTTCCTCTAGTTTCCTTGATTCTGCAGCAGTAATGGGCTGGAAGTTGTTCATATATTCCAGTGCCTTTAAAAAGAGCTTATTGTTTCCCGGAGGAATTGCCGATGTAATATTTTTCGAAAGAGTAAACTTCAGTGCCATCTTCATGGTTTCTTCCTCTGTAACGGGACGGTACCAAACATTTTTGTCATACTTTTCCTCACCCTGGTCCAGCCTTGTAAGTGCCATTGCTTTCAGGGCCAGTACTCCCATTCCGCGTTTTTCGGCTTCAGTATACACCTGGGGGCCAAAATTGCCCGTGTTCCATGTAACAAAGTTTATAGGGAACATCACTGTATCGAAGTCATAATTTTTCATAGCCAGAAGAGCTGCATCGACTGAATGGGCTGAAAAACCAACATGCCTTATCTTACCATCCTTTCTGGCTTTTTCAATCATTTCCATTACACCACCTGCAGCAAACGACTTTTCCACATCCTCCACTGATGTCAGTGCATGTAACTGGTAGAGGTCGAAATGGCCGGTCTGAAGTAACCGCAATGAATTTTCAAGTTCTTTCAGCCCTTCCTTTGCATCACGCTTCCCGGTTTTGCATGCCAGAAAACAATTTTCGCGGTAAGGCTTCAGGGCAGGCCCCAGTTTTTCTTCTGCATTCCCGTAAGAAGGGGCCACATCGTAATAATTCACCCCAAGTTCATATGCTTTCGCAACCAGTTCATTGGCAAAATCCTGTGGATTGTCATTCAGCATAATCGCTCCAAAGCCTATCACTGAAAGTTTATCACCTGTTTTACCCAGCTTCCTTCGGGGAATTTCATAGGCCGGGGAAAAATTGCTCCCAAAGCTGCGGATGGCAGGAATTGTCAGCGCCAGTGTCCCCATAGCGCTGTTCATGATAAATCTTCTTCTTTTCATATCTTTAATTTTTGGAATTTATTCTCAATATAAACATTTTAAAGCGCTTAATTCCCTACAAAAAGAATAAAAAAGGAGAAAATGATGAGGCTGGGCCTGAATTCAGTCAATTGATGTTGCCGCTTTGCCTGCCCGTGTCCATATGAAGCTGAAGGTTCTCCCTGAATGCCGTATCCAGGGAAAATTCCATTATATGCCTGACTATCCCGGTGTAATCGCGGATGCCTTTTTCCACCTGATTGGTTTTCAGATAAGCGTCATTCACCTTTGCTGCCACTTTTTCGACCTTCTCGTTGCGCAGTGCCATCCAGTGCCTGTTGATCTGAAGCAAATCATCAATTACCCTTTTGTCAAGTCCTTCCATAAGTTCAGGTAAATGTTTAAGACCTGCTGCATGGTTGATAAAATACCGGAGGGCCACAATATTTGCGGAATACCTGAGCATATCGGAATCACTGCTGGTACAAATAAGCCAGGCTATAAAATTGGCTTCAGCTTCACCTGTTATGCCAAACTGGTGTGCTTTTTCATGCGCAAGCACAAAAGCATATTCAACGGGCAACAGGTTTCTGTTGATATGCACTTCGCTGAAAAATGGCCCGTAATAACCTGAAATTCCTGCCTGTGCAAAAAATCCGCTAAGTGTAATATATTTCGATCTCCGGCTGCCTGAAGGGTATTTTAGTTTTAATGCACCGGCCATCCGCTTAAATGAATTTTCAACCAGGCTGTCGGTTTCCGTTTTCGAAAAATCATTGAATGAATGATATGAGTGATTGGTTTCTTCAACAATCCTGCGGAAGATGGTCTCAAATTCTTCCTGGTTTGATTCCTGAGGGGATATGCCCAGCCGTGAATTGATATCGGCCCTGAAATAGTTAAAACCCCACAGCAGGTAAAATCCAATGTACAAAAGTGCAAGTGAATTAATCACCACAAGCACCGCCCTGCCCCATGATAATTTCCTTGTTATGCCAAGGATTATAATAGCCACAGCCAGTAAAATCAGGATCAGGTAAAAAATATCCGACAATGAAACAGGAACCCACCTGCTGAGAAATGAAAAAACTGTTGCAAGCAAAGGATATAGGCCCTGTGAATAGTACCGTTCAGTGAACACCGGATAATGGTTCAGGAGCCGGGTCAGCCCGAAAAAGACCACTGCCAGCAGTGGAAACAGAAACCATCTGGTATATTTTATTTTTCTGCGTTTCATCATGATAATTCAAAAATAGATCAACATCGCCATTTCCCCAAATCGCTTATCTTCCATATCCCGGCATTTCAGCTGCAATATATTAACCAATCATTCTTTCTCTTTGGTATTTTGCCTGTGCATAAAGTGCAAAACAAAATGTTTTATTTATACTTGCAGTTTTGAAATACAATACTGGCAAATGTTTAAGTTATTAAATCTTGTAATGATGCTTCTTTTACTTAAGGCGTCATTTAATCCTGAAGAAAAGGTGTCGGAAAAGCGGGTAATGGAAATCCACCGCAAGGCATTGACAGTGGATACCCATGTCGATACCCCAATGGCCCTTGCCGATGGCAGGCTCGATATGGGAAAACGCAACAAGGCACCTGAAAGCAGGGTCGATTTTGTGCGGATGAGGGAAGGTGGACTCGATGCCATTTTCTTTGCTGCCTTTACAACACAAAGGGAACTGACTCCCGAGAATACTGAAGCTGCCTACAGGATGGCTCATCGGATGATTGATTCAACTTATGCCGTATGCAGGAAATATAACCAGTATGCTGAAATTGCACTTGCTTCTGATGATGCTTCCCGGCTTGAAGATGAGGGCAGGATTGCGGTTTATATCGGGATGGAAAACGGCTTTCCGCTTGGGAAGGATATTAATAGGGTAAAAGAGTTCTACGATCGTGGTGTAAGGTATATCACACTTAGCCATTCAAAGCATAATGAAATATGTGATTCTTCATCCGACCAGAAGGAGCCGCTCCATAACGGACTCAGCAGTTTCGGTAAAGATGTTGTTGCTGAGATGAACAGGCTGGGTATGCTCATTGATGTTTCACATGTATCGGATAAAGCATTCTACGATATCATCGGCCTGAGCAAGTCTCCTGTTGTGGCTACACATTCAAGTGTCAGATCTGTTGCCGGGCATCACAGAAACATGAACGACGACATGATTAAAAAGCTGGCACAAAATGGAGGAGTCATCCAGATTTGCCTGCTCGACGATTATGTGAAAAGCCCTGATCCCAATTCTATGCATTTCCGGAAAAAGCAGGAGTTGAGAAAAATTTATAACACACAGTTTGAAACAATGACTGAACAGGAGAAACAGGAGTTCAGAAAAGAATGGGCCGAAATCGACCGTTTATACCCCAAAAAGCTTCCCACTGTGAGTGACCTGGTTGATCACATCGACTATGTCAGGAAGCTTGTGGGAATTGATTATGTAGGTATAGGGAGTGACTTTGACGGAGGGGGAGGACTTGCCGATTGCCAGGATGTGAGCCAGTTCTCCAATATCACACGGGAAATGGTAAAGCGTGGCTATACCGATGAAGAAATTATCAAAGTGTGGGGCGGTAATTTCTTCAGGGTGTTTAAGCAGGCCGAACAACTTTCGCTGCATTACGGAAAATGATAATTTTTAAAAATTACCTTCTTCGTAACAGGCCATCTCTGAAGGAGTCAGTTGTTAAAACTATCTCTCTCCCCGGATAATTAACATTTCTGCCCTGCTCGGCAGTAACAAAAATCCGCACTGGTTCATAGGAAGAAACAGTTTCGAGAGAAGCTGTCTTCTGGCTCGAAAATAATCCACTTGAACTGATTAACTGTCCAAGATTTTCTGTTGTCCCCTGGCGTGTATCCATCCATACCACATAAGTATCTTTCGATGATTCAAGCCTGTCGACTGTAGCAAGGTCTTTAATTCTAACCTTGATATTATAATTGTCATTGCCATCCTGTTTCACCCTAACGGTCCCATCCGCTCCCGGTACAACAGATGATTGTTGAAAATTTACCTTTTTGGCACATGAGGTTATTGTCCCCGTTAAGGCCAAAATTGTTACTATAATCAAGCTTTTTATAATTCCAGATCTACGTTGTAATTTCATATTTATTGAATATTAATTTATTAATACAGATTTTAATTATTAATATTTGCAAACAGTGATCCAAAAAAACCTTGATGAATTAATCTGTGACAGTCAGTATTATGAATTAATAATCAGATTTTTACAATCATTGCAATAACTGCCCATATAGTTCCGGGCCATATCTGGGGAACAATATTGTGGATATATTACACAATGTGCCCGCTGTATAGAGGAATTTTCACTTAAGTTATTCCTGGATAACAGGCTCTAACTATCAGATGTTTCTGCCGGGGATGAACAGTCTGAAATTATTTCCCTGCTGGTTTTTAAAGCATTGTTATTACTCTCGGCAGGTTGTTTTTAGCTGCATTGACCCACAAGCACCCAGATGATTATAAAAATGATGATTGTACTGAAACAACCTCCACCAAGCTTATATGCTCCATAGCCGGCAAGTAATCCCCTGAAAATATTTCTCATTTTTTGTATAGGTAAATGATTAAACACAGTTCATCATCAGCTGCCGGAAATTAAACCGGAGCTGATAATGCTACTGAATAAAAATATCTGAAGAAAGACCTTGTTGCAATCAATTGCTCTTCATCGACTGGTTAAGGGTTTTAACAGCTTCACCAAACTTTTCAGCAACATTGTCAAGTAATTCATCAACAGTATCTTTTACTGAGTTAAAGTAATCTTCACTTGAATTGCTGATTCTTTTTCTGGTTTCAGTTCCTTTATCAGGTGCAAACAGTATACCTGCCAATGCACCTGCGGCTGCACCTATAACTACTCCTAATAAAACTTTTCCTGCACTCATAATCATTTATTTAAAAATTTAAAACACTAACGCAACAACCTGAACTCTGCTTTGCGAGAGCAATCATGTTGACATTTTCTTCAGAAATAGCCAGGGGGAAACGGGTTTTCAAACCCGTCTTCCGGAGATTAAATTCAGAATAACTGCAATAACTGCGATAACCAGCAGGATGTGAATCAGTCCGCCTGCACTATATCCAATAAATCCGATTAACCAGGCGATAACCAGTATCACTGCGATGATGTAAAGTAAATTTCCCATTTTAATTTGTATTAATTATTAAACTTAAGTATTATAATGCATTCCTTTGGGGGAATGATTTACATAACCTTTGTTAACTTTCACATCATCACACACCACATTAACATTTATTCCACCTCAAATGTTTTGCCATAGGTTTACATGAATAAGGAAAATAATTCACTGAAAGCAGAATTTCTTCATCTGGTGCTTTATAGACAAATATATATCTCATATGTGCATAAAATAAAAATCAGTTCCTTGCCAGTTCTTAATTTTCTGTTCCGGTTGTTTTACTTTTAATGCTTCCTGTTGTGCTTCCGGTTCTGCCGGCGTGGTGACTGTGGATATTATCTGTGGAAAAATTGTAATATTGCAATAATTTGATGCATAGTCCGTTCAGTGTATAATCTGAAAGATTTGATATAGCCTTGGATTATAAACTGAAAAGACAAATAAGTACATTGAATAATTGACCCAAAAAACTTATAGCTTATGAAAAAATTGACTGCTTTAACCCTGGTTGTCCTGGTTCTTTTTGCAGGCTGCAATAAAGATGATTTGGATAAAAGAGCGCCCGCATTACCACCGGCGGAAACACTGGAAATCGATTTCAGCAGATTTGCCATATCAGAAAAATCAGCTGCACAGCAACGGGTAAACTGGATTTACTCGGCTACAACAGTTGGTATCTGGAATGTGATTATAGGTACTACTTTTGCTGTACCTGTTGCATCTTTCAGAACAGCTGTAAAACACGAGCCTGTTAAAACCGGCGACAATACATGGCAGTGGCAATATGATTTAGATGGTTTTGCCAGCCGCTACACTGCCCGTCTGACCGGAACTCTGGAGTCTGGCCATGTGAAATGGGAAATGTACATTTCAAAAGAGGGAATTCATGCCTTCGATGAGTTCCTGTGGTTCGAAGGAGAATCCAAAAATGACGGTAAAAGTGGGTGGTGGTTGTTGTATCACAGTCATCTGTTTCCGGATGAAACTGTCAGAATTGACTGGAAACTGGAGAATGAGGGAATAGGGGAAATTTTATACACATATGTAAGGGAAACAAATAATGAGGGCCTTCCCGATCCATTTAAAGGGAGCACGCTCAGGTACGGACTCCAGTTAGGCGCATTCGATGCTTATGTACAGTCTCAGACATGGGACAATGCCCGGCAGGTTTTCAATGACACACATATTGAATGGAGCAGGAAAAATTTCAGCGGCCGTGTCAAATCGCAGCATTTTTATAAAGATTCAAAATGGCATTGCTGGGATGAACAGGGATATGATCTTGACTGCGAATGAGAAAAAAAATAAATTACATTTCGGTGAATTTTTGTGCACTGCATTTTTTATTTTGTGTATTTTTGCGGTGTTTTCAGGGTTGTTAGCTCAGTTGGTTTAGAGCATTACCTTGACAGGGTAGGGGTCACTGGTTCGAATCCAGTACAACCCACATCAGGCAGGCAATATGAAACGTATTGCCTGCTTTTATTTTTTCAGCATATCCGGCTTCCTGAAATATCCGGTATTTCCCTGATGCAAATGATTCTGACATATAATCTATCATGCTGTTTCCGTAGTATCTTCGATATACATGGGCTATACCAAGGCCGTATTAAATTCAATTAAACCTAAAGTTGATACGGTGTTGGTATGGCGGGAATAGTGCCTGTAATGCTTAAGGAACTTTGTCTTATTCAATTTATCCTTATATGTTTAGCTTAATGAAGCCCGGAAAAGGGAGATAAATGGACTGGATTTTTTAAACCGGGATAAATAAAAAGCCGTTCCTTATGGTTTCTTCCGCATGGCAGAAGAGAAAAGGAACGGCTTTTACAATAATGTATAGAAAAGCTACACAATTTGTGTACAGTTGTGCAGCTATCTGTTTATCAGATAAAGAACTTTAACAGGAACAAAACTGCCAGGATAATCATAACCAGTGACAGATCCTTTGCCCGGCCGGTAAAAAGCTTCAGCAGCACATACGCCAGCATACCGAAGACAATACCTTCAGCAATACTGTAAGTGAGCGGCATCACGATAATTGTGATGAATGCCGGGATAGCTTCTGTAAAATCATCGAAATGAATTTTCAGGATAGGCGACATCATAAAGAAGCCTACAAGTACTAGGGCAGATGCAGTTGCAGCCGCAGGGACCATCGTAAATACAGGGGCAAAAAACAGCGCCAGCAGGAAGAGTCCTGCAGTAGTGAGTGAAGTGAGGCCTGTTCTGCCGCCTTCGGCAACACCTGAGGCACTTTCAACATAGGTTGTTACTGTGCTTGTTCCCAGCATTGCGCCAACTGTTGTTCCTACTGCATCGGCGAAAAGCGCCTGTTTTACCCTTGGAATCCGGCCATTTTTATCGAGCATGTCGGCCTTTGATGAAACGCCAACAAGTGTTCCAACCGTGTCAAACATGTCGACAAAGAGAAAGGTAAACAGTACAACAAGCATGTCAACTGTTAATATCTGCGAGAAGTCGAACTTGAAGAAGATGGGAGCAACTGATGGCGGTACATCAACAAGGTGGCCATGCGGCACCTGGGTTACCCCAAACGGGATACCTGCCACTGTGGCAATCAGGATTCCTATAAGCAGGGCACCTTTGACTTTCAGTGAAAGGAGAATTGCTGTTAGGATGATACCTCCGAGTGCTATCAGCACTGCAGGTGAGCCCATGTCACCAAGGGTAACAAGGGTTGCAGGGTTGCCGGCAATAATACCTGCATTCTGAAGTCCGATAAAGGCAATAAAGAAACCGATACCCACCGATACAGCATGCTTCATTGCAAGGGGTATGGCATTTACAATCACCTCACGGATATTGAAGGCGGTAAGGATAAGGAAAAGAATACCTTCAATAAAAACAGCTGTAAGTGCGAATTCCCAGCTGTAGCCCATTCCCAGTACAACTGTGAATGCGAAGAATGCATTCAGGCCCATACCCGGGGCAAGGGCAAACGGAAGTTTTGCAACAAGAGCCATCACAATTGTAGCCACAAAAGCTGAAAGAGCTGTTGCAGTAAATACGGCATTTTTATCCATTCCTGTAGCACTGAGAATATCAGGGTTCACAGCCAGGATGTATGCCATAGTCATAAAGGTGGTCAGTCCGGCCAGCAATTCGGTTTTTACCGAAGTGTGGTTTTCTTTGAGTTTGAAAAAACGTTCGAACATGACTTTTTAATTAAAACGTTGCTTTAACACCAATGGTAGGCATTACATTAAAACCTTTCATGCCACCGAAATTGGAGCTCAGCTCTATTTCAGAACCTGCGGCAAAATGCTTGTTGAAGTTATACCACAGCTGAGGTTCTGAGAGGAAAACAAAATTTGTGGTTTCGGTAGAGCCGTTTGCTGAAAAAACAAAGTCTTCTCTCCAGAAATCGGCAAAGCCGGTAAATGAAAGTTTGCCGTTCGCAAAATGGTAGTACCATACACCGGTTAACTGAAACGATGCATCATGTTTTCCACGGATATACTTGTAAAGTGGCTTCACAGAAAAACCTTTGGTGAAGTCAGGTGCATTCCATGAATAGTCCAATCCGGCAAGCCATGCTCCGTTGATGGAATATGCAAGCGCTGTTTCATTGGCAAAAAACTGGCCCATACCCCCGTTGTATTCAACGTGGAAACCAACAGGCAAATCAGCTGGTTTGATAACGCGGGCAATTTCCCAGTAGGCGAGGCTGACGCCTTCAACACCACCGCTGCCGTAATCCATGTCAATGAAGAAGAAGGTGTTCCCTAACCTGTCGGGTTTGAACATTTCGACGGTGGTTGTGAAGAAACCCCTGTTTTCTCCCATGTCATAATGTAACTGTACGTTTTGTGCTTTTGCGGAAACAATAATGGCTGTAAGAAAGAATGCCAGAAGAACACGTTTCATAAATAAGTTATTAAAGTTTTTATGGGCGCAAAAATATAGAAAGTTCATTATAATAAGTTAAAAATCTTAAAAAAGCACTGGATAATGATCAGCAGCTAAAAAAGATAACCCTCAGCGGGAGGTGTTACAGCAGGGGTCTTTGAACCTGGAGCATGATAAGAGTCCATGAATGAAGTAAGGTTCAGGATATACATATCCCTTTTCATATGGAATTAAAAGTGAAAGCAGTGAAAATACACACGGCTTGCAGTGTTAAAAAAAAGTTATCGTGGCACATGGGAAGCCACGATACGTTTCTGGAACAGATTCAGCCTCCGGATGAACAGCTGGTTTATTTTTCATTTACATTTTCAAGGGCTTCATTGAGGAAATCGTTGATTTTATGAAGCTGTTTATAGACTGACACTGCGGTTTCTATCAGTTTCCCTTCGGTGATCAGCCCATCGTCAACCGGAGCCGACCAGGCAAACGACTTGTACCGGAGCAGGTGGATGTAAGGGTGATCTTTTGGGAACCCCTGGGGTGCGGTTTTCAGCTGGTCGTCAAACATAAGGGGAAGTTTTTTTCTGAATTCAGGTTCTTCCGTGATGGATGTATAGGTTTCAGGAAAGCGGGCTATGTGATTCCTGATGGACTTCAATGCCTCACCAGGCGGCATGTAGATGCCTCCTCCCACAAAACTTCCTTCAGGTTCAATATGAAAGTAATAGCCTGCCATCTGGCTTTTCCTTCCGCCTTTAGCGATATAGCTCCCAAAGTTTGTTTTATATGGCCGTTTGTCATTGGAGAACCGTACATCGCGAAAAATCCGGAACATGCAGTCCTTGGCTTCGGGTAACTGGATGCCGGGGTCGAACGATCGGATTTCATTTATCAGCACTTCGGTTACAAACAATATTTTATTTCTGCTTTCATTGTACCACATCTTGTTTGCCTCGAACCATTCACGGTTGTTGTTGGCAGCCAGCTGTCGAAGAAATTCAAGTACTTTCTCCATATTATTTTTAATTTAATATACTTTTATAGCAAAGTAACCAAATAATTTGATTGCAGGCAATATGAAATATGCACTCATTGTGGCAGGGGGAAGCGGACTAAGGATGAACAGCCAGATACCCAAACAATTTGTTCAGGTGAACGGGAGGCCGCTCCTGATGTACACCATTGAGGCTTTTATCAGTTATGATGCATCGGTCAGGTTGATTATTGTGTTGCCTGAAAAGGAAATGGATTACTGGAGGAAATTATGTGAGGAGTATTCGTTCAATTATCCCCATATTCTTGTAAAGGGAGGCCGGACCCGTTTTCATTCGGTAAAGAACGGGTTAAAGGCAATCAGTGATGAGGGGATTGTATTTATTCACGATGGTGTCAGGCCGCTTGTATCGGGGTATACAATTGAAAATTGCCACAAGGTTGCCATTGAAAAAGGAAATGCACTGCCTGTGATCGCACCTTCAGAATCATTGCGGGAGGTGACAGGCAGAGGGAACAGGGCTGTTGACCGGAGCCGGTTTTTCCTTGTGCAGACTCCCCAGACTTTTCAGGTCACGCTTATAAAGAAAGCTTATAACCGGCGTTATCTGAGAAAGTTTACCGATGATGCCTCAGTATTGGAGGAAATGGGGCTCAAGGTTAATATGGTTGAAGGCAACAGGGAAAATATTAAGGTAACTTATCCCGAAGATCTTTTGTATGCTGAAAAAATGCTTCCTGTAACGGAACAATCCTCCTTTCATTAGTTGTGGCAGGAGCCTGGTTGTTCAATCACCTGATGGTTTCGGAAGGATTAAAGGTGGACGAACACAAGGCATAGATGTGGATCCGGAATGTATTTACCGCCGGATTATTACATTTTGATTACTTCATACAGCAGTTTGCCGATTTCTTTAAAATGCTAATCCTCTAATTCTTATCTTTGTGCCGCATAAAAAAAACAGCAGGGGTTGTAATTCTTGGTCAAACTGAAACTCTTATATTGCAATCCTGGAACATGTGAAAGGAACAATTAAACAAATCAGAATGGGAAACAGAATCAAACAGCAAATCTGGCTGGTTGCATTGACATTTATAACATTAAGTGTTTCAGCCCAGAGCCGTCAGTTCACGCTGGAGGAGGCACAGGAATACGCGATGCAGAATTCCTTTGTGTTACAAAATTCACGGCATGATATTGTTATAGCTCAGAAGGAGGTCTGGAAAACGATCACCATAGGGTTGCCACAAGTGTCAGGAACAGCCAATTACACTAAATTTCTCAATCTCCCTGTATCACTTATTCCTGCCGAATTTTTCGGAGGTGAACCCGGAACCTATATGCCAGTCAGGTTCGGGCAGGATTACAGTTCAGATTTCGGATTTTCTGTATCGCAGCTGATTTTCGATGGTTCATATATTGTTGGTGTTGGTTCTGCAAAAATTTATCTCGATTTGAGCAGGCATGCACTTGAGAAGTCAGAGATTGAAATACGTGATGCCGTATCGCAGGCTTATTACCTGATTCTGATTGGTGAGGAGAACAAACGCGTCATGCAGGAGAACCTGCATCATGTGAAGAGCCTTTTCAATGAAACAAAGGCCTATTTTGAAAATGGTTTCAGGGAAGAATCGGATGTTGACCAGATGGCCATTATGGTAAAGAATGCCGAAAATGAAATTCTCAAAGCAGAGCGGGAGATTTCGGTTGCCAAAGTGGTCCTTAAATATGCCATGGGTTATCCAATGGCCGATGAAATCGAACCGGCCGATAAGCTTGAAAAGTTCGTCGATCCGCTCAGGGCTGATGAAAGGGTTTCAGGGCTTGATGTGACAGAGCATATCGATTACCGGCTGGCTTCAACAAATTTAATCGCATCGGAAAGACTGCTGCGCCTCGAGAAGGCGGCTTTTCTTCCATCGCTCAGTGCATTCTACAATTATTCGAAAGTTTCATACGGGATGGAAGCCAACCTGTTTAAGCCAGGTGTATCATGGTTCCCCTCCTCCATGATTGGTTTGCAGTTATCGGTTCCGATATTCAATTCAGGAAGCAAAATTTTATCGGTACAGCAGGCGCGTATTGAACTCGACAAGGCTGCCAATAGCCGCAGGCTTGCAGAAACAACCCTTCAGATGGATTATCTCACTGCTGCAGCGGAGATGGAAACTGCCAGGGAGAAATATGAGAATGACGTTGAAAACCGGAGACTTGCAGAACGAATCCTTGAGAAGTCGAAAATAAAGTTCAGCAACGGATTAGCTACAAGTACAGAACTTTCGCAGCTGGAAACCCAGTACCTGCAGACATACGGTGCTTATATTGCCTCGGTAATGCAATTGCTGCAGGCTGATTTAAAACTTAAGAAAGCTTTGGGAACATTATAATCGGGAAGAAAAATGATGAAAAAAATGACATGGGTTGTCGCTGCTGCTATACTGCTTGCAGCCTGCAATAATACAACAAAAAGCGACGATGAAAGCAAACGAAAGGAGCTTCAGAAATTTAAACAGCAGAAGAACGAGCTTGAAGCAAAGATACAGGTCCTGGAGAATGAACTTGCAGGCTCACGGACAGATGAGTCGGTAAAGGTATCGGTCACTGAGCTTAACAGCCAGATGTTTGAGCGGTTCATTGAAGTGACCGGTAAGGTTGAGGCTGATCTTGATGTGAATGTAAGTCCTGAATCATCAGGAGTAATCAATGATGTGCTTGTAACCGAGGGGCAGTATGTCAGCAAAGGGCAGGTGCTTGGAAGGCTGCGTACTGATGCCCTTGAACGGACACTCGATGAGCTTTCGGTACAGCTCAATCTTGCAGAGACTAATTTCAACAGGTTGAAGAATCTGTGGGATCAGAACATCGGGTCGGAAATGCAATTTCTTCAGGCCAGGGCTGAAAAGGAAGGGCTTGAGAAGAGAATAGAAAGCCTGAAAGCACAGCTGGCGATGTCGGAGATCAAATCACCTGTTGACGGAGTGGTTGATATCGTATTTCAGAAAAAAGGGGAGATGGGAAGCCCCCAGATTCCGTTCGCCAAGGTACTGAACGTTTCGAACATCAGGATTTATGCCGATGTTTCTGAATCGTACCTTACAAGTATTAACCAGAATGACAGGGTAAGTGTGCGGTTTCCGGCACTCGATCTGGAAATGACTGCTCCAATCACCCGCATAGGAAATACGATTGATCCCAATAACCGGACTTTCAGGGTTCGCATTGACATGCGTAATCCCGACAGGCTGATTAAGCCCAACCTCATTTCAATAATTAAAATTCGTGATTATGTTTCAGAAGAAGCTATAGTTGTCCCAACGCTTTTAATCAAGGAAGACTTCAGGGGAAAATATGCTTTTATTGTTGAAAATAATGGCAATTCACAGGTGGCAAGGAAGGTGCATGTAGAAACGGGAGTAACCCAGAACAACCGGACAGAGGTGGTAAAAGGCCTGGCTGAGGGCATGTTGATTATCTCGGAAGGACACAACCAGGTGGCCGATGGCACTCCGGTGGCTTATTCGTTTAGGTAGAATTGATTATAAAAATTTGCTGTGATGGTAAAGGAAAAAGATCCAAATCTGGAGCATATCCACCGGAGGTTCAGGCCCACTTTTATTGCTTTAAAGAATAAGACGACAGTTTATATTTTAACAGGCCTTCTTGTTTTCTTCGGAGTTTTCTCCTACAGGCTCATGCCCCGTGAACTGATGCCAGAAGTGGTAATCCCCTATATCTTTATACAAACCATATATCCGGGGAATTCACCTGTTGAAATTGAGAACCTGATAACCCGCCCAATTGAGAAGGAACTGAAGGGGATGCAGGGGATAAAGCAGGTGTCGTCAGGGTCGCATCAGGATGTCAGTACAATATGGGTTGAGTTTAATACAAATGTTGAGGTAAGCAAAGCCCTGCAAGACACAAAGGACAGGGTCGACAGGGCAAAGTCGGAATTGCCGAATGATCTTGATGCCGACCCGATGGTGATGGATATCAATTTCTCGGAGTTTCCAATTCTGAATGTGAACCTTTCGGGTGACTTCAGCATGCGTGATCTGAAACGCTTTGCCGAACTTCTGCAGGATGAGTTTGAAGGCTTACGGGAAATCTCTGAAGTGAACATCAGGGGCATAGAAGAACGGGAAATACAAATTGATGTTGATCCCTACAAGCTTGATGCACTCGGACTTACTTTCGATGATATTGCCATGGCAGTTCAGTTTGAGAATATAACGGTGGGTGCAGGAGAGTTTACATCCGATGGCACACGCCGTATTATCAGAACCGTTGCCGATTTCCAGAACATCGATCAGATAGCCAATACAATCATTAAAATGAACATGGGTAAGCCTGTGTACATCCGTGATGTGGCCGTTGTTATTGATGGTTATAAGGAGCAGTCGACAATCGCACGATTAAATGACAAGCCGGTTGTGACCTTATCGGTTGTAAAAAAAGCTGGTGAGAATATACTTGAAGCATCAGAAAAGGTTAAGAGATCGATTGAGATACAAAGGGAAAGGGGATTGATTCCGCCGAACCTTGAAATTGTAACCACTGATGATCTTTCATTTTATATTCGCGACGAGATTCAAAACCTTGAGAACAGCATCATACTGGGAATGTTACTTGTGATATTTGTGCTGTATATGTTCCTCGGATTCAGAAATGCCCTGTTTTCGGGGCTGGCGATTCCCATGTCGATGTTTCTCTCGTTTGTTATCCTGCAGCAGTCGGGGATTACCCTGAACAACATGGTGCTGTATTCTCTTATTCTTGCCCTGGGGATGCTTGTTGATAACGCCATTGTTGTTGTTGAGAATGTTTACCGGCTCCACGGGATTGGTTATTCACGGATGAATGCTACCAAAAAAGGCGTAAGTGAAATTGCCTATCCAATCATTACCTCTACATTGACAACACTTGCAGCATTTTTCCCATTGCTGATGTGGCAGGGCATCGTGGGCCAGTTTATGAGTGTACTGCCCCGGACACTGATTGTTGTGTTGTCGTCGTCACTTTTTGTGGCCCTGATACTTAATCCTGCTTTCATTTCGTCATTTATGAAGATTGAGGATATCAACACAAGGCTCGACCTGAAGAAAACACTGAAGAAGGCAGGCATCTTTGCAGTTATTGCAGCCGTTTTCTATCTACTCCGGATATGGCTGCTGGCGAACCTTTCAATCACAGTTGCAGTTCTTCTTATATTGAATTTCTTTTTATTCAGGCCAATGGCCCGGTGGTTCCAGACAAAATTCCTCGTTTGGATTGAAAACATATACACACGCCAGCTCAGGCATGCACTTACTGGTTACTGGCCTTATGTATATCTGGGAGGAACAGTGGTCCTGTTAATATTCTCAATGATATTCTATTTTGGATTCAGCAACCCCCGGGTTGTGTTCTTCCCTGATACAGAACCACAGACTGTGTTTGTAACTACTGAACTGCCTGTGGGCACTTCGCTTGAAAGAACAAACCAGGTGACTTATGAAGTGGAAAAAATAATTGAAGAGACACTAAAGCCAGTAAATCCCATAGTTAAATCGGTTACAACCAACGTGGGTGTTGGCAGAGGGGGTACATTTGAAAATGAACAAAGCCCCAACAAGTCACTGATATCAATTTCATTTCTTGAGTACAGGTTCAGGGAAGGCATCAGCACAGCCAAAGTTATGCAGGATCTGACACGTAATCTTCACGGATTTGTAGGAGCTAAAATATATATCGACAAAGACGAAAACGGTCCGCCAACAGGAGCACCACTGAATATTGATATATCGGGCGATGAATTCGATCAGCTGATAAGGATTTCAGATGATTTTCTCAGAATCATCAGGGATGACCGGATTGCCGGAATTGATGAACTGAGACTGAATATCAATATGAACCAGCCTGAGATGCTCGTAAAAGTTGACCGGGAAAAGGCGAGGCTGTACGAACTGACAACCCAGCAGGTGGCAATGACCTTCAGGAATGCCTTGTATGGCTATGATGCCGGAACGCTGAAAGACGGAGAAGAGGAATATGATATTTTTGTCAGGATGGCAGAGCCATATAGAAACAATGTAGCTACTTTGATGAACCAGAAAGTCATGATAAATGACAATAAGATTCCAATTTCTGCTGTAGCCGATTACCAGTATTCAAGTACTTACGATAAAATAACGAGGGTTGATCATACGCGTACAATTACACTTTCATCGAATGTTGCTGAAGGCTACAATGCGAATGAAATCAATCAGCGCGTAAGGCAATTGCTCTCCGATTACCAGATGCCGGCAGGTTATACCTATTCCTTCACCGGAGAACAGCAGGAGCAGTCGGAAAGCGGAGAGTTTCTGTTTTTTGCCCTACTGATTGCATTAGCAATCATTATGATCATCCTGGTAACCCAGTTTAATTCGCTTATCCGGCCATTGATAATCCTGGCAACTGTTATTTTCAGTACGATAGGTGTATTCCTGGGACTTGGTATCTTCAACATGGAATTTGTTATCATCATGACAGGTGTGGGTATTATATCGCTTGCTGGTATTGTTGTAAATAACGGTATAGTTCTTATTGATTATATTGACCTGATGAGACAGCGGAGGCGTGAAGAGATGGGACTGCCTGAAGATGCATTTCTGCCTTCCAAAGTTCAGATTGAAGCCTTGGTTGAAGCCGGAAGGACACGTCTGCGACCAGTGATACTGACAGCCATTACCACAGTTCTTGGATTGATTCCATTGGCCATTGGGCTGAATTTCAACTTTTTTACGTTGTTTACCCATTTTGATGCACAGCTGATTTTAGGAGGGGAAAGTGTGGCATTCTGGGGTCCTATGTCATGGACAGTTATCTTTGGTCTGACCTTTGCCACGTTCCTGACGCTGCTGCTGGCGCCGGTGATGTATATGATTACCATCCGCATTAATTACCGCTTCAAGAAGCTTACAGGGACACTGCCGGAGGTTAACAGGTAAAAATAAAAGAAGAGAGCCTGAAACACGTGAATATGTGATTTCAGGCTCCCTTGTATAATAGCATCAGCTAAACCAGCGAATCGCCTTTCTGGATCCTCACATCGGTTACAAACTGTTTGATTTGCTGTTCATCTTCTTTTCTGCATATCATAAGGGTATCGTCAGATTCGGCCACAATATACCCGTTGAGTCCATGCAATACAGCTACTTTTTCTTCAGTAATATTGATGATACAGTTGCTGGTTTCGTAGGTCAGCACATTCTCACCATTTATAACATTGCCCAATGAGTCCTTTTGTTTGTTTTCATACAACGAACCCCAGGTGCCCAAATCGCTCCATCCGAAATCGGCTGTAAGTACATATACATTTTTTGCTTTTTCAAGGATTCCGTAGTCAATTGAAATCCCCTGGCATTCAGAATAGGTTTTGTTGATGAAATGAACCTCGTCATCGGTATTGTATAGTTTTTCACCCTTGGCAAACAATGCTGCCACATCGGTAAGGTATAATTCAAAAGCATTCAGGATTGCAGGTAACGACCAGAGGAAGATACCCGAGTTCCAGAAAAATTCACCACTGTCGATAAATATCCTGGCCATATCAATATCAGGTTTTTCGGTAAAGGTTTTAACCTTGTAAAGGTTGTCGAAATGATTGAAATCGATTTTGTCTTTTATCTGGATGTATCCATATCCTGTTTCAGGACGGCTGGGTTTAATTCCCAGGGTTAACAGGGTATCGTTGTTTTTAATAAAATCAAGGCCTTTTTTAATTTGTCTGACAAATTCCTCTTCCTTGATGATCAGGTGATCGGAAGGAGCTACAATCAGGTTTGCCTGGGGATTGCGAAGTTTGATTTTATGAATGGCATAGGCTACGCACGGAGCAGTATTACGGCGCAAAGGTTCGAGAAGTATCTGCTCGTCATTCAGTTGCGGAAGCTGCTCCCTGACAAGGTTACGATATCTGACGCTCGTTACTACAAGGATGTTTTCAACCGGAATGAAAGATACAAACCTGTCGAAGGTTTGCTGTATAAGTGTTCGTCCTGTTCCTAAAATGTCCAGAAATTGTTTAGGTCTTCCCTGCCGGCTTAGTGGCCAGAACCGGCTGCCAACGCCACCGGCCATTATCACGCAGTAATTATTATTCATAAGGTAAAATTTTGGTTCATGAGCAAAATTATCATTTTAACCGATCATTGAATATGGTGTAGGTTTCAACGCCAATAATATTTGATTGTTTTATTTAAGCCATTATTATTGTAATTTAGCCTCAAAACTAATAACGAATGATTCTCCGAAACATGTATCATAGAGATGATAAAAATGAACATGTAAACGGTGGCTGAAAAACAATGGCTGATAATTTGCTTCATGATGGTTTTATTTTTTTTGCACAAATTGGTTAAATGAAGTTTTGAATAAAGTTAACTATAAAGAATGAAATTTTTCTTTCATATCGGGCAATACTTCATGATGTTGAAGCGGGTTTTTGCAAGACCTGAGAAACACAGGATATACCTGCGACAGCTTTTTCATGAAATTGACTCATTGGGTGTGAATTCGGTGTGGATTGTTATCATTGTTTCCATATTTATTGGGGGAATCATGACTATACAGTTTGCCTACAGTCTTGCAAATCCGCTCTATCCAACCAATCTGATAGGTCTTGGGACCCGTGATACGCTGATACTGGAATTTTCATCAACAATGATGGCATTGATCCTTGCCGGGAAAATCGGCTCAAATATCACTTCTGAAATCGGCACAATGAGGGTTACCGAGCAAATTGATTCACTCGAAATTATGGGAGTCAATTCTGCAAGTTACCTGATTTTGCCAAAGATAGTAGCCGTAGTTTTTATTTTCCCTTTTTTGTACATCGTCAGTGTATTCTTTGGGCTGCTGGGTGGACTTGTTACCGGTCCTATAGCAGGTGTAATTACGGTTTCACAGTATATTGAAGGGATACAGTGGTTATTTGTCCCGTATTATGTCACTTTTTCCATTATAAAATCAATCGTATTTGGTTTTTTGGTTGCCTCAGTCCCGGCATATTTCGGCTACCATGTTCAGGGGGGTGCACTTGATGTGGGAAAGGCCAGTACCCAGGCAGTGGTAAACACAAACATTTTAATTTTGTTGTTCGATTTGATTCTTACACAACTCCTATTGACATGATACAGGTTAAAAATATAAATAAATCATTTGACGGGCAGCCCGTACTGAAAGATGTTACCACAATTTTTGAAACGGGTCTTACAAACCTGATTATTGGCCGAAGCGGTTCAGGAAAGACAGTCTTGCTAAAGTCGATTCTTGGTTTGTTTGAAATCGACAGCGGAGAGATTTGGTATAACGATCGCAATCTTTCCACAATGCACGACAAGGAGAAAAAGAGGATGCGTCAGGAGATGGGGATGGTATTTCAGGGAGGAGCCCTGTTCGATAGCCTTACAGTAGCAGCTAACATCAGGTTCCCCCTTGATATGTTTACAACGATGTCGGCAAAGGAAAAACAGGCAAGGGTGGAGTTTTGTCTCGACCACGTAAACATTGAAAAGAGTGCATTTAAGCTGCCTCCAAGTGAAATCAGTGGTGGTATGCAGAAAAGGGTTGCCATTGCCCGTGCCATTGCATTAAATCCAAAGTATCTGTTTTGTGATGAGCCAAATTCGGGCCTTGACCCGGAGACCTCTACTGTCATTGACAAACTCATTCAGGACATAACCAAAGAGTTCAACATGACTACAATCATCAACACCCATGATATGAACTCAGTGATTGAGATAGGGGAGTCGGTATTATTTATCTCCAAAGGTGAAGTTGCCTGGAAGGGCACAAACAAGGAGATTTTAAATTCGGGCAATCAAAAACTGAATGATTTTATTTTTGCCAATAAGTTGTATGCCCAGATGAAGGAAGCTGAGCAGAAGGCTGGTTAGAAAAGCCTACCCAGGAAATAAAAAGAGGCTGTCTCAGAACTGAGATGGCCTTTTTTTCATACACTTTATTCATTAT